>Ga0315914_1001964_pt1 | contig 31430 bp, 12 predicted proteins | sample MpolenodulesMG_FD_203920 | JGI IMG/M metagenome (GOLD analysis project Ga0315914, IMG submission 203920) | Medicago polymorpha root nodule microbial communities from Los Angeles, California, United States - elongated nodules | ecosystem: Host-associated > Plants > Roots > Nodule | place: USA...
GCTTTTTCATTCTTAACCTATAGCAACGGGGTATTGGAACATCAGTTGCTAAATTTTATCTATAGCAACTCTTTTTTCTGCAGTTGCTAAAAGTGACCGTTGCTATATGACAATTTTCTTGTAGTGCACCCCATGTAGGTGTCTTTTAGCAACCCACACCTCAAGGTGTGATTTCCACTTTTTAGTTATAACTTTGCTAAAAGACATCTTCATAAAAATTAGTTAGTGTCTTTTAACAAATGCTCATAGAATAACTTACTAAAAGACATCTTCATAAAAAGTGTCTTCTAGCAAAACCATATATATATATGATCAAATTACATTGATGTAGTATTTCACCGCTCAATATTGTTTTACTCGATAAATATTTTTTATGATAGTTGAATGGTAAGTTTATATCATTTAGATCTTCATGCAAAAATCTACGCAAATCTAAAATCATTTAATATGTTATTGAGACTCATTAAGATTAACGTTTTTTACGCTTTTATTGTACACCATTAGTCTTGATGCATCTCAATAACGTATCAAATTATTTTAGATTTTTGTAAAATTTTGCATAGATGATATATATGATATAAACTTATGATCTATAGGCCAAATTTTAAAAATATGCATTGATAGAAATGATATTGACCGGTGTAACAATGATGTAACATTAGATCGGTGCAATTTAACCCATGCACACGCGCGCCACACACACAAAATAAAATTTAAAAAGGAAAAATTCAGCCCAAAAAGGGTATATGATCCCTTTTTATATATTGGTATAGATTTAAATCTACAACAGAATAATAGGAAATTTGAAAATTGACCGTCAACTTTAGTTGAGTGTTTTTCTATAACAAGTTTATATTTAACACAATTTCTTTTCAACTAAATTTGAATTTAAAAATGTAAAATTTAAATAACAGTTCACCATTATTTTTGGTAAACAATAACATAAATAGTATAAAATAGAACTAAACAAATTAAGGTAGATAATATTAAAAAAAATAAATTAAGGTAGATAATATACAATAAAAATTGCAGATAGACGAACACATTAATGCTCATGTGTTTGTCTTTTCACCAGTTTAAATAATTAATTAAGAAAATTAAATCTTATTAAAACAAGAACAAAACCATTACAATAGGAATTCAAATTATCAATTAAAAAATAGTTAAATTCCCATAAATAGTAACATTTTAATATTGGTCGCTTTTATTTTTAAGAAAATATGCTTATAGCATTATATTCAACATCAAATAGTTAATACATGAAGATACATCAATAAAATTATTGGAGCTGGTTAAAGATGTGGCTATCCTTGCTAAGGTTTGAGCAATGTCGTTTGATTGTCTTCGACTAAATTCAACATTAAAAGTTTTCAAAACACATTGTCATTAAAATTGATCTATGGTGTCCTGAAAAAGACATGAGACTAACACTTACACATAGACACATAATAATCTGAGAAAATGAATTAATTTAATGTAATTACATGTATTGGTATTCTGTCGGTGATTGATACATGTAGTTCTATCTATTGAAACAACTTGTTGTAGACGAGTCATATATCCGAAGTGAGAAGAGAGTCAACATCAAGATTCCATTAAACTACTACTACTATAGATAACTAAAAGAGAGATCGAATAACTTAATTGATTTGAGCTAAGAGATAAAAAGTTGTAGGTTCTGAGTTTAAACGCAAACAAAGAAGAAGAAAAAATTAATCTAACTACTAAGATTCGTCATTAAAGTGACACTAACCCATGGAATGAAGGCCACCAGGCCAGCCTGGTACCGACATGGAATGCAATACACATATGTTATAAACCTTTATGCCTTGTTGTTCTACCATATGTTTTGCATGTGCAAGCTCCAGCAATATCCACAGAGCACATAACACAATCAACGTAACATTGCTCTCATGAAACTTGACATCTTGAGAAAAGGGAATAGCAACATAGAGGTTTGTGGTGGAACTGATGAACATATAAACATGCATGATAGTAAGTTGTATATGGAATTTTTGTTTATAAATAAATACTCAGTAATCACACACTTACATATATGCCTCTACTATATATTCTGTTTCTGCAACTTACTTTGGAAACTTTGAAGGACAGATTCTAAACATTAATAGCAATGGACATTTTCTACCACTATCGATTAACTAACAATTCACAGTAATAAAAGAAAGAAATTACTAATCAGCTTGCTAAATCATTAATTCACTGAATCATATCTAGCTTTTAAAGGAATTAATTCAGCTTAGATGAAGCAAATGTTGTTAGTGCAAATAAATTCACAGAAATCCTTGCAGCCACAGTGCTCAATAAACCAAACTAATTCTCAGTTTCAAATTTAAACAGTGCAACATCTAGCAGCTGAGGACATCAAATTGAATAATATGTTCATTAGTAAAAACAAATTAAACCCTATTTCATTTGTGCTCTAGCAGCAATCAAAGGTGTAAAATTATGTCACATGCCACTATTCTTTAGAGTGAAGACTTTTCTTAAGATACATAATATATAGATAGATTATTGACTTAATTGGACATTTGTCGCTTAATTAATTTAAAGGTTTCGTTTTGGTCCCTTAAACATGTTTTTATCAGCCAATTTGGTTCTTCACAGTTAATTTTAACCCAAAATGTCTAAGGTGGATCAACATTATATGTGGTCAACCATAGACCTTATTAATTTATTTCATTTTAGTGCTTTGATCATTTTAAAACAAAATAGACCCTTAGAACATGCAAGACCTTTGAATCTAATAATAAACCACCAACATATAATTTTTTTTTCTTTTTCTTCACCATCTTCCTTCTATTTCTTCTTCATCTTCATCTTCATCACCTTCATCCACATTCAAACCAAGAAAAAAAAAATTTAAATTTATTTTTCAATCTTCATATCTTCTTCTCTCAAAGCCCATAAATCTCCAAATTACTAATTCTTTGACTTACAATTTAATTTATTCCTCAACTCAAAAACAATAACACATAATCTCATCATTACACCTCTACACCACCATCATAACCATCAACAACTCTAACTTTTAAACATAAAGAAGCTTCTAGGTTTTAAAAGTTAGAGTTTTTGTTGGTTATGATGGTGGTGCAGTCATAAGATTATGAATTGTTGTTTTTAAGTTGATGAATTTATTAATTTGTAAGTTAAAGATTAAATAATTTAGAGATTTATGGGTTTTGGGGGAAGAAGAGATGAAAATTGAAAAATGAATTTGAGTTTAATTTTTTTTTCTCTCTGAGTTTGAATGTGTATGAATGTGGAAGAAGGTGAAGAAGAAATAGAAGAAAGGTGATGAAGAAAAAGAAAAAAAAGTCATATATTGATGGTTTTATTAGATTAAATGATCTTGCATGATCTAAGGGTTTATTTTGTTTTAAATGAATCAAAATGATAAAATGAAATAAATTAATAAGGTTTACAATGGACCACCAAGAATGTTGGTGCACTTTAGATATTTTGAGTTAAAATTAAGAGAAAGGGACCAAATTGACTAACATAAGCATATTTAAGGGACCAAAGTGTAACTTTTATTAATTAAGGAATGAAAGTGAAACCTATAAATTAATTAAGAGACCGAATGTCCATATAATGCTACAATAGAACATCTATTTTCAACTTTAACGGTGTTAAACAACATTTGTGAAGGATAAACATCATTCTCATTTATTACCTCGAAGACTTTTTTACTTGAACCATAGGGTTTTGAAGACTTTGTCTCTTCATCCAGCTTGAGATTTAAATCACTTTTAGCACTTGATTGTTCAGAACTCTCCTCCATATGTTTAACCTGTTGTTGGAATGATTCTATTAGACTACGACACCCACCATTTCCTTTGTAGTTTATAACCTGTTAAAAAAAACAAAGTAAGAACTTTTATACTATGCAGAAAAGAAGAAAAAAAACACTAAGATAAAGATTGAGTATCAAATTCAAAAGTTTTGTTAGTTTATTTTCCAAAATATTTGCAACAAAACTTCAAACATTTTCATATAATATCAACTGTAGCCTTACATCAAAGTCCCATCCATAGATAGATCACTACAAAATGAATTCAAGTGATCGAGTTAAATACTTCAACTTGTATTAATAGCGCGCGCACACACATCGAAAAAGAAAAGAAAAGAGAGAAACAAAAACAAATCTTGTCCATGGAGCTGGCTCATTGTAACATCTATAAAAAAAAATACATGCAAACCTTAGAGACATATCACAAAAAGATTCTCTGTAAAAATAAACCTTGAACATTTGATAATCCATTAGGTCTAAGTCAATGTACTTATTTGAATAAATGCAATGCTTGGTAAATTACAAACAAAAATGATACTTGTGTTCCAATTTTGCGCCAACATTTCTCAATTTTATAAGACGTATCTCACTCTTTCTTCGTGCATATAAGACGAACGTTTCTCCTTGTGGGACCTAAACCAAATAAACGAATCCATAAATAAAATATCATATCAATTCACATAAATTTGTCAAAATCATCACATAACACCACCTTGAATTTTGAAACTAAACAAATAAGGAATCAATCAATTAAATTGAGAGTAATTTACCTCATCTCTAAAAATGGATTGGAGAGTTACAAAAGTTCCACTCAGAGTAGGTTGGTCAGGACAATACCAACCAAGTGTGAATTAGCTTAGCCTCCAATGAATATATGCAACACATGCACCAAGTCAGAGTAAGTTCTTTCATCTCTTACATGTGTTGCATTTATTCGATGGAACCTAAGCTAATTCACAATATCCCTTAATTTACTTGATTTCTCTTCTATTGAGGTAAAAAAATTGATGTGATATCTAGAGACGTTTTCTCCCTTATATAGGGATATTTTGGATCGTATTTTTACTTTTTTTTCATTGTTTTTCCTAGTTCACCCTTCTTCTTTTTTGACTAAATTTCTACTTTCCATCTTTGTTTTTTTTGACTAAATTCCTACTTTCCTCTCTTTCTTTTGACTAAATTAATACCCCCCTCTTCTTCTTTTTGACTAAATTCCTACTTCCCTCTTATCTCTTTCTCTTCTTTTTCAATCTTCATTAATTTTGTATTTTATTGACTATGGGTATTTAAAAAAATTTCAATTAAACTACTTTAACCATTATGTATTCATTCCTTAAAAAAAAAACTATTATGTATTCAATTTTTCAATTATAAACTATTATGTAAAGATCATTCTTTGGCGAGACATACATGTATTTTATATAATAAACGAATGAATGACAAAAAAAATAGTGAATGATGTTGGCGTTGTTAAAGTTATTACAACCCCTCTATATGCTTCATCCATGTTTAAAAACAAGCACAACAAAAATATTAGTTTTGGTTATTTCATTGAAAACGTATATTGTACATGACTTTTGTAGAAATAATTTAAGTATTATTATTTTACTTTTTTTGGTGGTGGTCGAGATTTGAACCACGAACCTTGCATATATTATACATTGTCCCTACCAACTGAGCTAATCTCACGAGGACAATATTATTATTTTACTAATAATGCATACGAATTTCTAAAATAAAAAAAATATTGCATTTGATTTTTTTCAAAATAATTTTATTTTTATTATTATTCTACCAATAATGTATAGAAATTTCTAAAAAATATTGTATGTGACTTTTGAAGAAATAATAATAATAATAAAAATAATAATTATCATTATTTTATCAAGAGTGTACATGAATTTCTAAAAGATATTGCAAATGACTTTTGTAAAAATAATTTAATTATTATTATTTTACTAATAAGGTCGTAATGTATCTTGACTTTGAATTTGTACTATTTTTTTCTTTTTTCCCCTCTTTCTTTTCATTTTTTTCTACTTTTCTTTCAGGGACAAATACATGCACACTAAAATGGGGCAGCTGCCCCCACTAAATTTTTGAAAGTATTCTTAATTTTTGACTAATTTATCATTTTTTAATTAAAAGTTAAGTGATGCCCCTATTAAAAAAATTTCAAATATTTTATTTGTGAAGAATTAAAGGTGCAACTACTGGAAATACAAATTAATGAATTTTTGTTTGGCCACATTATACATATATAAATACGCTATTGATAGTGTTAAAAATATAAAAAAAGAAAATAGTAAAGGAATAAAAAAATCCTCCTTAATTTCACTGTCTAGTGACGGTTTAGGGAGAGTCTTTACATTGTTTTCCTTTCTCACTAATTTAATTTTTTTGGTGGTAATATTTTTCGTTTGTGCTTTTTATAGTATACAATTTTGCCCTAAATGGATGAAATTCTAGGATCCGTCATTATTTTCTATTACTCCTTTTTGTATTAAAATATCATAGGAGACTTACGCAAAAGGACTTGAGGCTTACAAGAGAAACTTATGTGGTAGGCTGGTTCAGAGTAAGGGCGGTAGTTGGAACATCCTGATTTTTAGAATTTTTTTTTTAGATAGACGAAATAACAAAACCGTTATAAATTCACACACATAAGTTGAGGTACCGGGGTTCGAACCCCGATCATGACATCCGACCTAACAATTTCAGCATTTTTCCAGTTGAGTTAGGACTTGTGTATATTATTATTATTATTATTTATTTATGTATTTGATGTGTTTGAATTGTTGGGTTAATTGATTTTTAGTAGATATAGAGGAATTAAGGGTAGTTTAGTAATTTGTGGAGTGAAAGCTATTTTAGTAATTTAGAGGTGGAATTATTTAATGAGGTTAGTAGTAATTTTGGAGAATTAATAGAATAGAGGTAAATAGTAAAAAAGGGAGAATTAAGTGATTTGGAATGAGTAATGTTATTTTTATCACGAAGAATAAGAAAATTGCTCTTCTCCCAACAAAAAACACTCATGTCCAACTGAATGGACGAGAGTGCCATCGTGTGACTTAAGTCATGCTAAGTACTTTGAGCGTGAGTTAACTCGCACATGTTATAAGTCATCGTGACTTAACTCACGCTCCTTTGGACGGTGGCGTAACTTAACTCACGTTGCTTTGGCTGGTGGTCTGAGCACATAAAACACGTTTTTTGGATGGTGGTCAGTTATTCAAACTTGATTTTACACGTTTTTTTGACTGCATTTAGTGTAGTTAGAGCATCCACAATGGAGACACCCATTTTTGGGTTCTTAAATGGGTCACACGTGTACACATCACTCATTTATAATTTTTTAATAGTAGTACCTAATAAGCACTCAATCACTCCAACCCAGATCTCACACAAAGTTCTTAAATGGGACCACTAATCAACTATCAATAACTTTATATCATTATATTTCAATTTTTCAATATTAAAAGAGTGCGGGTCCCGCTTAAAAGTGGGGGTCTTAAGTAAGACCCCGAATCTTATAAGACCCTGAAAAAGATTATCCCTATTGGGGGTACCTAAGAGGTACCAGGTCTTAAATAGTTAAGACCCTTCCAATGGAGATGGTCTTATAACCTATGTAACCATTTCCCCTATATATATCCTTCCAACCTTCACCATTTCTCACATCATCATCTCACACTCTCTCCTCCTTTTCCTTCTACAACACCAATGTTTTTCCATCGATGGCCTTTCATAGAAAGAGGCCTCTTTGAAAATTTCAAGGATTGTATGAACGGTCAATGGAAATGGCAACGCACTGCAAAGAAGTGAGGTTTTTCTGGGTGTCATGTTTGTTTATTTGGGTGTCAGGTTAACCATCAAGGTTTCTTTCGTCTTAGACAAGAAAATACCTTACCCAGTTCCCTTCTCCCCCACCATCTGTTTCTCCTTCCCCTTCCCTTCCCCCATCACCTTGCCCCATTAGAGGTTTAGCTCTACCCCAATCCCCTCCCCCCTCCACCGATTTTGCTTTACCCCATCACCTCCATCTTCTTATGAAGTAGATGTAGTTTTACCCTGATCCCCTTCCCTAGACAAGAAACATACATTATTGTAAATGTATCGATATAATAATAAAATGAGATTTTATGTGTATCAATTTTGTTCTTTTATTTTTGTTTATATTTGTATTTATTTTATGATTTTTGCAACTAAATAATACAATGTCTTTGAAGACTAATTAAACCCAGCGTGAATTCGAATAAAGTTGCGTTTTGAATAAATTCGAATAAAGTTGCACAAGTGCACAAAATCAATTCAAAAAATACATAATTTTGTTTAGTTTTAATTTCATCTACATTAAATTACATTCTCCCTAAATATATGTGGTATCATCATGATGTTCGATTTAAATTAAATTGTTGAAAGTTTGCGGAAAATATCGGCATTGAAGTGTCTCATACTTCGGTAGAGATTTGCAGCATCCTTTGAAAATTCAAAAGAATGAAAAGAACGCAACACATGTATTCTTTCAAATGAACTATATAAGTTCTCACATCGAATCCCTTCATATAGGATGAGTAGTAATAAAAAAAAATGCATTTCAATATATTCTTTTGAACTTAATCTTACTGCACTGCCAACTGACAAGTTTCAATTGACAGAGGAGCATGATCAAGCACAAAACAACATCTTAGAGTTGAATTCCCTTACGTCATACTCATCCTATACAAAGGAATTCGATGCGAAAACATATATAGTTGATTCGGTAAAATACATGTTGTGTTATCTTCATTCTTTGACTTTTCAAAAAGGCTTGCAAATCTCTACCCTGAGTATAGGACACTTCAATGCAAAAAAAAAATCAAAATCTAAACAAACCCTAAAACTAAAAAAAATCTAATTTAAGGGGAAAAATCTAACATATAAATATAAAAGGTTAATGGTGTTTGATTATGAAAACTTACTTGTTATTGGAGTGTTGTTTGATTTGGTTGATTTGAGAGAGTTTTTGGAGATTTGAGATGAGAAATGAGGAAATGAGTTGATGTCTGACCTTTAAAAAGAAAACACAGTGTGAGTTAAATCACGTAGTGTTTAACCCATGCGTGACTTAACTCATGCTGGGGGCATTTTTAGAAGTGCAGTTGGGAGTGAGCAAAACGTGATGGGAGAAGAGCATTTTTCTAAGAATAATGACTAAGCCCAATAGGAGTAAGTGAACTAAGCCCAACTGGTGTGAATATATAAGATTAGTAGTAGTCACAAATTAGGGTTGTAAAATCATTTAGTAAGTTTACAAAATAGAGGCTAGAGAGAGAATATGGCAAGAGAGAAAGAGAAAGAAGATCTAAAGAGAGAATAAAGCACGAGAGAGAATTCTATGGATGAAAAAAAAACTCATTTATCAACACATATAGTACATACTATGTACATAACAAAATTACTTTGGGCTTTGGTGTATGGTTTATCAAATAAGAACAAAACCAATTGTACCATAAATCATAAAATCCCAAATTATTTAACTAAACCCTAAATCCTAAAATCCCAATTGAAAATTTCAGAAAACCCTAAAATAAGAAAACAATAGAATCAACTATCAAAATCCATTATGTTGGTGTAGTGACTCACAAGTTGTAGAGAGAGAACATAATTTGTGTGAGTTGTAGAAGAGGACGAATTCACACACGAATTTGTGAGACTTAAAGAAGACGAGAAGATACATGATGAGAGAGAGAAAGAGAGAGATTAGTGGAGTGTGGTGGTGCACTGTCAGTGATTCGGTGGTGGTTATTACTTGATGGATCATATGAGATTGGAATATGAGAGGAGAGAAATTAGGTTAGATTGAGAAGTTAAAGAGAAGTGTGTGATTGAATTGGGAGAGCAGTTTTTTAAACTTGGGCTGTGTTGGGCCTACGGTGCAAACAAAAATATTGAGGGTGTGCATAATGCAAAAAGAAACAGGGGTACTGGTGAAATTTTAAAAAGTTCAGAGTGTACATCCTCAACATGCACTAGATCTGCCCCCGAGAAGGAGAGGACGAAATTAGTGAGAGTTGCAGATGATGAAAAGATTCTCGATAGGGGATATATATATATATATATATATATATATATATATATATATATATATATATATATAGAGAGAGAGAGAGAGAGAGAGAGAGAGAGATGCAGTGCGGACCGTGGATTACTGGATGGATCATATGAGATTGGAATATGAGATTAAAAGAATTAGGTTAGAGTGAGAAGTTAGAGAGAATTTTGTAATTTTCTAATTGAAATGTGATAGTAGTTTTTGAGACTTGGATTGTGTTAGGCCTAAGGTGCAAACAAAAATATTGAGAGTGTGCAGAATGCAAAAAAATCAGAGGTACTAGTGAAAATTTTAAAAGTTTAGTATGTGCATGTGCATGTGCACTGTGTACACCCTCAACATGCACCGGTTCCACCCATGTTCTTGCCTCTATGAAACATTGGTGTCCTGTTTTATTGTGAAAATGTATAAGGTAATATCAAAAGTATTTGTCAATAGACTTAAGATATGTTTGCATAAATGTATTTTTGATGTGCAATCCGCTTTTGTTCTAAGGTGTCTATCCTTGATAATGTTTTTTTTTTTAAAACTCGGTATCCGATCCAAAAATTGACTAATCCGAGGGGACCAATCCCACCGCCCACTTGCGGGGGGCCCGTTTAAAGCCAGAGCAAGCTCTGTATGGACTTAGCCCACCGAAATTGGCACCAGAGGGAATCGAACCTGAGACCTTTGGAAGAGCAAACTCCAAGATGCCAAGTCAACCACTAGGCCAACTCCAAATGGGTTCTATCATTGATAATGTTATGATCACTATTGAAACTATTCCTTATGATTTAAAGAGTAAGTTTAGTAGAATGGAGGGAGGTCGTGGCACATAAAACAAACATCAATTGGGGCCACCTTAGAGGCGTTTTGTTGAGGTTGGGTTTTGATGAGAAGTGAGCTGGATGAATCATGATATGTGTGGATTAAGTAAAATATAAATCATTGATCAATCATGAAACATATGAGCTTGAAACACCGAAAGAGGGGACTAACAGAAGGTGACCCATTATCTCCCTGCTTGTTTATCCTATGCCCAAGCTGCTTAAAAATGCTTTTTAATAAGGATAAAGGGAGGGAACTCTTGCATGGAATTCAGGTGCGTAGAGGAGCTTATACATTCACCCATCATTTATTTTTTGATGTATATTGTTTGTTTTGAAAGGATAGTGATAGAGAAGTTAATGCTTTGAAGAATATTTTTGATATCGTTGGGTCACCAAGTCAATTTAAAAAATAGGTTTAACAGCAGTTTTCACCCCCTAACTTTCACGAAGTTGTGATTTTGGCCCCTTAAGAAAAAAAACTACAAAACCGCCCCCTAAATTTTACAACTGTAGCAGTTTTGGCCCCCCAAAGACAATTTTTGGTAAAAAAATAACACGTGGCACCTCACTTAAGGTGCCACGTCAGCGTAGACCGAGTCAAAATTGGCCTTGAGTTCCAAAACTGCCACAAATGCAAAACTTAGGGGGCGGTTTTGTAGTTTTTTTTCTTAGGGGGTCAAAATTGCAACTTTGAGAAAGTTAAGGGGGTAAAACTGCTCTTAACCTAAAAAATATAAAGTAACTGTTATTAAGCCTAAAAAATATAAAGTATTTTTTATCAGGGAGGTGGCAACGAATGCTAAAACAAATATGGCTAACATCCCCCAAGTCACCATTGCTATGGGTATCAGAAAATATTTGGGGTTTCCATCAATGTTAGGGAGAAGCAAGAACTTATTCAGCTTTATCAAATGCCGAAATTGCCATGCAAAAGAATGATGCAAGGATGGGGTTTAAGAATCATCAATAGTTGGTATTTTTAAAGCCAATTTAAGAAGCTTTTAGTTAATTTTAATCGATTCATAATTTCAGATAGTTTTTGAAGTCAAATCGAAAAAAAATAGAATTTTAGAAATATTAAGTTGTTTTAGTTATTCTTGTCTTTAATCTTTTTAAACCAAACAAATTCTTTTATTTTGATTCTCTCTTGATTTTTAGATTGACAAGTTGAGTGGATGAAGTGAACTTACACTCAAGAAATTACATATGATTAAGTCAAGCAAATAGTAAAGTTTTGAAGAATGAAAGAAACTTTTGGACTCCAATGCACTACCTTTCCAACGCACATGATTTTTGTTTTCTAAGAAAAGGAGTTGATATCATTTTATTACTTAGAACGTGTTCAATATAATCTGGTATTTATATCAAAATTTGAAAACAAGCTGAGAATCTGGCTGCCTTAGTTAATCTATGGGTTACCTCATTTTCTTGTCTCATCACAAACTCAACACTAGAGTTGGTATAATATTGATCAAAGATAGTTTTAAAATATTGAATAATCATCCCAAATTTTGTAACATCTTGATGTGCAGATGAAAAATTGTTCATCACTTTTTTGGCATCAAGCTCAAAATCGATAGGTCCCAAGTGTAATTTATGAACCCATTCTAAAACTGATAATAATCCAAGAGCTTTGTCAACACGTACCTCACAGACTGGAGTAAACCATTCAGTTTTTGCCAAAACGAAAGTGCATGTATCATCCCTTATACAAACTCATATTCCTAGTTTATTTGAAAGTTGGGAGAAAGAAGTATCAATATTGCACTTAAATCTTCCTTCAGCTGGTTTAATTTATTTCACATTTCCTTCGTGTCACGGCAACACACATGATTTTTGTTTGCTTATAACTGTTGAATGTACCCTTTTTTAATGTAAACTAGGATTTAATTTCAATACTAATTTTTTTACATGTACATTCAACCAAATCATATCATGATGCCAATTTTTTAGTTTACTTTCTAAAATATCTCTAAAAATATTTATCTGGTGTGGTTTGAATGCACGTGTAAAAGATTTACATGTAGATTAGTATTTTATTGTTTAAAGGTATGGTATTTAATTTGTACGAGCATGAACAAAAAGAAAAGAATCATCTTGATGCAGTTAATTGGTGAAAGATCGAAGATTAATAATAAATGGTTCAAAGGTTCCTTTCTTTGTTCTTAGAGGCATAGGTGACAAACTTATCATCTATTTCAAACAAAGAATGTGAAAGCTAGAAAGCTTGGAATGTTCATTTCACCCTTTCCAAATGTTACATATTTCCACCCCGAAATACCAATACTATATATATGCTTCTCTTCACTTTCATCATTTTCTAATCATTGTTACAATTGTGGAACGTAGAATAGTGCCCCTCAGAAATGGGAGCTCGCAAAACCATCCTTGCTGGCAAATGTTCATATTTAACTTTTCCTCCTCTAATATAATAAAACATTCAATTTTGCTCATAAGATGTTATTCTATTTATTTTTCGTTTTTCTCTCGGATCAATTTCACCGTACCACCGACATTTTTTTATAAAAGTTGTGTTTGGTGTTTCACAATGTTGATATCTAACACTGACACGATACTGACACATATGATTGCATTCAATTAGATTATTTTCTCAAATTATTAACCATGTTTACGTATAAGTGTTAGTAACGTGTTTGTGTTAGTACTCTTTGATGACAATGAGATTTGTGCCCTGCAGCAAAATTTGACATTGGAGTTAATTTCATTCAAAAGCTATGTGATTCTTATGTGCCCTCCCCTCTAAGGTGTGTACAACTTTTTGCTTCAAAAAACTAAACAAAGAATGTTTTGGTCGAATTAATTAGTTATTATCTGATACTTATATATTAATGTTTCTCATAAACTCCAACAGGATATCCAATATTAGTCCATTTTCTCTAGCTAGTGGCAGGTAAACAATTTTATTTTATTTTATTTTCAATGTCATTAAATTGGATTTTCTTGTATTGTACCTAAAAAATTAAAAATAGATTCTTGTATTTTTCAACAATGAATTGTAAAAACATATTATAACCAATATTTTTTGTGTATTGTAGCCTTTGTTTGAAGCATCCTGAATTATTTCGTAACAGTGACATGCTTGATATATCATGGCACAAGGGACAATATGATTCAAATCTCTTAATTGGTTATAGGTATCCTAAACCTATATGTCTTGGTCAACACTCTCTAACTATTCAGGTTAATTTGTGTTACATATTGGATCAAACTTGATTATTGTAAATTAATACTAATATTATTATAAAGCAAGAAACAAATTAAGGAACTCATGTCATTGATGTTTTTCTTCACAGCATTTAACTTCTCCTGAAGTTAGAATCCATGGAATTCCCATGAACAATTACTCCCAATCTGTAAGCCAGGGTTTGAGGTTGTCAAAATTGTCATTTGGATTGGATTTTAATGAGCCTTCAACTTCTAATTGGAGAACTTCAACTGGTGTATACTTTAAGGTTGGTAGGAGAACAAAACTAATACTTCATCTTGTTAGAACAACAATTAATAACAAAAGACAAATAGAACGATAAATTGCAAGGCAATGAACACGATAATTTGTTAACGCAATTCAACTAAGTATGCCTACACCTGCAGCTACAAAGCAGCAAGACCGGTCCAAGGGCAAGGCAACCCAGGCTATCGCATTAGACCTCCAATATTTTATGAACCATACTCAACACACCTATACTCAACAAACATAATGAAATGATTTATTTTTTTTCCGCTAAATGGACTGCTGTTATAGGACCGATGTAGTATAATTCGAGGTAGAGATAATTAATTTGTTCGATCAATTGTGCAGCACAATCGATTTATCAACGACAGCGGACGCTCTATAAGCAAAGATCTAGATGGTTTTCCATTAACTTGCAGGTTTGATGAAATTTATTTGATTCAGGACTAACATGTTGAAGCAACCTGTTTGAATAATTAATTTGGACTTAATGTATTTTTAAATCTCATGTAGTGGAGAACCATACGACAATATGATAGTGATTAATCAAAAAACTCAATTTGAAGATGTAAATGATCACAGTTTTACTCACGTAAGTTATCTTCATTGATTATTATACAAGAGGGTCAAATTCTATGCAAACTTGTAACCATTACTTATTTACTTATATGTGTAAGTTATATTGTATTTAATTAAAGACAAGTTAGTTTATTTTCAGTTCAGTTTACAAATGGAACAAGGGATTCCACTTCAACCAAATTTGCTAACCTTCAATAGATTTAAATTTTTTGCTTCAAAAGGAGTCAAACTTGGACCAGCTATTTTATCTTCCTGGTGAGTTCTTAAAGGATTTTATCATTGGAGTAGAACTACAAACCGGATCGGACCGGCCGGTTTAGTGATTTAATACAACTCTACACCATTTTTCAAATTTTATCTGGCAGGTTGAGTGGTGGTTCAATTGTAGGATCCATTGCTCCACATCAAGCTTTTGCAATCGGTGGTCCCAACAGTGTTAGAGGCTATGGTGAAGGTGCAGTTGGTTGTGGACAATCATATTTGGCATCTAAAACTGAATTGGCAATCCCATTGGTATATATAATAATGCTAATGCTCATTATTCCTTATTTGGCAATTGATACCAATTTCTTATTCCTTATTAATACTCTTCTTTTTCTTTCCTATGTGACACCCATTAAAACTATGCACTCAACTCATCCTTACCAATCATTGATGCTTGCAGAACAAGAAACTAGCAGGTGTTTTTTTCCTTGACTGTGGATCTGACTTGAATAGTAGTCACAGGGTTCCTGGTAAGTTTCATTCGATGATCACTTTGAAAAAAATTTAAAATAACTTTATTTTCAAACGGCTAATGTTAGTTCGGTTAACAATTAATGTTAATTAGTGTCCTCAGACACTACTTTAAATAGTAACTTTTAATAAAGTTTGTGTAATAAAGTGCATTGAAAATTAAAAACTTTGATATTTTTAAAGAATAATGACTTAATTTAAAATGTTTAAAGAGTGTTTCAGGGGAACTCGTTAATAAGACTTTTATTGTTATTATCATGGAACCTTTGTAGCACCAACTTTGACACGACAACACTGGCACATACAATTACGTTCAATTAATTCATTTTTTTCAAATTTTTGTTAGTGTCAAAGTGTATTTGTGTCGGTGTGTCGAGGTCCGTGTTTGTCTCAATGCTTCATAGCAGGGAACTACCCATCCACCAAGCCATCCTTATATCCTCCACATAAAATCATTTATTTAACTCTTAATTCAAAAAATTTGCTTAAGTATAGTGATATCATAGTACTTTGGTTTAACATTTTCAATCTAACGAGTATTGCAGGAAATCCAGGACAGAGGCATGGTAAACCAGGATCTGGATATGGGATTGGGTGTGGCATTCGGTTCAAAACCAAGCTGGCTCAAATAAAATTTGATTATACGATGAATGCCTTTCATCAAAGATCTTTATATTTTGGAATTAGCAATTTGGTTCTATGACATTACAATTAAAGAAAGTTTAATCATGGTGTGTGCCTGTAACGTTTATGACAATTTTTTAGTACAGTGTTGAATTTCCTAGCATATATCTAGGGAAGTTGTAATTAATTAATTCAAATAAACGTGAAAGACCAACGTTATAGTAAAATACAAGACCTGATGAATAACTAGGAAATTTAAAAACGTTAGGTTGAGTGAGTATCTCAAACACGTTTTTCACCATGGGGTAACAAGATTGCGTGACACAAACCATTCACATGCTATTTATTTGCTATGTGAATGAAAGGATCTGCAAGTTAACACGGTCTTGGTCTAGGTCAGAAGAAACATGATCTAATCCTATAAACAAGGAAAAAAGAAAGAAAGCCAATTTTAGAAAAAGTGAACAATTTTATGGAAGTTTTTCTTTAAAAGAGTCTAGCGTCAAAACTCACGCGCAATAAGTGTTGTGAAGTGTGATAGTGTGTGTTTGAACTCAAATCCAAACATGTTAAATATCCTACAATTTTTCGTTACACAAGAAAAAGATAGAAAATAATGCATGATGACATATACAAGTGTCTTTATGAGCTTAGTTCAATTGGTAAGGATAATACATAATAATGTATGCAAGATCGATGTTCGAACCCCGACCACCACCAAAAACATATATAACTGAAGTTATTTTTATTTTTATTTTACATAAGTTGCATTTACCATATTATTGTATTTTGAGTTGATAAGTTTTACCATTGCCCTCCTCTAATAAAAAAGTTTTACCATTGTCCTCGTGGAGTTTTCGATTTTTGCTTCCTTGATTACTCGCGGCGGTGGATTGATTATCTTGTAGTGATCCACTCCTATGTTGGATTGGCCTTGGACACTTTTTATTGATCTAATGTCTCTTGATGAGTTGGTCATCAAATTATCTAGTTTCTTCAAGTTCAAGAAAAATATGAATTTATTTATTTATCATTTTAAAAAATGTGGATACTTATCCAAATGCCCAAAAATGTGATAGAAAGGTTAATTATTTCACAATTTTCCGTGGTGAAATACAGTCTATTGAAAATCCAAAATGAGACGCAACAACACTCTTTTAAGAAAAGAACAAAATCTCCACTTCTCCTTCTTTGCCGTGTACTCTCTCCGGTCTTAAATGTAAGAAAATTTTTCACTTTTTAGGTTCATTCAATAAATAATGTATGTGGTCCATATTATAGACCACATAAATTATTTATTGAATGAACTTAAAAAGTAAAAAGTTGCTTATATTTGAAACCGAAGGGAGTATGTATTTTGGCTTAAAATCGAAGAAAAAAAAAGAAGGAGAGAGAAAACAGATAAATTGATATTAAGTGCGACCTACCTCTTTATTAACATTTATGAAACATGGATGCAGACACACAGACATTGATACTCCAACACCGTTAATAATTTAAAAAAATTACATAATTTCGTGTAATAATAAGTGTCGGTATTGTATATGTCGAATACGACATGTGTCAGACACCGGAAACACGCCTAATCCGATAAGAATTTGTAGATTAACACTGAGCAATAACCGTAAGTAAGTTAGTGTAGTGTAAAAGTGATGAAGGTAGCTCGCATCTTATATAAACAAACAAACCTCTTTTCTTTCTATATCTCCTCCAAAGAACCTCTACTTACAGGTTCGTTCGCGTACCTTCTCGAATCTTCTTCCGTTTCATTTCTTCAGATCTATAATCTCGATTCATTTTCTTACGCTTTTCTATTCATTCATTAATTAATTAATTAGTAATAATTTTTGTATTTGATTAGGAATCACGATCGAGTAACACAGTTGCATAATCTGTGATCTGGTGGTGGTGAGATATGATGAATTCTAGAAGGTTAGTTCCAAGATTAATTAATTGATTTAATAATTGCTTTTCTAATTAATCTGTTATTTCAAATTCTGAAAAAAAATTGTTCGTGTCGGTTGTTTATTCAATTTTCGATTACGGTAGAAATTGTTTTTTATTGTATCAATTGTTTCACAATTCAGATCCGTTGATACTGCGTTGCAGAAGTTTTGGATTTTAATTTTGTGCTGATTTTAATATGCGTGATTTATTGGTGAATTTCTGTTTGAGGTTTTGCTTTCATTTTGGAATCATTAAGGAAGTGAATTGTGGATAGGTAGAGTATCAACGAGCTTATTGATCGATAAAACCACTTTTTAACAATCACTGGCATCTTCCACTTGGGTTAGCTTGGGACCGTGGAGTGTGCTCCTCCTTAAGGTCTCAGGTTTGATTCTTCTCCTCAAGGTCTCCCGTTCGATTTTCCTCGGTGCCAATTTAGGTGGACTAATTAAGCTTCTTAAAAAAAAAAAAGGATAGTAATAGAAATTTTGAAAGATTAAATAAACAATAAACTCAAACAAAGAAGGTGCGATATTTGGTAACAAAGTTCGGTCAATTCTGCCTGCAGAGCTGCTTCATTTCCTTTGTATTATCGGTGGAAAATTAGGGTTTACAAAATATAAATACTATTGTACAGATTACAACTTTACCCCATCCCAGTAGTCGGTTGTCGGCAGAGCCAACAAAAATGAATAGAGAAGAGGAGAAGGATTCAACAAAGGGGAAGGTGCTTGGGAGTCTTCATTAGTCATGTAATAATAATAATCAATAATAGGTAATAGAAAGACTTAGATTAAATATATATGAGCAAGTAAACTAAACTATCCTCATACATGCATGTAGATTCTTGTAACAAACTTGTAACAAATATGAGGCAATGTGTTCTATACCAAGATGAATGCTTCCTTGTATGTGTCATCAATCATTATCTGTACCATTCAGTTTTTTATTCATGCTAATTCAAACCTTCAGTTTTTCCTTGTCTATCCGTGTGATTAAGGATCATTTGATATCTGTTTGGAAGTTAATTGTTAAGAAATCTTTAATGTATTTATCTTTTGCCTAAGATATTAGAATGCCGAGATGGACCTGTTTCATTCTGATTAATTTGATATTTTATGCAATTATGGAGACGTAGTGTGTCTCTGATCAGTATAAAACTGTTCAAGTGTTGAGAAGTGAATATTATTTTGCAGTGTTTATTATCTGGCCATATTGGATTTGACTATTTTCTTTATATAAATTATTATTTTCTATTTCAGAGACACCCGAAACAACAGAGTTGCTCTTTTTGATGGTATTGAGGAGGGTGGAATCAGAGCATCATCTATGTACTCCTCAGCTTCTTCCCATGAAATTGATGAGCATGATAATGAACAAGCAATGGATGGATTGCAAGATAGGGTTAATCTGCTGAAAAGAGTATGTTTAGTAGTTTACTGTCCTTACTTGTAACATGCCATAGACTGCCACCTAGCTATCCTGTACAAAGATAACTTATGTGCTTTGTAAAAATTTCGTCATTTTTTTCTCAACTATTGGTTGTCATCGCAATTTTTTTTATAAATTTTCTTTTAAAGCCATGTTTTTATGATATTGTCTCTGTTGGGAAGTAAAGGATAACTTACTTCAAGAACTGTGTCGTTTTTGGTTTATTAGAATGTAAAAGTAAATTGTATATGCCTTTAAACTTTGAAAATTTATACACTGTCCATCTCGATATGAACCCAGTAGGACACCAAGGTCTAACATTGATGACCCATCATTGGGCCCTATTCACACAAATACAATTTCTAGTCTGTTAGGCGAGTTACTCTGGTTTAGGAGCTCTGGTTTACCTACTGTTTTTCTGATTTTCCACCATTGCAAGAGCTTTGAGCTCATCCATTTACATTCAATAATACACTTCGCTTACTTAAATTCCTGGGTTCTATCAGAATTCAGAACTCCTTCATGTCTGCAGCACATCTTCCATGTTTATCAGAATTATTCATGATCTTATTCTCTACTATTGTAGCTGTAGTGTCACTTTGTTGACTACTGTAATTATAATGTCTATTTGGTTCCTGAAACCCTTTTTTTTGTAGACTATTTAAAGATCTTGAATGTTTGCAATTCTATTCAATTTCACAAAGATGTATCATGTATTTAAACTGTGCAATTTTGTGATGGTCTAAAATTTTCCCCTGTATCAGCTTGAAACAGTTTTAATGGGTCTGTTTGCAACAGCTGTCAGGTGATATACATGAGGAGGTGGATAATCATAACCGCATGCTGGATCATATGGTGTGTAATATTTTGCAATTATCAAAAGTATTTCACAATAGATCTGCTTTTTTGTTTTCTGCTTTAACTGTCTGTTGGTATTTATGTAGGGCAATGATATGGATTCTTCAAGGGGAGTCCTCTCAGGAACTATGGACAAATTCAAAATGGTATGTACTTGATTGTTCCAGTGTTGTTAAACGGCGTCCATGGCGCCCCATGTCATAATGGCGTGTCAGATTTTTGACAACTGCCCCATAGGCAATTTGTGAAGGGATGTCTACATTGGCACCGTCATAAGCCACAATGGCATGTTTATATGACGGATTTTTGGTCCTCTGCCATATTATGGAACCCTCTGCCATCAACAACATTGGATAGTTCTACTTTCTGTAGTCCTTGTATATATGCCCTCTTAAGGATCAATGCCATTTAGTTTTTCTTAGCTTATGTACTTGTTGATTTTTGTTTTCCTTTGTTGTTTGGGAGAATGACAAGACATTGATGGGGTGGAGTGGTGTCTTTTTCCTCTCAGGATCAAATATTTAATTTTCTGTATATGATGATGTTTCAGGTATTTGAGACAAAATCCAGCCGAAGAATGTTCTCGCTGGTAGCATCCTTTGTTGTGATTTTTCTTATCATTTACTATCTAACTAGGTAATTGGTCTTTCATTCAATCTGCTTGATGTTGGATCTGAAAGAAGGCTACTTGCTCTGTTACTGTAATTAATGTCAGTACTTGTAAGATGTTCCGTTATGTTTGTATAAAGATTTTTACTTTTTAATATATTTTTTCATTCCCTTTATGTATGCTTCATCTGTTCTTTTTTTTTTAGTGTCAATACTCATATAGTCAATGAATGATAAGAACCCTTGGTGATAGCGTAGCTCAAATTAAACCGTACGGATTTGGGTCTGAAATTTCAAAGATAATAACTTGATTGATGCGATGAATTTAAATTTTGAACCTCCAACCTCGTCCAAAAAGAACTGAATGGGTAAATGACTTGTTTATGGAACTTTATACATTGCTTTGATTTTTTTTTTCTCCCTTTCTAATCATGGCCAAAATTAACCCAATTCATTGCTGGGTAAAAACAAGACACTAGTATTGTGATGAAGTTGGTTTTTAATATTTTCGATATCAAACAATGGACAACCTCCATGTTGATCAGTTTAAGATTTTGCTTCGTTGTTTTTTGAAAGGAAAAAAAATTATTTGTATATCATAACCCAAAGCATAAGGGATACTTTGGATGTGAAAAGAAAATAAAAATATGCTCCTCATAACCTAGCGTCAAGGTTTCTCTAAGCCCACCTGCATGACACTGGAGACGGTTTTCGTGCGGATTGTGTTTTGACACATGATATAGGACACTCAACAACGGATATCTAGGCTCTTGCATCGATGAAAAACGTAGTGAAATGCGATATGAATTGCAGAATCTTGTAAACCATTGAGTCTTTGAACGTAAGTTGCGCCCACACATATGCTGCAACATACAGCCCTGCAATCAAAACCTGTTATGCATTCACATGTGAAAAACACAACAAAAAGCAAATAGCACTGGCCTAGAAGCCGCGGACAACCTCATCACTCGCAGTCTCGTAGACAGATAATAAAATCCTTGCTAGCAACTAAACACAAGCTCTCCTGCTTCTGCTCTGCTGGGACAATTTAAACACCTCTCCAAGCATATACTACTCCTCGCCTGATGTACCCAAACAACTCAAAGGATTCAGAATCCACTTATTTATTGCATAACTGTAGCCTCTTGATTTGGTTTTAAGCATTTCCTAAGATAGAATTCTTGGTCTCCTCCGCAACCTTATCCAATCATAACCTTTATGAGAAAATATCGATAGTATTTCTGACTTTCCATACTGTCCAAATGTTAGAGAAATATATCACAACCAACTTATCTCTATCCTTTTACAGCCATCTCTTCATAAGGTTATTCTTTGTTAGTAGTCTATTTTTTTTTTTTTTTTTAAAAAACTTATTATCCAGCTCAAAGACCGACTAATCCGAATGATTTAATCCCACCATCCACTTGCAGGACCCCATTTAAGCCAAAACAAAGCTCTGGATAGACTAACCCATCAAAATTGGCACTAAGAGAATCGAATTTGAGACCTTGAAATAAACACACTCTACCAACCAACATTACTAGGTCAACCAGGTTGTTAGAAGTCTATTTTAAAATATGTCCAAACATGCGATACCTACCTCTAAAAGAAATACTCCTTAATAGTGTAACTGATCTTGCTTCATAGTCCATATTGAACGGAGATCTTACAGATACACATGAAGCTATGATGTTGAATAGGTAATGAGATTTGAGATAGGAAAACAGAAACCTTAGAAAACTGTCTGAAGTTGCATATTGACTTTATCTAGACAATGATATGGGAATGAACAAATGGAACAATAACAGCTTAAGCAAAGACAAGTTCAAGCTAGATTAAAATCTATATGCAAATAAAAAATCCCCAAGAAAAAAAGTTGTAATTATAATAATCAATCATTCTATACATATCTATCATAATTTTTGAACAAATATTTTTTCCTTCTTATTTTGTCACTAAACATCCAAATGATCACACGTGGACTTCATTACATTCTATAACTTCAATTTCCAATTAATTATACATTATTTGATTCCACTCATCATAAATAAATAATAATTCATGACAGCCTTAATCATGCTCCTTAGTCCTTACCTTACCTAAGCCAAACGTTTAGTTGCATTGTCATAATGAATTTGTACTTAAGGTTAACGACAATTCCTTGTTCTTTCTGTTTGTTTTTTGGTACTCAAAACCAAGAATGGCATGGTGTTAGGCCAAAACCCCTAAGATGTTGCTTCACCCAAGCCAGCTGCCAGACTTGCATCCATTCTAGTAATTTTTATGGCATGGAAGGTTACATCATTTGGTATTGGTACAGTGGTACTTATGTAGCTGGTATACTAACCCCCAAAGCACTCACGTCTTTTTCTAGTTGGATTGGTGGGTTTCTTATTCTTTGGATCCATTTGTCTCTCAAACTTTTTTGCTTCCCATTGCAGAAAACCCTTTTGTTGCTTTGTTACAAAAAAAAAACTAAAAAGAAACACAAAAATAATGAACAAAAACAAAAAAAAAAATAAAAAAAACATTTGCACCAGCCGGGAATCGAACCCGGGTCTGTACCGTGGCAGGGTACTATTCTACCACTAGACCACTGGTGCTCTTGTTTATAAGTGACCGTAATTTAATTACTTATTTAAAATAGAATGAGTTCAATTTTTTTGTTTTGTTAAGGTACTCACATAGTTAATTTCTTCTGGAATGGAGACTAGAAATGTATATTTCTAGAATTCGAACCTATGGTTTCTTCACAAAATTTAAATCAAATAAATTTAAGAATTAGACTTCATGACCTGCTCAAATTTTCAAAGATAAGCAATATATTTGTTAGTTGTTACCTATTAGGATGGGCCTAATAATTTTTAGGGTAAATTGTACCGAGGGTCCTTTAAGTTTGAGGTTTGTAATAAATTGGTCATTTAAGTTGTTTTGGTCACACATAAGTCCTTTAAGTTTGAGGTTTGTAACAAATTGGTCCTTTAAGTTATTTTGGTCACAAATAAGTCCTTTAAATTTGTAAATGTTTTCTATTTACTCCTTCTACTACGTAATCGTTTGGTTAATAGAAGGACTAAATCGAAAACGTTTACAAACTTCAAGGACTTATTTGAGTCCAAAATAACTTGAAGAACCAATTTGTTACAAACTTAAAACTTAAAGGACTTATGTGTGATCAAAATAACTTAAAGAACTAATCAATTATAAACCTAAAACTTAAAGGACCACTGATGTAATTTAGCCTAAATTTTTAATAGTAAGTGAGGTCTAACAAAAATTTGTGGCCTTATCGACCACCCCTGTTACCAGTATTATTTTATTCGAGCAAGACATAAGTGGTCACAAACTTAAATCTAAATTATTTAGCCACACACAAAAATGAAAAGGTAGAAATAGAAAAAATAATATTTTCTTTTTTATTAAAATAATTAAATGATGTATGGTTTTTATGTGTGTCTTTGTGACCAACAAAGAATTATCCATTTCAATCTCTTGAATTTCTTTTTTCAACATACATTACTCATTTGCTTCCTCAATCTTCATTTATATTCTACATAAAGTTTGATGAATCAACACAGGTTCTTTTAAGTTTCAACAATAAAGCTCAATATATATTGAAAAGAAAGTTTCTCAGCAAAGCATTTAGCGCAAGGAGTATAATTTTGTACTTTTTTATATGATTAGGAATAATTTTGTATTAGTACTATCTTTTTTTTTACTTAAGCAATCAATTAAGAGCTCTCAGCCTCTCACTGATCTATAAAATTCTAGAAATGAACATCTTTAATTAATTCAAAGGATGAGAGTGTGTGTCCAAACACATATACACATTAAAATGGGGTCTATTACAACATGTGAGTTATTCTCATTTGACACTTTGTGATGTGTGTGTTACGATAAAATAGAGGTTGGTAATGAATGAATCTTTTTGGATTCATTTCCTAATGTGTCGATGGTGGTGGATCAGATTTAGGTTACCTTGTTGAAATGGTTTTATATAAAATCTAAACTAAAAATGGGTCTATGAGTGGGTATATTGTTCCCTTTGTTTGTATACTAGGTGAGTAGTTCCATTCACATTTGTTTTAAAAAAACTCTGACATGTTTTAAATAAAATTGAATCACACTCTTAAAGAATAAGGGTGTCCGATCATATATATACAACCATATATAGTTTAAAAACCTTGACAATATGAAACTCATATTCAATACAAATCGATAGAAAAAAAAAACTTATAAAAATGATCAAAAATGTTTGAAGCTAAAGAATATTTTCTCCCCTTTCAATCAATAAAGATATGATAGATTTTAGGTTTGTACTCCAAGTCATCTATAAGGAGAGTAAACTAAGGAAAGAGTATGTGGCCAACTCATGTTTGAATTTAATTTTGGAGAGAAACAAGTTATTTTAAAAGCATATGATTGATTTTGGTATGTCTTGAATAAAATTATTTTTGCCCCATATTATTCTAACTTGAAGTTTATATGATTTTGAACTTTGGCATATAAAGTTTATTTTTAACATCAAATTTATCATTTAACTCGTATATGAATGTCTTAAGTTTATATTCAACCCATTTTAAATCTAAATCAAAATTTACAAAATCATTTTATATGATATTTGTGTTAGAAAATCAGTTATATTTTTATAGTTAAGTAATATGATTGGCCAAAAGATTGTACATATTGACATCAAATCAAAGGAATGAAACAAAACAAATATTTTAATAAAATAAATACAAAAGATATAATATATAAAAGATATTTGCTATGCTAAAATCACACACAACTTTTTTTTTCTTCTAATAATTCAAAGCATATATGTATATATACATCATTCACAATACTGGCAACGACCACAGTACCTTAGCTCTAACAAAAAAACCATCTACAAGACACAATCTTAACCCTTCTCCAAAACAGTATACAAATATTGTACTCAACACATTTTATTTTTGAAGCAGTAATAAGGTTACACATAAGAGAAATAAACTACCCCAAAACTATGCCCTTAGACAATCCATAAGGCCACCATTCTATATTTGAAAAGTTAGCTTCACAATATATCCTACTTGTTCTATATAGCTAGACGGTTTTTACAGTTAGTGAAAGTATATATACACTATTGTAGTGAATATTGTTTCTTAATAAATTAAATCATCTCAAATTTGTCTCCATTTTGTGAAATCCGTTGGTGTAAGATATGCTTTAAAGAATGCAAATTATGACAAGACTATAGGAAAAATATAGAACAGAATTTCATGTTATGACAACGGCTTTGGGCGATTGTATCCATAGATTAGTTAAAGGTTTTTAAATTAATTTAATTAAATAAATTATTACAAAATAAAATAAAAATCACTCATATATACATAAATAACCTAATTTTCATTGAAACAAGCAAAAGATGCATACAAAAATTAAACATGAGAGTAGCAGCAAAAGAAACATTGAAATATGTAAAAACTTCTGGGTTATAATAATATAAAACCCTAGCTAGTATATAAGGGATAGGGTGTATACATATAACCCTCCTTAGTTTCTTCCTTGAAAAAGCTCCCACAGCATAGAAATCTTAATTACTTCTCAAAATATACAATTGCATGCCATCAGAAATAACACATAAAACATGCAATTATATATATACAAAGGTAGAGAAATAAGTGCAATATATATTAATTCTTGCTATGGATAATGACCAAGTCTAAGCTCCAAATCCAATTCACCCACTTCATTGTTGTTTTCTATCTTGTCTTTATTTAATGGATTTGTATACAAGCTCAAACCCCTCCAATCTTGTCCAAACATCCTTTGATTTTCAACACACAACATCTCACTATATTGCACATGTGAAGGAAAATATATTTGATGATAATTAAGAGAATCTACCTCAGGAGTAGTTGTTGTGGATGAAATTGAAGAATAATAACCCCCTCTTGCAAGATGACTTGGATTAATTGTTGAATAAAATCCAAGATCTCCATAGTTATCATGATCAACTACTAATTTGCTTGAACTAGGAGGAGCAAAATTGGTTTTGGTTGCACTTTTGTTGTTATTTGCTCTATCTTTTCTATGTATGTTCATGTGTCCACCTAAAGCTTGAGCAGTTGTGAAACCTCTTTTGCAAAACACACACTCATAGGATCTACCAATTCCCATGTGATGATCATGATCATCATCGTTGTTTTGGTCAGATGATCGATCGATGTTTTCATCGCTTGAGCTCTTTGAATCTTCTTGAAGGTAGCTGAATTCCATGGTGAATTAGTTATCAAAACCTAGGTTTTTCTTGTTGGAATTTAATTGTATGACAAGATAAAAGAAAGTAGTGTGAGAGGGAAGAGTAATATAGAAAGGGGAAGTGGAGAAGGTTTGAGGAAGAGACAAATGAAGGGCATAGGCATTACCTAAAGATGTATGGTCAAGTGAATGTGTGGTGTAAAGTGGAAAAGTCTTAGAAGTTTGCTTACAGATTTATTCTGTTAGCCGGCTTTGGATTCATCTCTATAGCAAGACATATAGAGTTTTTTATTTTTTATTTTTGTGGGGTTAATATTTTATTATCTTGATGATTAATTCTTTATATTAAATGTGATTTATTTGTCTCCCATTTGGACTCTTGTGCTTTTCATCTAGCTAGCTAAAATAACTTTAATTTGCAAACCATTCTTTCTAGCTAGTACTTCTCTTAACCCGTACTAGCGATGTCAATGTATTGATAGTTATTTTATTCTATCAAGATTATATAGAAAGGGGAAGGAAGAGGAACAATGGTATATCATTGATCGACATGAATGATGATATCTTCTTTTTCTTTTTTTAAAAAAATATTATAAAAATTGTTATTAATAATATGTCATTAATAACCATTTCTTTCATATCAGTCAGATTTGAACTTCGTTCTTTGATGTTACTATGTCAAATTCTCGCTAAAGATACCTTTTGAACAATGATATTTGTACATTCTAAATTTTTCACACTCATTCAACACTTCATTTTGTCTCTATCTCTCTCTTCATATCAATCATCAACTTATCACATCTATCACATCATTCTCTCTTATCTCTATCTCTCTCAAGATGTATATACACTTTTGAGGTGTCTAACAAACAATTTCCTGCGAATATTATATCAAAGTTCAATATTTAGTGATTCTTAATTAACTAGGGGTAAGGGTGTTTCTTGTTTATTCTAAGAGTGGTGTATCAATCCGCTAGAATGTCCTCATTGAAGATAAGTTGAACTTAGGGTCTTTACTTAAGTTTTTTATTTTCTTGTATATGGTTGAAGTATCTCTCATATGTTTTTCTTGACTAATTGTATCTTTTTGTAATTCATCGAACACGTCTTGCGCTGAAAAGATTTAAGTTATTGAAATTTCATTTTAAGTTGTTATAAAAAGTATCCCTCACTTTTTTTTTCTAGACAAGATATGCTACTTGATCAGAGGTGCATTGCTCCATCTAAGATGAAGGATACCTGAATTATTTGGATTATTTCTTTTATCATTTTTTAATAAAACTGTTTTATTGTTTCAAAAAAAAAACTGTTTTATCATATAGTATATTTATATCATTATACAATGAAAATTCCCAAGTTGGCTACCATAGAATATAAATTTTAGTCCGACATTTTTATGGACAAAATTACCTGTAACAACTATAAGTTCTTTTTTACCTTTAAAAAATGGCTTAATAGCAGTTTTAACCCCTTAATTTTTTCAAAGTTGCGATTTTGGCCTCCTAAGAAAATAAACTACAAAACCGCCCCCTAAGTTTTGAACCTGTGGCAGTTTTGGCCCTCAAGGCCAATTTTGACTCGGTCTACGCTGACGTGGCACCCTAAGTGAGGTACCACGTGTTATTTTATTTTTTATTTTTTTTGCCTTGGGGGCCAAAACTACTATAGTTGCAAAACTTAGGGGGCAATTTTGTAGTTTTTTTTCTTAGGGGGCCAAAATCGCAACTTTGGAAAAGTTAGAGGCTAAAACTGCTATTAGGGATGGGAATAGGCCAGGCCGGCCTACAGGGGCCTACGGCCTAGCCTACGACAGGCCAGGTCAGGCCAGACTCTTTTTTTAAATAGGGAAGACCTAGGCTTTTTTAGAAATCTATTAAGCTTAAAAGGCCAGACCACAGGCTATTAGAAAAGCCTTTTAGGCCTATTAGGCCGGCCTACTTATGTAAATATGAATAATATTATTGATTATTATATTATATACTCTACTTTGAATTAAATTATAAATTTGTCAATCTTTAAAGTAATTTAAGCTTATTAATTTACATTATTTTTTCACATATTTAAATGTATTATTATAAATTAGAATTGAAATATTATATAATATATAGTAAAGTTCTCTAAAACTTCATGTTAAATATCGATTTTTTTTTAATATTATTGATATAATAGCTCGTTAGTCTATATAACCTTGGATCACATTACTTACTTAAAGATGTTCATATGAAATAGGCTTTTAAACAAGCTATCAGACTTTCATAAGGTCAGACTTAGGCCTAAAAAGTAAGTCTATGACAGATCGCAGACCAGACTTAGGCCTTACAAAAATTTGACAGGTCAGGCTTAGGCCTTCCAAAGCCTGACTCGGTCTAGCCTATTTCGATCCCTGCTATTAAGCCTTAAAAAATACAATAAGTTCTTTTTCAATGTTAAATTTAAATTTTACATCATATATAATAGCATACAATATACAAATATTGAAGCATCTATTTGAATAAATTTAGATAGCATATAAATGTTATAAAACTAAAAAAAAAAAGACATGTGTCATCTTTCTGTTCGTCTTTATAAAGTGCCTAACTTCTTCATATATATGGAGTAAACAAAAATGTTTTTTAGCTAAAATAATTGACTGCTTCTTTATGTTAATTATAGCAAGACTACTTAACATTTATTATAATAAATAAAATATGCAGACCACAGTTTGTATTATTTATCAAAAAAACCTAACATGGTTGCCTAGGAGCTGGATTCTGAAAGCAGGTGGAGTGGGTTTGTTTCATGTATTTTGGATTTCTCACTACAATTTTCATAACGGTCGTGTATTTTATTAATCTATTTTAATGATTATGAATAAACTGTCAATTCAAACCTGCTGAAATAAGTGTTGAACATTAGCACTGTGAAGATTTTCACTGTCAAAAACGTAGAGATTTTATTTTTTATTGTGGCTGAGGTTTGAACATCGGACCTTGCATATATTATACATTGTCCTTACCAACTGAGTTAAGCTCACGATGACAAAAAAAAAGAAGAGATTTAACATTTTATTAAATTTGCTAAATAATATAAGAATTTGTATATACTAGACAAACCCTGATTTTTTTACCCACCAGAAAATATTAATATAACTGGTACTATGACACTTTCATATTTGAAAATAAGGGTTTTTAGGATAAACCCGGTCCAAAGGGGAATAAATTTTGATATGATTTTAATCTTTTTTTTTCTTTCTAATATTTATTATAATTATAAATAAAATTTAAATTTTAATAAAAACAGTAAAGATTCCTTAAAAAAAAAACAGTAAAGATCATTCTTTAGACTAATTTTGAGAGGACCATATTCGGTGCAACCTTAAAAATATTTGGCCAATGATAAAAATCTTTAAAAAAAACTCCCTTTGTTCTTTTCTAGTTGACACATTTGCAGATTTTTGTATTTCCACTTATTTGAAATTTTCAAAGTTCAACACAACATTAAATTTTTTTTTTTTTGTCAACGTTAGACTTAGTTATTTATTGTATAGGGGTTTGTCTATTATTAACCTCTCAAAAAGGTCAAAGGATGGACCTTCCTCTTTTTAGTAAAAATTTAATTTCATGTAAATAATAAGAAAAAATTGCAATTATTTATTACAATTTACTAAAAATAGTAAGGCCCCCCTTTGGACCAGGTTTATATTAGATGTCTTCTTATTGCAAAGAGAAATGCATTGATGAGATAATAAATGATTAAGGGTATTATTGAAAAAATATAAATAATTATATCAAAAGTAATAAAGTTTATTGGTTGTGTCGGTACTTATATGGAAAAATGCTTAAAGCGACAATTAATAAGGAACAAAGGGAGTACACAACGACACTTCAATCTTTAAACGAAAGATATTGACAAATCTTAGCATTTATGCTTTGGGTTAGTGTGTTACTAAAACATTTCTTCTTAACCTTTGAACTCTTTTTTGGAAGGTCCATGCTATATAATGAAAAATGTTAGTATGTTAGTAATATGATATTTTCATATTTGAAAATGATTTGGTAACATAAAATCTTAAAATAAAAAAAAAAACCTTCAAGATAGAAATTCAATCTTTAAATAAACGATTTTGCTAATCTTAATTTTAGAATGTAGGTTTTCCTAAATCAATCCTTACAAAATTAACTTGTAATGTGAGAGCTAACACTTATAAAGTGCTAATCCCATCAAACATGGTAC
>Ga0315914_1001967_pt1 | contig 31421 bp, 13 predicted proteins | sample MpolenodulesMG_FD_203920 | JGI IMG/M metagenome (GOLD analysis project Ga0315914, IMG submission 203920) | Medicago polymorpha root nodule microbial communities from Los Angeles, California, United States - elongated nodules | ecosystem: Host-associated > Plants > Roots > Nodule | place: USA...
GCCCCCTAAGTTTTGCAACTGTAGCAGTTTTGGCCCCCCAAGGCAAAAAAATAAAATAAAAAATAACACGTGGCACCTCACTTAGGGTGCCACGTCAGCTTAGACCGAGTCAATATCAGTCTTGGGGACCAAAACTGCTACAATTGCAAAACTTAGGGGGCTGTTTTGTAGTTTTTTTTCTTATGAAGCCAAAATCGCAACTTTGGGAAAGTTAGGGGGTTAAAACTACAATTAAGCCTAACTTTTTAATAAAAGTACATATTAAGGACTCAATGACTCCAATGGTAATACACTAATAAGGACTCTAATGAAAAGTATTTAAATATGTCTCACTAACTTTACATCATTAAATAAAAATAATTTATTTATTAAATTATAAATTACCTTATAATATTTAATTATAATTCTTAAAAAAATTAAATTATAAAACATTTATTTATTCGTATGAACTTAAATTTCTGCCACATTCGCTAATAATTTGAAAATGCAAAAATTAACATTACAAATTTTAGATTCTTTCGTCAAAAAATAATAATAATAATTTACATGAATTACATTTTATTTAAAATGATGACAAATAGATAAAATATTATTTCCTTTGCAAATGGAACCAAATAGTACATATTTTATTATTTCTTTTAAACGTGGGATCCGTTAGTTGTCCAAGAGAGATATGGTCTTTATATGGTTGTTTGTTGCTTAATAGAGACTTACTTTTTCTTCCTTCAATGAAATGTCTTTAACGGGGAGTGGTCTTTGTTAAGTAAGGACCCCCATTGGAGATGCTCTAACAAACTAAACTAGTTAGTCATTTCTTGGTTTATGTAATTAAACATAATTCATGTGGCTAACATAACATGTACATGAAATGAGAAGGTCCAAGTATTTACTTACACGAAATTCATGTGTTTTACAAATCATAAGTCATATAACAGAATAAATAAAGGAACAAAAATCACATTAGATCTTTGTTTGTTCCATTAAGATAAAATGTGATCTTTAATGACCTTATGGACCTTGTTTTTCGCTTAATACAAATCAACTTTTGCGTAATCTAGCTGTTGAAGTAGTCATCCTACCCTATATATGTCTCTAGTATAAGTTTCAATCTTCCTAAATAAATTGGATTCTTCTATCTAATCATTTCTAGGCTCTAGCTACCTCAAAATGGAAGAGCTTACTCAAAAGGCATTGCACAAAATTAGGCAGGTTGATTTGTCTAGATAGAAATCGAACCACATAGCTTCACTCACAATAAATTTATTTTCACTTCATTACTTATGGGAGCTGCCTATGAGGCTATGACCCATGGTTGGTTACTACACAAGTACAAAAATAAATAAATCATATTATCCACATTCTATACGTATAGAGATGTTGTGTATTGGCTTTCCTAAAGGTTTTTTTTTCCCAGGACTTGGTCCTTTTTATTCAACAAAAACAAGATAATTCGAGTAGTTTGAGAATTTTCTTGCACTGATTTTATTGGGTTAATTTAGCTTATTTAAAAAAATGCAAGTCGTCTGAGAACTCTTTGCACTACCTAGTAAGGACAAGGCAAGCTTATAGTTAGAGGACTCGGGGCAAAAGTTGCAGAATACATACAACCTGACTAATAGTAAAATTGTTTAGAGTAGTGAAATTTGAACAAGCATTTCATACAACTTTTGGTGACAACTTCTTTTCTCTCTCTTTTCATTGGTTAAAAACAATGGAAAGAGAAAAAGGAAAAGAGAGAATAAGAGGATAATGTGAGTATGAGATAGAAAGTTGTCAAAAAGTTGTTATAAAGTGAATGTACAAATATCATTTCTCAATTGTTTATGTTGTAAATGAGGTATAATAACGATAAAGTAAAGTTAAGACGTTGATTATAGGACGTTTGAGACTGTAATGAAATTCAACTGTATACAGCAGGGCTTTTTGTTCAAGGCCCCCAAAACTCGTGTGGGTGGAAGATTTACATTTAGAATTGATGATAATGATTCTCTTTAGCTTCAAGCTCAGTTAAGTGAGGAGGAGGTTAAGCAAGCAGTGTGGAATTGTAACACTTTTAAAAGTCCATGTCAATATGGAGATTAATTTTGCCTTTCTTAAGATTTTTGGGATATGGTGAAACTGAAATTCATGAAATTCTTACATGAATTATATTATCATTGAAGACTAGTTAAAGGTTAGAATTGTACGGTTATTGTGTTTAGGCATGTTAATGGGGTGGTGTAGGGATAAATTTTACCTTTTTCGTCCTCATACCCTATACACATATACTTATTTGTTACCTTACTCATATCTAACAGGGATAAGAAATCGAATCTCATTCTCGTCTTCGACGGGTTCAGGTATCCCGACATCATCCCATCCCCGAATTGCATAATCTTTTTTAATAAAAAAAAAAGAAAGTATTTTTTAGCTCAGGGCGCAACATTTTAATATATTATCCAGCAAAGAGACGATGACGATCGATGACTATGATGATGGAGACGAGAGACCGAGGATGTGAGATGTGGAAGGAGAAGATAGAGAAATTAGAGAAGTGAGCGTCGTCTATGAGACTATGATTGCATGAGTGAAATGATTTATGGTTTGAGTTTCTATTTATATAAAAGGTAATAAATTTATTTTCTACATTCGGGACATGTTTGAGTATGAGTTTAGAGTGGGTACTTATGGATATATAACCCATCTTATACCCATATTTTGATGTGATGCCTAATTGTGTTGATTCCTAAGAAAGAATCTCAGACTTGTCTCATATACTAATAGGTGAGATGTATACGCAAGGTCTAACTATGTTGATTTCACGTCAAACACATGTCTAGCTATGACAGCGCCGTTCTTAGAGTTTCACCGGCCTTAGGCATAATATGAGAAAAAGCTCCCTTACATAATACACCATAATTTTTTTTAACTCATTCTTGTGTTTTTTTTAGGGAAGCTCATTCTTGTGTTTTTATAAGCTTTTTATTTCGTTTTTTCGCTTTTCCCTGGTAATGAGTGGCCCTACTAGTAACGAGTGGCCTACCAGTTAACGCGAGAAACCATTCATATAGTTACGAGTGGCCTAGTGGTAGATGGTTGTGTTTGATAATCACATGGATCTGGGTTCAACACCCAGGATACTATTTTGCAGTTTTAATTTTTTTCGGGTCTAATTTATTACGGATTCGAGGTAGTCTTTCTACCTCCAAATATTTACAAATAAAAACACAATATAATTTTTTGTCTTATTTTTGTTAGAACACTTCTTCTAATTTTTGGCTCGTACTTGTCGTATAAAATTGCAAAGCTCTGTCAACAAATATCACCAATATTTTTAATATTAGTGAAGCACATTATTAAGAAAAACAAATTTTTATAGGGAGGGCGTATTAAGAAATCTTTGTGCTCTATGGGGGTATATAAAGAAAATTTCGTCAAAAGGGCCAAAAACATTAACATACTTCGGCCCAGCACTTCATCCAGTCAATGTTTGAGGCCTTCCAGTGAAATTCGCTATATAAACCCCCCATAAATCAAATATTTCTATATGCATCCCCTCCTAAAAAAAAATTGGCCCCCTACCGGCAAGGCCCCTAGGTCGTCGCACCGCCAGCCTATGCCTAGGGTCGGCCCTGAGCTATGGCCATGTATGGGCTAGCTTTGCCTACCTCAAAAATTATTTTTTTAAGGAACCTCAAAAATTAATAGTTTTTATTTTCTACGCAAGTATATTTTATGTTTAACTAACTTCAATAAAATATATTTAGCTACCGTCGTTAAAAAAATATATATTTAACTACTTCAAATAAGTTTATTTATCGAAAATTATGAGAAATAAGATATTGAAATAATTATCAATTATTTGATAGATTTATTTCGTCTTATTTAGATATTTTTGATGTCCTGAGTAACTACAAAGAGAATTTTGTTAGCAATAAAAATTATAAAGACAAAACTCAAATATAAAATGAACAAAGAGTTTCTTGTAAATGACTCTTAGTAGTGATTATATGTAAGTAAAATGCACTCATAAGTTATACTCTTGTTAATTTGAGTCAAGCACAATAATATTTTGTTCAACACAATTAAAAAATTCTCTCATTTTTTTTGTGTTTTCTTGAACTCATAAGTTATACTCTTTTTTTGTTTACTACAAAAGTTTTTTACTTTTTTATTACAAAAGAGTTTTTTATCTTCTTATTAGCAATTTATGATAAACACAAATTTTAGAAAAAGAAAAATTTAACACTATTAAAAAGTAAACAAGCCCAAAAATATTTTAATTGAAATCTTGAATAACAAAATTACATTAGATTCATGGATACAATATGAGTGAGAGCTTAATGAATGACGATTGCCCCTAATTAAACCTAGCTACCTTATTTCCAAGGGCATAGATTTAAATTAAACACTCTAATTATCTAGCCTAAATTACATGTGGTTAGAAATTGATCATGTAGATCTTTCATAATGGTGGTAGGAATAACCTCTTTAGCACAAAGTTTATCTGTTTTTAATTACACATGATGCTTAACTTTCTTTGCAACAGTATCATTTAAGATTAAATGCTGTTAGATATGGTCAATATCTTCTTGTACATATCTCCATAAAAATCAACCAATGGTACTCCATAATTCTACCTGAAATTAACTTTGTCGAAAGTGATCAACTAGATTTCGGACCACATCAACATAGTTGTCGTTATCATCATAATCATAAACCATTAGTAATTATTAATGATCCAAAATGGACTACAACATTTGCACATATAATTATGAGTTTTTCTATTTAGAAACTCATCTTTTTTAGAGTTCTTTATTTACACTTAGGATTATTTTTTGAGAGGTCAATATACATTTAAGATTGAAATCTATATTATACTATTTTTTATGAAAGAAATAATATCACCATTACAAAATTATATAGTGAAAAGAAAAATAATTTAATTAAGGACATCTTTGGATTCCTTGTTTTATCATTTCATGGTCACTGCCAAGTAAAAATTCAAAACAATAATTAATATTTAACTATTGTACCATGGCAAATCTCCAAAGCAAGTTAAAGTAAAGAAAATCTTCCTAAACATTATTAGTGTAAATCTTGGTGTTGCTTAACTTGTAGCTAAAATATAATTCATTCGAGTAGTGGACACTGAGGTTACTTATTCGTCATATTTTTTCTTTTGAATAAACTTGTTTGTCACATTTAAAATTGGATTTTTTTTTACCAGATTGAATTTTTCTTATATATGGGTGTTCCATTTTCACGCCCATCAATATTGACTACTCCCCATAGCTTTGGAGGATATCAAACTAGTACTCATGGCTTTAGAGGCTATGGTGTCATCCTTAAATTACGTGTTAGTAAAAAGCTCAACTACGAGATCTATTGAGAAGATTTTTGGCTCCCCATATAATGATCCATTTAAACATTGCTAAAATGAACCCTTTCAAAAAAATTAATTAATTTGTAGGTCCATCAAACTATTTAAGAATTTTTAAATAAATCTATGAACTATTAAAAGTTGTAATTAGATAGATCTAATATATATTTTTTCAATTTGATTCTTACGTTAAAGAACAACTAGTCAATGGTTAGTTAACGTTGACGTTGACTGTGATATGACGACCAAATTTTACTTATATCCACTTTCATTTTTGACAGTGATAAAGTTAACTCATTTCATTAATCAAAATTGTCCTAATACAAAATATAATATACTTGTTTTTTTAATCAAAGTAAAGAAAATGCAATAAAGAACCAGGTCCCTATTTACACATGTTAGAACCTAAAAAACACACACATTAATTTATCAGTGCAGTTTAATCCTCTTTGTTGAAATTGTTGTCATGTGGGTAAACACATTCTTAATTCCCTCCAAAGAAACACCTTCGTTCTTTGAGGAATCTTCAAACCCCATAAATTTTTCCAATTATCAACCACTCGATACTCACTATTATCCATCAAATGCTCCATAATATAGCACATCCAGGATTTAACACTATATACTCTAGTGGAAGTTTCCAATTCACTACATCTTCTTGTTCTTCATCATATAGTGATATCGACAATATGCTAGAACCATCCTTTGCAATAAATTTTCCTCAATGAAAATCCTTCTCCATTCCTTTCTATTTAGTTCAATAAGGTCTGAAACATACAAACTTTGAAAAATCAGATTTTTTGGACTAGTCACATGAGAGTTATTTTACTCCCTTGGCCAAGCATCACTCAACACCTTAGTTTTGCGCACATCTCCTCCCCCTTTGTACCACTACCTGTGAAGTATGGATACTACGCCAGATAAAACTTAGACTATGGCCTAATTTGGCAACAAAAAAATCTCATGTTGGATAATATGTAGCTTTGAAAATTCTTGCAATTATAGTATCATGGTTGATGGATAAATCCAAACATTGATTCTCAAGAATATCCAAGTTAAAACCATAGAGATGATGAAAACTCATTTCTCCATGTTTCATCCTCATGGTTAATTTATCTCATCTTAACTAGTTGATACCTCTTCCTTTGTTTCTATTCGAACCCCACCATAAAGAATTTAACATACATTGAATATCATCTCCTAAATTAGACGCTATAAGAAAAGAACTCGTGCAATACATTGGAATTGATTTAGGAAATTATTTAACGTGTACATCTATGTCCATTTTTGATAAATGTTTACTTGACCTAACTTTGTATGCGCTTCCAGAAATAATTTTCGGATTTTCGCATATTAATGGTGTCACCTAGTATCTCCTCATAAATGCGTAGAGTATCAAGTAAATCTCTGACTCCACTCTCTCTGGTCTCGGAAAAAAAAATCGTCTGCAAATAAAATGTGTCCCAGTAGCGCTGCTCCACGACAACACTTTAACACCATGAATGTCGCCTCTTGCTTCTAATTATTTTATTTTATTTTTTTGTTTTGAAGGCTTTATTATTTTTATTTTAAAATGTAAATAATAATATTAAAATATAATTTTTACACACAATTGCATTGCATGGGTAGACAATCTAGTATACTCCAATTTACAACCCACAAACCTTAACTGGGTAGTGAAGGTTTGAGACTTGAGAGTCTCCTCAACATTAAACCTTAGATTTGAATCCCGCATACCTCAACAATTTTTTGTGATTTGGTCAATTCATACAAAGATTTGCTATGACTCACTTCAATTAACATTTATTAGTGGAGGATTGAATTGATCATTCAAATTAGTCGGTTCTTACGATTGATATCGAGTTTAAAATATATATAGTCTAATAGTAAAAATCTGCTATTAGAAAAAGTAAAAACTTGTCATTAGTCTAATAGTAACATGGATAAAAAAAACAAGAGAAATAAATCATTGTTTTTTGTCTCATTGCATTCATGATAACGGCCATTACTTTATCGGTAACTTATCAAATTCATGCATCAAGTTGACTTCATCCAAAGCCATAACCCTAGAGATAAGTAAATTAATAAACAACTATTTTTGTACCAAATAATAACAGCTATTTTAACTTTTTTTCATTCGGCGATTGAATAGTAATAATCCATTTTCCTTTTATGCCTTGAATTTATTTCTATATTTTAGAGACCAATATGATTACTTTGTTTGTGGGTTTTAACCAAGCAAAATAGAGACCCATTTGATTACGAGTAATTAACATTCTTTAGCTTGCAGTCAAATTTGGGATGATAGATAGTAACTAGGTAGACCATTATTAAGATATGTAGTGATAGATTATTATTGATGAAACCCATGACTAGTGGAATAGTACTACTATCTTAGTACTATGCAATTAAGAAATTAAATACAAGGTTGCTTTGTGCCTTAATATTGCTATAGTCTTTAGGACAGTAGTTGAAATCATCACATTACCATCAACAACATTAAATAATTTAACTTAATGAAACAATAGGGTCTCTTCAATAAAAGAAGGAACAATAGGGCCACCTTCTTCTCTTCTAACCTTAGTTATTTTGTATCCTAATCTGTCCTTTATGAGTTATTAAAATAATGACTAATAATTTAGATAGTATATACATGCTACTAATGCTACGTAACGTACCCTTGATACTTTACTCTAAATTACAAAAAAATAAAATAAAAAATGAAGCAATAAAAAAAGAAAAAATGATTAGAAATCAGTGGTAATTATCACTCTTGAATATTGCAGTCCAAAAACAAATAATGGGATTCCAAAAATGATGTTGAGTTGGTACGGGGCAAGGGAACGTACTTATTTTAAGCTGGTGGTAGGACAAGAAACATCTTGGAACAAAATTAATTCATTGATGTGCTTGAGTTAACCCATTTGAAATGAGAGCAAGGATCAAATTGAAGTTGCCCTAAACAAATTGAAATTGCCCTAAGGGTTGGTCCAAAAAGAACCCTTCAGAAAAATATGAATTATTACTAAGATATGGAATCCTCAAAGAATATTATGAATATTATAATGAGGTAGGAGTATATATTAAAGTAGGAAAAAAGATTTAATGTGATGAATTGTGGGTGTTACAACTTTAGGGCAATAAGATCATTGTTGAAAACGACCTTAAGAGTGAGTAAACTTCACAATGGTTTCAAAAATGAATTGGAAAATATTGAGGGCTGTAAAGATAAGAATGCATTTCTACTATATGATATGATGTTGTTGGCCACATCAGTTGACACTACTCATTGCTTAATTGGATTGTTCCATTTTCTCATTATTTCATCTCCTTTGTCCTCTTGAAGGGTCGTTATTTATTAAAGTCATGTAAACACAAATTAACCTCTAATAACCCTTCATATTGTGAGGGAAATAGATTATCTATGGTTAGTAGATATTCTAGTTAATCATTTCAGCTATTGATCAAAATTAAACAATTGAGATTTTGAGTTTTCAATTAATTAAAATTATATAATATGAATTATCTTATTTATTTTCAATAATTATGTATGATGACAACGAATCCAAGTCCTTCTTAGTCACACAAAAATGAAATTTTGTAGACTTAAGTATTGTTGATAACATATGATCAATTATTGTTTGGTTTACCAATGATTTTTACCATTTTTGCACTGGGTTTGATGGAAGCTTAGTTTGTAGCTTCATCATTTCCACGTGAAGATAACATTGGGATGAGATTTTTTTGTTCATAAGCGGATCAAAACTCACATCCATACAATCATGTTTAATTGGTCTCTTTCTCTTCTAATACATGATTCACATATATAAGATTTACGAAAATGAAATCAACTTTTTAAAATAAGACATGAAATCAGATTAGTTAGACCTTTAAATAGTTGTTTAATTCCTTCAAATTCAATCATAATTAAACCAGATAAAAATAAATTAGTTAAAAATAAAAAATGAAGACGGTTAAACCAACAATAGTCTAATTTGTGTTTCAACGGTTTAGTCTAGTCCAATTAGACTACAATACAACCGAGATCAAATCAATCGCTAAATTGATCATTCCTCGGATCATCCGATTGAACCAACCAGTTCGGTCTGGTTTTAAAATATTGGTTTAAATAACACTATTCTTCCTAAAATGCCCCTCATTGTTGCTTACATTCCAAATTTGCAGTATAAAATAGTCCTCCCACTTCCTCTCTTGCATTTCAACAGCTGACTAAACACACACTCTTTCTTCTCTACTGCCGAAAGCAAGAGAAAGCAGAAAAAGCAAACCAAAACAGTGAGCTTTTCTTTCAATTTTGTTGACAAATGTAGCTCAAAGATTATATAAATTTTATGGTTTCACATTTTTAACATCCAAATAAAGCCTTAAACTTTACACTTTCTTTCACACCCCTTTTACTCAGTTCACAATTTTTTCATCTTCACTTTCCCTTAAACACTCAATTTCATACATATTGTTGAAAATTCTCATCTGGGTCATCCATGTCTTCGGATATAAGCTAAAAAAATTGTATTTTTAATCCATGGAAGCTTGCAATTTCAATGCTTGTGATAGTTTCATTGGTTCTGTTTTTGTTTGTTGCAATTGTGAATCATTGTAGAAGTTTTTGAAGAATTTGAGGTTGGAAGGTTGGGAGAAAGTGAGTGAGAGGTGTGATGGGTAGGGATAGGTTGTTATTGGCGACGCTTGGACCGCCATTAAAACGGCGAGCAGGGTTGAGGAGGAAACAAGCTGGAAGAGGGTCTTATAGAGGAAGCTAAAGCAAAGGGTTTTTGTTACTTTTTTTGTTGTTGGTTTCTTTTTTTGAGGAGAGAGACTAGGGACTAGGGAGAGTGATTTATAATAACCCTTTATTTGGAGGGTGTTAAAGTTTTGGTTTTTGTGGAAGAAGGAGAAGAAGATGGGTACCAATTTGCATCAACTACTAAGAAGCCTTTGTTTGGATACTGATTGGAAGTATGCTATCTTTTGGAAGCTACAACATTGTGCTAGAATGTATGGTTTGTGTTTTCATTTTCAAATTTATTTATGTGATGATGTATCTCTTTTAGTGTTGAAGTTATTTGTCACTTGTTTTTATTTTCTTTCTAATTTCCATGTTTGCTGATTTTCATGTTATAGAGGTTTCTTGGTGATTGGATTAGAGCATATTTATGATGCTTGTTTCAATAACTCCTTTTAGATATTGAATTAAGAAGGGCATGGCTTGTGTATCAAGAATCAATTTTAGATTTGGTTTTAAGGAAATTTAGTTTGTTCTACAAGCATCTTGTTTTACGGATTATAATCGTTCTAGTAAGAGTGCAATATGTTATTGTTGAGACTGAGAGTTCCAATCAGATATGACGTCAAAATGAGTTTAGAAACGGGGTGTCTCACCTTACAAGTTAGTTTTGTAGGGTTGAGTTAGGCCAACCCAAATTTTACGCTGGGATCAGAGTCTATTCAAGATTTGTTAGGTCATCCTGCTAGAAAGAAAAGGAGCCATTGTTTATTTTATGAATAGTTTAATTATTCGATTAATTGTATTAATGGGTAGATAAGTCGTTTTTCTCTTTTTGGTGGGTAAAGTACTAGTTGAACTTCACCTAGGTCGTTGAGTAGAGTACTCAGTACTCACTGTACTTTTCTCAGTTCATCTTTGAATATATTCATTTCTCTTTTTGCTGCTAAAAAAAATAATCACTCCGGTCATGCTCAAGAGTCAAGATGTCAAGTCTTGACATAAATTTGTTGAGGCTTTCATTTGTTAAGTTGTTAGGTTTCACATGTATTTAGCCCAATGAGTTAAATTTCATATGTCTTATCTTAACATGTTTTAATGGTGTGGCAATTGCTTGCAGGATTTTAACATGGGAGGATGCTTACTATGACAACCCTGATAATTATGATTCTTCCCAAAGTATGTGCTCCCAGAACACCTTGGAGCAGATCTGTGTTGGAGACTTTTCACATTACCCTCTAGGATTATCTGTTGCGAAGATGTCGTATCATGTATATTCGTTAGGGGAAGGGTATGAATAAATTAATGAACCTAGATGCAGTTTAAGATTAAATTTATCTTTTGTATAACTTTTAGCCTAATTTCCTGTTTCTACAGTATTGTTGGACAGGTAGCTGTTACTGGAAAGCATCAGTGGATCTGTGCAGATAATCAAGTTACAAGTTCTAGTCCATCTATTAAGGTGAGGATCCTTATTCTTCAATGATGCAACTTGCATTTGGTCCCTGTATAGTAAGATTTGAAGGCGTGTAATTGGTATTGGATATGAGTCTGGAACTGGATTTCTGGTGTTCTCTATGTTTGAAAATATGACTTTTTTGCAATCACATTTTTCATTAACAGAGCTTTGCCTTGCATTACAGACAATTGTTGTTGTAGCAGTACTACCACTTGGAGTTGTTCAACTTGGCTCCTTAAATAAAGTATGCTTACTATAGTCTTCTCTTTGTCCCTTTTATTGCTTAAATTTCTTGCTGCTTGTGAATGTGGTTGCCAATGCGGTTCAAAAAAGAATCCATTATTCTTTATAATGTTTTACTTTTCATCTTCTTCAGCATTTTGAAGATTATTTTCACTATTTTGCTACTGTAATATATGCAAATAATATGACATCCCATTTATATAATCTCCTAATTTCGGTAATTGCTTGGTGGTGATTGAAGCATTGGTTAAATTAAATCCCTGTCTGTCCCTATTATACATAGTAAGCAAATAAAAAATCTTCAAGAGAAATCGATGACAGCTTATTAGTCAATCCAAGACTGGAAATGTATTAATTTAATTTACTATATTAGTCTCCAAAACTAATATATTTGAAATAAAATATTAAGGCATATAATTTTTGTGATGAGTATGCAAATACAATTTCTCGCATGATGACCCTGATTAACCTAGCCTCACATGCTGACAGGCAAATTTTGAGTTAGTATGTAATTATTGTGCTCGATTTTCTGTTTAAAATGTAGTTGAATAAGTTTGACGGATTGTATAATAGTTTGGATGTACGTAGAATCTTTTATGCAGAAGTCCATTTGTTACCTAAATGTTAATGATACGTTCCTTTTCTGTCATACGTGAATGCAGGTTGGTGAAGACATGGGGTTTGTAACTCACATAAGAAGTCTCTTTTTGTCTACTCGTGATCACACATTAGGTTACCTTTCTAGTCAAATCCAAAGTGTGAAACATAACATACAGAATAGCATGACGGGTGAAACACTTGATATGGTAACGCCCTTCCAATCTCCTGGGAAAAACTATTCACCTCCTACTGTTTATCAGAAAATGACTATCGATGTGGTCAAGCACGAGGGGCTTGAAATTGGCAGCGATCGAGGTTCCATCTTGCTTCAATCAATGTCAAATATGATGGCTGCAGAGAATACGAAACAAGTAGGGATGAAACCTTCAAATGAAAGGATGTGTGAAGGGAACAATAATGGCTGCAAAGATCCTAGTTTGAAACCAGACAAAAATGTCTCATCGTTTTTACACAATTCAGTTATGGATTATAATAGTACCAAAGATTTAACAAGTTTATCAGAAAATGTAGAAGCTGATACTGAGATGTCAAAGTTTCAGACCGAGTCTTTTTACGAGGATACCTCATACACGTTGAAATTTCCTGCTGGTTATGAGTTACATGAAGCACTTGGACCAGGTTTTCTCAAAGAGAGTAAATATTTTGATTGGACGGTACAAGGAAATCAAGATAGTAAAGCTTCTGAGATGTCAGATGAGATTAGCTGCAGCCAATTGACTTTTGAATCTCGTCCGGAACATCTTTTGGAAGCAGTGGTGACCAAAGTTTGTCATAGTAATAATAATATTGTTGATAACGAGGTATCATTTTCTACATCAGTGCAGGACACAATGGTCTCTGGAAGAAAACCTGAAGTTTCTATTCATAATGTCCGAAATATTAATTCAGAAGGCTATTCAATTGATCAACCATCTCATATTAAAGAGGATAGGCACCATCGTAGTTTGAGTTTGTCAGGGATATGCGGTGTGATATCCCCCAAAAGTTTTTCTTCTACATGTCCTAGCTCGCGTAGTAACCAGTTTGAGAGGTCTTCTGAACCATCAAAAAACAGCAAAAAGAGGGCTAGGCCAGGGGAAAGTTGTAGGCCTAGACCAAGGGACAGACAACTGATCCAAGACCGTATTAAGGAGTTAAGAGAACTGGTGCCAAACGGAGCAAAGGTATCTTGCTCAAATACTTATTTTTCTAATCCTGTCTCAGTAGGCTTTGGTTTTTTTATGGCGGTCGACTTGTAGTTCCAATTCGTGTGGCTGAAGGTTTTATGTTAACTTTTAACAGTGCAGTATTGATTCACTGTTGGAGTGCACAATAAAGCACATGCTCTTTCTCCAAAGCGTAACTAAGCATGCTGACAAGATAAATAAATTTTCTAAAACGAAGACAAAGGTAACGTCTTATTGGCTTTGAGATGGTTATGCTCGCTTGTTCAATTGATATTTAGGCTTATGCATCAAGAATGTCTTCCCAATAATCAAATAATGGCATTTATTAAGAAACAATTAATTGTATTTATATATTACATACATTGATTTGTGTGGAATTAGGCTTTGATCGGTTAAGTTAGGTCTCAGAGTTTGAGCTTTGTGAATAGCCAGGTTCCTTGATGAACATTAGTTATCACTGAAGCCAGTGGATACCTCACACCTATGCCATTGTAACCCAGGGTAGCTGGAATTTCATTTGGTTATGGATTTTTCTTAACTATGATAGAGAGAATATGGAAGCTAGTTAGAGAAAATGCATTTTTGGAGACACCAAAAACAATGTTTTGAAATTTTTCAATCTATTTTTAAAGTGCATTTTCAGAAACTTCTACAATGTCTTCTCTAATATTTATTTTCAGTGAAAATAGAAACAAACGGACCCTTAATTTTATAAACATCAATAAGTATGAAATGGAAAGTATTAACTAAAGCAAGTTTTTTAGCATCATATGAGCAATTCAGTAAATGTTGATTTGCTCCCTACAACAATTTTACAATGAGGACATTATATTATATTATCTTCATTTTTTAATACTACCTACAACTGCGCAGTTGCATCACATGGAAAAGGACATTCATGGATCCTCTGATTATCAACAACAACAGGGTTCAAGTTGGGCAATGGAGGTAGGAGGCCATCTGAAAATTCATTCAGTATTAGTAGAAAATCTTAGTAAGAATGGGCAGATGCTTGTTGAGGTATGTAGGAGTTGAAAATTGCAACCTTTACATATACTCTTTATAGAATACATTGAGTACTTATCCCTTACGCTCATTATTATGAATCATGCTACAGATGCTCTGTGAGGAGTGCAGCCATTTTCTTGAGATAGCAGAAGCCATAAGAAGTTTGGGACTGACGATTTTGAACGGTGCAAGTGAAGCTTGTGGTGAGAAGACATGCATGTGTTTTGTGGTTGAGGTAGGATCAGAAGATAGATTCATTTCTTATTCAGTTAAATCAGTTCATTTTCGTAATAATAACATAGAAGTAATGGCAACATGTTCTTTAAGTAAAAAAAAAAAATGTTATAAAACTATTATGCATTATGGTGATTCATGGCTGAAAACTTTTGATATTGATTGATGAATTGTCTGTCACAGGGCCAAAACAGACATTTACATAGACTGGACATATTGTGGCCGCTTGTTCAATTATTGCAGTCCAAGAGCATCACACATTCATGATAAATGTTTCATTCTCAGAAAGTTCTATACGCTGCTTTTTCGATTGCTGTTACTTGATATTTGAAATTAAGCTTATGTTTCTTCCCTTCCTCTCTGCTTTCCCCAAGCAAAGAAGTCTTGGGAGAAGGACACTTGTAGGGAGCTTAGAAAGAAAAAAAATCCTTAGCATTTTGATACCAATTTCATGGAGGCTTTAAGTGTGTGTTCTCCATTATTTTGTCTTTTTTGTGTTCATATTGGACTGTGCTTGAAAATGGAAATACTTATAATGTTCCAACCATATTGTTGTGTTTACCAAGTCTTTAGTGAGTTTAAATCTATATAGTGATCTGTTTAAATGTTTTTAGCTTGTGTAATATACTTTTTTTGTTTTGCTCCTTGATAATTTTTGTTTCCTAGTCATCCCTAAAATATACATTTTCTGAGATTATCCAATATCTAAGTTACAGAGAGTCCTTAAACATGTTTACATGAACCAAATGTTTTGGGGTTAAAACAAAAAAATAATATTCAACGATAAAACAAAAAACTTGATGCATTGCATGAATCAAAACAAAAAATTGGATAGATTGCATATGAATTTAAAATCTAGTAAGTTAAAATATAGGACTGAGATGACCAGAGCCTAATGAGACACATTATGTTTCAGTCCTACTACTAGTACTAGTTACCACAACCAAGCTCTGTCGAGTATTGAATGGTGGAGGAGACTTGTGCAACATATATTTTGTCTCTTTATTAAGGCACTACTATTCTCACCCTCAACATTAGTATGGACTCATGCATCAAGAAAAACTATCAAGTTTGGGCAGCCTGGATGCATACAATAATTCCGATGTAGAGTTGTGTTAGCAATGCTCTCTTTTGAACATTATCTCAGACACTCGTTTTCTTATTAGGTTAAATTAATGTGAGTTCTACACTTGGGAAATGAATCCACATAAAATGGTGGAACATACATTAATTTAATCTAATAAAAAAATAAATGTTAGATAAAGTGTTGAAAATATAGTGTTGCTAGCGTTTCTCATTCAGATGTATGCATCCAGAAAAACTATCAAATTTGTGCAGTCTGAATGTGTACTAACATAGTTTGAATGCACATTTTCTAAAACATGAAGGATTATTCATTTTTAGTTTTATTAAGAAAGTAACACTCCTTATTATACATAGTTAAATACTATCACCACTCATGTCAATGTTATAGCCTAAAATAAGGGAGAGCTTTACATCCATCAAGCCCTTTAAACCTATAGTGAGTAAGATATTCAGTAATATCTGTTTCCCTGTATTTTGGTGGATTTTCATCAGATGTGAACTCTTCTATAGGTTTATATTTTTTACTTGCGTTGGGGTACACGTGGCAAGCAACTGATGCCCTTGGACCAACACTTCCAGCAAGTACTCTATGCTCAACACTTTTGAACTTGTCATTGCTGATAAGCTACACAAGAAAATGACAAGGAACTAGAATCAATCACTTGGTTCATTCTCATTTTCACTCAAAAATAAAATTAAATGATTCACATTAGTGAACAAAACATGTGATTTGAGTTTTAGTCTCAAATTCTGTAATTGGTAAGTTATACGTAAATTTTATCGTAAATAATGAGATCGGTCGTTCTCTCTGACCCTTCCATGAAAGTGGACTTCCATTAATCTAAATTTTTATGGGTTAAATATATTTTTGCTCCTTATAAATATACTAACTTTTTCGTTTTAGTCCCTCTAAAATTTTCCTTCAACTTTTAGTCCCTATAAAATTTTCAACCACTACTTTTGGTCCCTATTTTTAATTAAATTTTTGTATTTCTTTAATGAAATTGTGCAGAAATATGTAGAATATTATAAAAATAATTTTCAAAAAAAATTAGAATTTTTTAATCAAACATAAATTAATTATGAATTTTTAACCGTAAAAAATATAAAAATTCATATTAAATTAATGTTTTGTTAAAAAATTCTAACTTTTTTTGGAGAGATTCTTATAATATTATGAATTTTTCTACAAAATTTCATTCAAAAATATAAATTTTACATATGAGTTTACTTTAAAAGAGAGATCAAAAGTGAAAATGGAAAACTTTTGAGGGACTAAAAGTTGAAGAAATTTTTTAGAGGGACTAAAATAAAAAGTTGACATATTTATAGGGATTAAAAACATATTTAACCCAATTTTTATTTATAGAAAAAAGTGAGAATATAGTATAAAAGAATCTCATCAAATCAAATGTTAGTAGTACCTGCATGAAGTCACCTATGTTTGCCACTAATGCACCATGAATTGGGTTAATATCAACCCAATGATTTTGATGGAGAACCTGTAGGCCACCAATGGTATCTTGGAGGAGAATTGTGAGGGATGATGGATCTGAATGCTTTGTGGCACCAAATGTCAGTTCAGGTTCAGGACACGTAGGGTAATAGTGACACACTACTGTTTCACTTTTCATGCACTCTATATTTGCAAGATAGTCCCTTTTTAGCCCTAATGCTTCCGACATTAATTTTGATAATATTTCCCTTAGTTTTAGAATATGTTCCATGTATTTTATCACTGCTTCCCTGCAGGAAAAAAACAAACAACTTTTATTACTCTCCAATTGTAAAGATATGTAACATAGTTATCTACAAACAAATTATTATATAGATTATATGCAACAACCATAGAACCGTTCGATCTAAGTACAAGTGGTGTAGTTTTACCTTGTACTTAGATTTAATGTTCTATGGTTGTTGCTTCGTGTAATCGTTACAAATGATAAAATCCACAAAATAATATTTATTAAAATAAAATAAAACACAAAGTCATAAAAATATTCAATCATTAAAATCGTTAATTTAAAAATCAGACCGAAGTGATGTCTTTATGTTAGTTAAATTAGTTCAACCATGGTTGAATTGGTATACCCAACCGTGGTTCAAACCTAATTCAATATGGTTCAACCAGACTGCAATGTAAGCAAAGCCAAACCTATCGACGAAATGGATGATTCCTTATTCATTCGATTGAACTGGTAAATTCATCCAACTTTTAAAACATTGATTAAAACATGCATGATAAGGTTTTAGAAAGAAGAAAAGAAGGTATGCCACTAAGATTATAATATACCCGTTGTATTTGACCGTGATTCTATGTAACATCAATGATCGTGACTCGAGCGAGTTAAAACTTTGATACTAGCTGTATTCGACTCGAGCGAGTGAGATCTTCATGTTATAGTTAAATTGGTTCAATCGGTTCAAACCATGGTTGAGCTGGTATACCCAACCGTGGTAAAAACCTAATTCGATTTGGTTCAACCAGACTACAATGTAATCAAAACCATACCTACCAACGAATTGAACAATTTTATTCAATCAATTGAACCAATTGATTCAGATTTTAAAACATTGATTAAAACAGACATTAGGAAGTTTTAGATAGGAAAAAAAAAGGCATGCTACTAAAACTATACCGGTTGTATTTGACCATGATTCTACATAATATCAGTGATCGCGACTCAAATGAGTTAAAACTTTTATACTAGTAAGAAATGCTTCCTACCTGCACACTAGGGGATATGCTTGTGGATCAAGAGGACCTTCATGAAAGTCAAACATAATGGTATCCCTCCAATTAGCTGCTTTAGCAACAAGAAGATCACCATTACAAAAGTATCTAACTTTCACCTTATGATCACGTGAATACCATTCTTTCTTCACCTCACTAGGTTGCTCATGAAACTCTTTTATAGCCTTTAACATGTCATCCATAACACAAACTGGAACACCATGATTCACCATTTGAAAGAAACCCCATGTTTCTGATGCTTCCTTAATCTCATTGAGTATCTCTAACCTCCTACACTCTTCATATCCTGTGAAATCTATCACAGGAACATGAAATAAGCATGAAGAAGTTGCATCATGCTTTGGAAGAGACTCTTTTGGATGGATAAAGAATCTTGGAAGCTTGGTAATTCCAGAGTCTAGCAGTCCTTTCACTCCAGTTTTAGATTCATCAAATTCTTTCACTTCTTTGGCTCTATCATAGTTAACATCTTCACCAAAGGGAAACATTTGTTCTTTTATGATTCTAGACATTTTTTCTTGGTTCAGATAGTGACTGAAAAAGGGTTTGCTTCAAAGTTGAAACTTGGTGGCCATTAAATAGAGAATGGTACAAGATGCCAATCCTTGAATGTAGCAAAAAATACAAATATAAAGAAACGTGACAACAAGATGCTTATTTTTTTATTAAGAATGCCAATATATTAATGGTCAAAGTGGTAGAGGATGGGGATATCCTTGGGGTGCCAACCTGGTTGAGATGTCTAGTGATCTCTTGATGCCTTCCTTCGCTTTTGATTCATCAAAAAAAAAATCAATGGTCAAAGTGGTAAGGGGCTCAGACACGTTAAGCAAGTGGTTATATGTTTAATCTTTTTTCCTTGTATGAAGAAAATTCAATTGGAGAAAACAAAAACTCACTTGTGTGTTCAATAGAGACTCAAACACTTTAAGCATGAGATCATATGTCAATTGCTTGTTTGGAATAACGGTAGATTTGCATTTCTCACGTCCTGGTGCATATTTAACGTGAAAATGAAGAAGCTATATTTTGTAACTTTATAAAAAACACACGTTAAGCTTGTATTTACCGCAAAAACAAACATGAGCTTAATCTTTGTCTCTTGTGTATGAAGAAAATCCAATCGAAGAAAAGGACGACTCACTTGTGTGTCTAATAGGTTTTCTAACGGAGATTAATTGAATTAATAACATGGTTATTGAAAAGAATATAATCATTATGAATTAAAAGATTATATTAAGAGAAGGTGTATAAAAGCTGCAATGAAAGGCCAGTGTTATGAGATGCCCACTTTTGGCCTGTATATCCACCCATAGCAATACAATATAATATAATAAACATAGGCATTGATGTTGTTTAGCTTAAATTGTAGGGAGATGCTTTGAAAACATTTTGCCATTTCTGAATTTTTGTACTATACAAAGCTACAAATTGGGCAATGCCATTCACTTTCACCAACTGGAATCTTTGACGTACTTTCATGTTCAATGTATTAGCATATCAATAGCAAATGGTATCCCCTCATCAATGTCAAACATTAATGATATTTTGGATTCATTTATTCCGTACCCACGTGAATGATCGTTGAACTGATCATGACTTGAGTTTAGAACTATTTGTGGAATGTCATGTCTGATTGTGTATTTCAACGGTGGCTGTTTTTTTATTTGTGCGTAGAAGAAGTGGCAAGCTACACGGAAAGTCGAAAACTCATACACACATAACTATAACGTTTTGAATTCGAACCCAAATGAAAATGTCTAGTCTAATAATATTGTTATTGTCAGTTGAATTAGGCTTTATGAAGGATAGTAGTTTTTTTTTTTTTTTTGTAGATGGTTGAAATGACAATAACCATTGGAAACCCACTCACAACACAAGTGGAGGAGTCGGGTTTGAACTTTCATCATGATATCCAACCTACCAATTTCGACAATTTTATCATTGATCTTGAACTTGTGGACGATATCAACTATTTTTAATTGTCTAGTTTTTATTTTTAATTAACATATTTTATGCGGTATATTTTATGTGTAAAAGAATTGGAACCATATGTGGAGAACGCTATTTGTTTCCACATTATTAAAACAAGTGAGCAAATTATTAAAATAAGGCACAAATTGATAACGAATGATTGTAGTTGGTTGTTGAACATATCCAAAATATTTGGATAATTGTATTTGTAGTGCTGATGTGGCTTAGCTTTGGGAAGTTTTGGAGGATTTGGAGTTGGCTTGGGTCCATGGATTTAGTCCGGTCGATTTTCATGTGGATTCGATCGTGATGGTGAATATGTTAAGGCTTAAATTTGGTCGTAATTACGCAAGAAAACAATTAATTCAATGTATTCCTATGTTGAAGATGGATTAAGAAATTTAGGTTTGTCAATCTTATTGTGATGCCCCAACAAGTTTGAAAGAGTTTGATGGTCATTCTCTTATTATTTGAGTAATGTCTGGCTCATATTCGTCATTTACTTTTAGATGATATTGTTGGAGTTTACACAAATATTTTGATTGATTTTTTTTTATGTTCAAAAAGGAAATAGCATCTCCAACTCAAGAGTATTTGGGAAAAAAAAAAGGATAAAACGATGTGTTTCTTTTTTATATTAATTAAATTATGACATCGAATTTCAATTTTAGCTTTTAAAGTTTTATACTAATTTAAATGAATAATAGTTCCACTCCTCTCTATTCCCTTCCAACCAAACATGACAAGGGACATGTTTTTTTTTATTTGGTGCATGATATTTGCGTGTTTACAAGTTACAAAATCAAAAGAATCTTCAACTTCAAAGATGAAGAGCACCAGATTCAGATTAATAAACAAAGCATAAAATTGAAAAAACAAATATTTCTTTACTTCCATAATTGCCAATGATTCGGATTTCATTTCTTGGATGAAAATTGCTTGGTTGTGAAGTGCTTGATTGAGAGTTTGGAGTACTTTTTTTGTCTGTATTTGTGGTGTCCTTTGTGAATTTAATCACGTTTGCCACACACTTGATGAGACAACTTTTATTGTCTTTGATAGATTTTGAAAAGAGTAATGATATTTTGACATCCATTTAAGGACAACTTTAGTGACAACTTTGTTTTTCTCTCTTCTTATTGGTAAAAACAATGAAGAGAGAAAAAAGAAGAGAGAGAATAAGAATATCATCTAAGTATGAGAGAGAAAGCTGTTACAAAATGGTTGTACAAATATCATTTCTCTTTTGAAAATATCAAATATTGAAGGCAAGTAGTTAATTGAAATGATGGGAGTATAGCCTTGAATGAAATATCCTTGTTGGGCATTCTTATTGTTCACACATACTCTTTGATTCAAACGAATTGGTTCCCTTGTATTAAAATTTGACAATTTCGGTTTTTTAATCAAATATTTGATCTAAAATATGGTTGACATGACATATTTTAAATAAATTTTTTAAGAGAATATTCTTATAATTTCATCAATGATGATCTTTTTCATCAACAGATTATGTTACAGTAGATAAATACGTGGTTAATTGTTAGTTATTATATGCAGTTTAAGTTAGGAAGTTATATACTCAGTTTATGTTAGGAAGTTACAAAAGGTGGTTACATTGTGATGTAAATATAAGGGGATTATTGTATGATTCATGTAAGTAAGTCAGAACAATTAATAATAATGTGTTTATCCAACTAACAGATTATGTACCACATCATTTCAAACACATGAAATCACCAATTTTCAGTTAAAAATACGATGGAGACACCAAAATTATCATATTTTAAAATAGGAAAACCAAATCCAAAAAATGGTAAAAATCAAGGGATCAAAATTGTCAGATTTTAAAAGGTTGGTTGATATCTATCATTCAAATGCAAACACCAATACTTTTAGGAAAATGCTAACGAGGACACCGGTTAAGGAAGCAAATATTAATCCTTCAAAAGTAAAAAAAGTGTCGTTTACAATTTAAAACTTTCTTTTTTGCCTTCCTTAACGAGTGCCCCGGAACACCGGTTAGTATGACCCATACTTTTATGCAATTGTGTTATTTGATCATCAAAATACAAACAATTAACGTCAAAAAAAAAAAAACATCAAAATACAAACAATTAACGTGACCATGTTTATGTGTATCTTCATCTCATACTTTTTATCTTATATAAGCACATCGAAATTTTGATGTCAAGGTATCACTTCTGAGTATCATGTCCTCCTCTCGGTGTCTTTTCACACAGTGTCACAATCTTTAAACTTTTGCATTGTTGCACCATTTTCCATTACGAGGTTAACATAACATCTTATAAAATCACACAAATTGATATCTCATTCTTCCATTACAAAGTATTGTCATTTTTAACAGCTTTTTCGCATCAAATGTTTTTTATATTTCAAATATAAATATAAACTATCTAAATATAAAAAGGAAAATGCTAACTAGTGCCCCTGGAGCACTAGTTAAAATACTATTCTGTCTAGTCCTGCTCTCTATATTTTAGCACCACAATTACTCCATGAACATTCTGTGTGCGTTTTGGAACGCAGCCATTTTCATGAAAGGCATAAATACAGCTAAGGTCACTGAGGGTGTTGATCTCTACTCACACTTGGTTCAGAAAGTGGGACATCACATAACAGTCAATTGAAATAAGTGAAATGTGAAAGAAAAAAAATGCATTAAACAGAGAACAAAAATCCATGGGCCAAAGTCTAATTAAGTGAAATGGTAACTTCAAGTTTAGCAATTTAAAGATAGTTCCTAAAACCGTGCTAACATTCATACAAAAATAATTAAATAACAATAATACTTACTAGCCAATAATTTAATCTGAGAATGAAGACAAAATTACAAAACTCAAACAGAGAGAGACTAGTTCTGAACCAGAGTATACCAAGTTGAAACCTGGCTGATCGAAGAACGGATACAGTGAAGAACCAGGCAACAACCCAAGACACTCTTTGAAGAGGGGTTGTACAGTGCTGCATCTAATAGGTTTTTGTTTTTGGAGCCTTCTTTGGTTGCCTTCTAGGAATGGAGTTTTTCATCCCAATGAAAAACAACAAAGCTCCAAAAAGAGCCATGTTCTGCAAGGAGTGATATTCAATAAGCAATTGCAACAACGGCACAAAGGCTTAAACTAATTCTCAAATAAAAAACAATTCACTGCTCTGACCTGTGTAAATTTGATGAAAAGTTGAGTAAATTCTTTGTCCTCGTTGTCGTAATTGTAAAAATCATAACGAATTGGAGTAGCAATCAACTGATGCAGAAGCTACAACAAAACCAAAAAAAAAGATCAGAACTCAAAAAACTGAGCAAATGAGATGAATATGGAATCCAGTAGAGAATTTGACTACAAACCAGCAGCAAAGCTCCAAAAGAGCTTCCGAATATGAAAAGAACCCCTCCAAGGCCCTTCAGAGCAATAGCCCCAGTAATTACAAGTTTAATCTGCTCATCACGTCAGTTATATTAGGGAACACTAGCATAGAAAATAATGAGCAAAAGGGAGGAAAACTCTACATGTAATGTTCATAATTTCATCAGCAGACAATTTCATTTTTTATGCCAGATCGGCAATTTAGCATAATAACAGAAAAATGCAAAAAAGTTAAAAAATGGACATGCAATCTCCACTGGCATACCGGTCTTTTCAATTTAATTTAACCACCTTGTCCTCGTTATTCTTTTCCCAACGAGGAACGTCCCTTTGTACTTTATTGAAGGGTACAGTCATCATTCAAAAAATATTAATTTTCTGATGAAATGGTATGGCACAAATATTTACTGTGGAATTTTATGAATTTTAAATTAAAAACTAATCCAATGTTACCTGAAGGACAGATCATGTTTTTCTTAAAAAATTAACACAACATAAATATTTGTACAAACACAGGGGGGAGAGAGAGAGTGAGAGAGAGAGACTAACATCAATCTCTGGAAGTTGAAAGCCAACTTGAGAATGGATTCGATGTGCAAAGGAATCAAGCTTTGGCTTCAGTGCTTTTGCAGAAGGTCCCCCCTCAACTCCAAATTCATTATATCTATATAGCAAAGAACAGAAGATACATAAGCAAAAAACTTCACTAAAGCATAAAAATAGGGGATGGAGAGAGAATCGCTGTCATTATTATTAAGCAAAGAGTGTTTGAACAATTATAATATCAAATGGATGAAACTTTTAGCTTATAGCCCTTAATCCGGCTTATAAAGTAATAATGCTAACAACATCAACTTATGCAGACATAAAGAATGGTTATTCAATCAAGTGCAATAGAAAGTATCGATATCATGAAGATGTTTACACAAAAATTCAAAGTAATCTGATTCAGTAAGAATTAAAACATGGACAAGGCAGTGTATAATAGCAGTATAGCACATTACACAGAACGGATGAGGTAGTAATCCACATAATGACATAAGCCTTGCAGCTCAAAAATTCAACAACAGAAAAGTTTACCAGGCTAAGGCTATGCTTCTTATATAAAAGAATGGTCTTGCTAATAGATGTCCAAATGCACTGGTTAAGAAACATATAAATCACTAAATCAAAGTTTTCAATCACTTAAAATGGCAAGTATTTAATATGATTGTGATGCCATATAGAGTGTTTTCCATTTCATTGAATACTATCTACTTCTGTTTCCATAAATATTGTTCTGAATGGACTCAATAGCATTCTCCATAAGGAGTTATTGCATGTTTTATGCTTATGCAAAAAAACATTACTATTTAAAAACAATTTACATATATTGTTAGGAAATAGGTTCTGGACCTAGTGCCATGGAGGTTTGACCAATAGACTGCTAGAAGTATTGAATGTGATGTAGATGAAGGTTTTCAATGAAAATCAGTGAATGATAAAACATATAGTGTACTATTGGTTCATTGTGCGGTGATTTAGTGGAAGCGGGCACCAAAGCAACTTTGTTATTAGGAACTGAGGAGTTTGTAGTCCATCATATGCATGCATTTACAATTCACATAATTATATTGATCCTCCTCAAAAACATTCATGCACAATAACATAACGACAGAGATGAATCATGAATTTAACAACCACCCCTGAATTTCAATGTCACCCATTGTTTAATAATATGAATGGCATTATCACACTATGCCAAACTAACATGTTAGCTGATAATAACAAAATATAGTCAATGGTTCAATGCAACAAACCACATACCATATCCAAACAAGAATAGCCAACAGCTATTGCAAAATTATTAAAATTGAATACAGAAAAAAAATGCAAGCTTAGATTTCCTACAAAAGATTTGCAACAATTTCATTCATTCTCTGAACCCTGAAATAAAGGGAGCTTCAAATTTCCCCCAGTTTTTTTTACATCAAAGCAATTACCTAATTTCCATTGGAAACAGTAATTGTCTAGCTCCAAGAAAATATGCATACATTCAGTTATATTATTCATTATTAAAATCATGCATCTATGACGGAAGAATCTATAACCACTAACACCATAAAAAACGAAAAGCAAATAAATCAGCAACCTTGAAAAGCAACATAATCGCTTGTTTCTATCGTAAACTCGGTATCCATCTCAAGTACCGTCTAATCGGGACCAATCCTAGCATCCACTAGCGGGCCCAATTTAAACTAGTGCAAAGCCCTATATAGACTGACCCAACACGAATTGTTAACACATCGAGGAATCGAACCTTAAACCTAGAGAGGCATATCCCAAACCTACACCACCGGGCCAACCCACAACGAAATCAAGTATTACTAAGATGTTTTGAAAAGTAATAAAAAACATGACTCTGGTTCCTTACACTTTAACTGAGCAAAAACATAACTTGTTCATGTTAAAAGTTGAATCAAATAGTAACATTTTTTATATGAAAAAATGTCACTGAACAGAACAAAACAAAAACAAAAACAAAAACATAGATCTAATCAAATAGTTGAAATAAGGTTTTAAACCTTAAACATAACGGATCCAACAACCTTAACAAGTCAACAATCAAATCCATAAAACAGAAATAATAAAAAAAAAAAGCTACAAATACAAAGAAAGGAGGAAGGAAGGAACTAACTCTTGGTAAGCAGAGAGAATGAAAATGGAAGCGAAGAGAACTCTTCCGAGAAAAGAAGAGAAAGCCATTGTTCCTCTTTCTTTCTTGATAAGAAGAGGAAATCTAGGGTGAAGTGTGAAAATGTTGTTTCTTTCTTTTTATGAATTAGAATTAGAAAGAGAGAAAGAAAAGAAGAAAAATGGAAATAATATTTGAAAGCTCGAGATCTCTTTTGCTGACAACTGGGTTTCTTTATGTCCCACATGGCCCGTTGGGCCCCATGTACCCGACAAAATGTCTGCAACATCAAAAAATACACTATTTTTGTAAGGCTAAATTCGAGAGAAGAGAAATGTTCTTTTCCAAATATTGCATAATGTAACTTATTTTATTTCAAATTTATTAATTATTTCTATTTCTATTTTGTATCTTTAATGGCACTAGTTAGAAAGACTCAAAGACCCATTATTTAATTGGAATAAATTAGTTTTACGTCTTTAAGTTGTTTAATTATAACAAGTTAGTTTTTAAGTATTTTTCGTAACATTTAACTTCTTTAAATTATTTTTTTTTGTCAAGTAACTTAGTGGATAGAATTCACCTTAAAAGGTGAATAAGTTGGGTGTCTGGCGTTTGAACCAGAGCCCCTGCATATAATAATGCATTGTTCTACCAACTGAGTTATGCTCACGGGACTCTTTAAGTTATTTAATTGCAACTTTTAGGTTTCAAATAACTTACATTTTTAAGATTTAAAATATTCTAAATTGTTACGATTAAATAATTTAAAGGATCTAATTGGTATTGAAAAACTAAAGAACCAACTTATTGCAATTAATTAACATAAATGACCTAAGTGGTACGAAAAAACCTAAATGATCAAATTGATACAATTAAATAACTTAAAAGACTGCTGGTATAATTTACCTTTTTTGTTATTATTTCTATGTTTCTAGGTGCATATCCTACGTGAATTTCACTCAATAAGATAATGTGTGTTAGAGTAAGTGTTGTTAGAACTCCTCTTATTTTAATCTTAAAGGTAAGGGTGTACAAAACTTGACTTGATCTTGTACTTCGTCCCGACTCGGACATAATTGGTTGAGTTTGACCTAGTCTTATAACATGTTCTAGCTCCAACACAATAGGGATGAGTTTGAGTTAACCTCGTGTCACTCGTCCCAATTTTTTAACGAGAACATTGTTTTGCAATATTATTTTAGAGAAATAATATTTGTACAATTATTTTTGGATAATTTTTGTGATAATTCTCTCTCATACTCTTAGGGTGTGTTTGTTTCAGGGTAAGAAAATAAGTGATTTTAGGAATTATGTTGTTGTCGTCCTATGATTAAAAAAAGTTGTTGATTAAGTTTTTTTAAATAAAATGTTTATGTATTGGTGACTTGTCTTGAGGTCAATAGGAGCTCTAAGTAATGTTAAGGTTGATTGTAATTAGTATTATTATTTTTTGATTATATATATCGTGTCAAAATGGAATATATTTTTAATAAAATAAGTTAAATATATATGATTATATAAAAACAACTTTTTTGAAGAATATAAAAACAACTTTAAAGTTAACCACCTTGTAATTACTTTTTAATCAGATATTTTTATCGCCAATTTATTTTAAAATTCATTCCATTTATACCATTATAAAAAGACAACTTTAAAGTTAACTACTGCATAACTACTTTTTTTTATCAAACCTTAACCTGGACCAAGGTGTTTAGTTTTTTTTCAATTTTAAATTTAAATCAACATCGTTTTTACCTTTATAAAAATACAACTCCATCACACCAAATATGGTAATGGGTACTACTATGACTATTAAGAATGTGGTCACCTCTGTAGATCAATGTGATCTTGATATGATTTAGAATTTGTTCAATCTAAAGATTATTAACCACATCATTTTAGAATTAACACGATGACTCGTGATGACAAACAATCACACTTTACCAACTTTAGCCCAATAAATTCAAGAAAAATGATTGACATGCAATTTCAAGCATACTTTATGTAAGAAAAATTGTTACGGATATTGACTTGCAAACTTCATTATTTACTTAAACTATATAAACTTACTCAATGCCCATAACATTCCACAAGATAAATTAAAAATTCTTAGTTGATGATACTTTCAAAGTCTTTTCTCCATGATTGTTAGATTTTTTTGTTTTTTCTTTGGGCCAAAGGGGACACAAATTCTCTCATAACATCGGAGGGCTCTACCCAATCTATTCTTAACCATTGATTTTAGTAACTTACTTGCGGTCAACAACATGATATCATGGATGGATGGTTTTGATTAGCGCATGACAACGAATATGAAGAGAAGAGTTAGAGACGATCCGAAACCTCCTAAATGGCCTCTTTTATAAACAAAAAATATATATTAAATGTGTACCGTACTAGTAACCACTATGTGATAAAGTCCCCTTAAAAAGTGATTATTTAAATTAGTGTAATTCTCTGATAAAAAATGTATAAAATTTATTGTAAAAAAAAAAAAAAAGCAAGCGAAGATCCAATCTAATCCTTTATAATTTTTTTTTATAGACAAATCAATCATTAACATAAATAAAACCTAAAATATTAGAGACAAATTAGTCCTTTTTTTAGTGGTGACTGGAGCTTGAACCCTAAGCCTTGCATATATTATGTATTGTTCCTACCAACTGAGCTAAACTCCTGAGGACAAAGCAAACTAGTCCTTCTAATATAATGATTCAGGATATGATATTTTAGGTTTTATTTTTGTAAAGTACTAAATTGACTTGAAAAAAATTATGAAGGACTAAATTAAATCTTAAAAAAAAAAAACTTATTGGGCGTATTGTTGCAAAACCATGTGAAAGAACAGACATGGTTACAGTCACAGAGACAGATTGATTTTCTGACATTGATAAGTTCACATTGACACAAGTAAAATACCTAAATGCCCCCAGCGGCAGTTAACAACTGTTGGGCTAACCGGCGGCTGTTAACAACCGCTGGCTCCAGCGGTTGTTAACTGTCGCTACATCCAGCGGGTGTTAACAGCCGCTACGTGTCTGGATCATTTTCCAGTGTCTCTCCTAACCAAATCCTTTGATACCTAAACAAATTCATCTAAAATTTTCATCCAATAACCAATTGATACCTAAACAAATTCATCCAATATTTAACAAGAACAGGATAAAATTAAAATGTAAGAAATAATATAAAAGATATGTCGGAAAATGTCATAGAAATACGAAAATGTACGGAACATGTCATAATTATACATCATCATCATCATAGTCAAAAAGTACATAAAAAAAGCCTAATCATAATCAACCCTGCTGCCTACCATGCCTCTGCCCCCTGCGCCGCATGACAATCTGATACCTAAGGGCAGGGCGACTAGTACTAGCTATCCGCATCACCTCCTGGACAATCTCCTCTTTAGTCATCTCGCCGCTCCTGGCCACAATATCGTTAGCTATATGCACCACATCCCGAATGATCGTCAGTGTGTCGGGCATCTCTCTGGCATGTGTAACGCCCTATTTATTTATTTGATTATTTTGGTTGAGTTTAGAGTCTTTTATATGATTTATGTTGATAAGTGACATGTTGTTGTGTATTAATATTTTATTAAGTGGCTTTATTTTATTATTTAGTAGGATAGGTTGGAAATTAGAATAATTAGACTTGAGGGGGGCTGAATTAGAATTAATTAGAAATAAGTGGAGTTAATTAAAAATCTATTGAGATATAAGAAAACAAGAGCCAGACAAAATTAGGTTTTTACAAAGTCTTTGGGAGAAAAGAGGAGAACCAAGAGAAGAGGAGAATCAAGAGAAGGGAGAGCTTGTAGAATCTTGCAATCACTTAATCTAAGGTAAGGGTGGGACTATCATTCTCTAATCTTAGGTTATGCAATTCTGAAATTGAATTTAACATGTAGTTGTTGTTGTTGTTTTGTGAATTTGGGAATTAGGTTTTGGGGTAGAAATTTGTTGTTAATAGAGTAGAAAATCCATTGAATTCGTGTATAATTGATATTCAGGTTGTAGAATCATCACAGGTTGAGTTCCCTATCAAATTTGGGATTGGGGTGGATGAAAATTGGGTTTTTGGGGTGAAAAATCGTTCTTCCCGACAGAAGTCTGTCACGACTCGCCACGGCGAGCTGCAACGTGACAGAGAGCAGTGTTTGCTCGCCATCTGCTCGCCACGGCGAACTGTAGTATGGCAGAGAGCAGTGTTTGCTCGCCACAGCGAGTGGGCTAGCTCGCCACGGCGAGTAAGTCAGCCTGCGAGGCAAGTTACCCAGTAGCAGTGTGTCTTTTCATGTTCTTGCGTTGTTTTCACACGTTTCTGTTTTGGATTAGCCTTTGGTGTGTACATGAAAGTCTTAGGTAATATTGTTAGCTTTCAAATGGCTTTGTTTACCATGAATAACCTTGATTGATGAATTGTTATATGAATGTACACATTGATGAATTGCTATATGAATTCATATGTTGAATTAACATGATGATTATATGATGTTGAAATTAAATGATGAATATTTATGGAATTATAATGTGGAGTCGTTGTTGTTGTTGTTGATGTCGTCAATGTCGTCGAAGTTGTACGTTGTTGTTGAATAAGTTGTTGAGTCCATGCATACTCATATAAAGTTGGGGGCTCATGCCCTGTTGAATGTTTAATCATTCATACCACGTTGATTTGAGAGCCTATGCTCTACACGT
>Ga0315914_1001968_pt1 | contig 31415 bp, 12 predicted proteins | sample MpolenodulesMG_FD_203920 | JGI IMG/M metagenome (GOLD analysis project Ga0315914, IMG submission 203920) | Medicago polymorpha root nodule microbial communities from Los Angeles, California, United States - elongated nodules | ecosystem: Host-associated > Plants > Roots > Nodule | place: USA...
TATCACAATATGTGTTGAGTGTATTTAATCCCTTAATTTTTTTTAATTCTTATAACAGCGTCCTTTCGTCATTTTCCTTCTACTAAATATTTTCAAATTCCATTCACTTATTCCAACCTATATTACATCTTACAAATTCTAACCAAATCTTTCATAATCTAACAACCATAGAAAGTAAGAGTTTAAGGTTTTTTTTTTTTTTTTTTGGTACAAAGAGTTTAAGGTTTTTTACTGCCAGTCTAATCAAATCTTTCACAATCTAACAATCATTGAGCGCTCCATGAGCTTGGGTTTTGTAGGTCCTCAATGATACTAACCCACGAGTAGATAGCGGGGCATCCGGTTTTTATAACATCTTGTTCTTTTCTTTAGTCGAACCTTAGTCCTTTTCTTGGACAAGAATCATATTACCCACTCTTACAACACCATGTTAGTGAGTTTTGAAGGTTTTAGATAAACGGAAATTCACAGAAAGTACTGTATTTGCTTACTTTTGAAAACAACAGATTGAATCAAAATACTTGAAAGATCAAAATCACATAGTCCAAACTAGAATGACCGAAAGTAAAATTAGACCTTTAAAATTTTAATACTCTCACAATGAGTAGTTATTTATCATTGTCAGACAATGCTCTTCTGATAAATACTGAGAACAGCAAAATGCAAAGGCAATCTTGGTAAAAAAAATCACTCTCATGCAATATATATGAATGTCTATGCAATATGATAACCTTAGTACATAGGAGCAAGGTAGTCAAAAACGAGTGCCGGGTCGTAGGATCGTCCGATCCTATGTGCCACAGCCACCCCACCGTGCTGCGATCTTGTTCTGGGTCGATTTCACCATTTTTGTGGTTGGGATCGCGAGTTCCTGATGCAGGAACGTGAAAAAGAAAAAAAAAGCTGGACTGGTTTATTTGGGCTGGGCTTTCGCGAACCGGGTCGGGTCAAAAAATAACCCGATTCCCTATATACAACGGATACCAGATATTTTCATTCTTCACCAATTTCAACCTAGCAAATACGGAGCATACCCAGAACTCTCCAACCCTGTCCCTTTTCCAGCGAATTTTTCGCCGTCGTTCACTCCATTCCCTCCTCTAACACTGTTTTCGTATGCTTTCCTTCTGTTCACTCCCTTTTCCGGCGAAGTTTTCATTCATTTTCAACCCAGAACTCCTATTTGTTCCTTTTCGTTTACCCAGACCCTGTTTTCGTTCCTTTTGTTCACTCCTCTTTTGTTTTTAGATAGGGAACTAGTAGAGAGGGAATTGGCAGAGATGATAATATTATATTGAACCTAGATTAGAGGTTTATGAATTGATTATTTCTTGGTTTATATAATTATAAATTCCTTCCATAATTTAAAACAATTGACTTTTTTAATCAATACTATAGTATGTAGTATTATTTTGTAAGCTATGCTATTTTTAATGGTTTTTGTATTATATATTTATATGATTGTGTGTGAGTGTATGGGAAATTACAAGCTTGCCCTTGAGTGGGTTCTTACAAACCGTGTTACGTTCCCCGACTTTACGTCCCTTCACCGGCCGATCGAACCTACGTAGAAACTCGTTCCTGACTACATTGCATAGGAATATGATGATGGTCTATGCAATATATATGAATGAATGAATTTCTATTTAAAAAATCACTCTCATGCAGACTGAGATTATGTTTGAGCTTGCATTTGATAACCTTGGTTACAACTTCAAACCTAATTTTATCTTTGATAAAATCAGGTCTCGACACTAATATTTGTCAAATCAATCCCTTAAATTCATTAATAATAGTAATCTTTTATGAAATATATAATGCTTTCCAAGTTTTTATATTTAAAAGCCGGGGACAAAGATAATATTATTGTATATAACATATAAAAAATAATAATAAAACTTTTCTTTTTAGACGCCTTGCTAATTAAAAGGTACAAATACTAATCAAGACAAAAGGCCATTCTGTATACCTTGGGAGATGAGGCTGTGCCACTTGGATCCTTGTTTGCACGCTTCCCAAGATCAATTTGAACTGAAATGTTAGCCTTTGACAGATCTAACCCAGCACTCTGTAGCGCTTGAGTCAGATTGTTCAACAGCCTGTTTTACAGAAGATTTTATAAGTCTCATTAAAGAGATCATAGAGACTTCATGCATTTGCAGATAAATATTAATCTAAGTCATTTTGTAAAAAAAAAGTAGCAATCAAGGGCAAGGTCAGTGTGCTTGAGATCACTACGCTACAATGCTAGCACTCTGTAGCGCTTGAGATCATGCATTTGCACATAAATATTAATCTAAGCCATTTTGTAAAAAATAATTAGAGGCAAGGTCAGAGTTGAAAAATAGAGAATATAGTGACACTATAGCATTGTAGCGTAGTGAAATTTTAACAAACCGCTATTATTTTGTGAGACGTGATTTAGTACAAAGTGTCGTATAGCTGCTATAGCAGCGCAATAGCAATGTAACATAGCGGAATTGGAACAAATTGCTGTTTTCCGCAATCCGTGGTTGACAACAATGACCAAGGTTAACCTTGGGAAAGTCCAAACCAAAGGAGCATCACAGTTACTTCATACAAAAAAGGTATAACAGGCCAGACCAAATCATAGCATAATACAAATAGCATCACAATTCAAAGTTGATGGAGAAATTGACATATGTCCAGATAGGGTCACAACTCAGCACAGAAAGAGCATAGCTAGATCAGAATCAATGGATAAACAGACAAATCACAAGGTCGGAACTTACCAGACCAAAATAAACAGCATCACAATTGAAAACTAATGGCCAAATTCACAGGCCACGAGATAGGTTCACAATACAGCACATATAAGAAGCATAAGAAGTTCAAAAATTATTATATAGCCACAACAATCAGCACAAAAAAGATAGTATAATCACAAAAATTGTGAGTACTTATTAATAATGTTAAATTAAATTATTAATTTCATTCTCTATATGTCACAAAAAAACCTTGATGTTATTTACTACCCGTAAAAGAAAACAAATCGCTATGCATGTGATTGTCAAACATAAGAGAGTTAACACAAGTCCCACATAGGAGGTCATGCAAGCTTACAACGGCAAACTACATTATAAATATGTGTACAAAATGAGGTCTAGCTTGAGAAAAGTGCATTGCGTTGTATCGTGCATGTTGTGGGTCAGCCGTCAGTGTTATTTCACTTTTATTAAAGTGATAGACATGTTCCATTTTCCAATGTCAATGGATTAGTTTACTAATCGTTTGAATTAGTTTAAATTTCTTTCAAGAAACCGCTGGTATGTGGGTACTCAGTTTCCTACAAATTTTTCATGAATTCATGAGAATCAAATTCGTAATCGTACCCGTTCGCGGTACCTGCGTACCAATTCGCGGTCCGTAAGGTGTTAGAGAGAATTATGTAACTATGCTCTTTACTACTCTACATCCCTTTTATTCAATATCCTAGCAATGGATGAATTGACAAATCACGAGGTTCTTTTTTAAAATAAGTAGCAATCGAACTCAGTACCCCCCCAAATTTTACAGCACTCACACATAAATAGTGCGCACCAACCACATGTGCTAGACCCTCAGTGGAGTTGGATTCGGACAAGTAGGTTTCAGTTTCAACTCATCTGAGTTAGGTTGGTTCATTCACCTCGTTGGCGTCTTGGGTTCATTACAAACTGGCAATGAAGCATTTGTTCAAGTTCTCTAGACTTAAATAATGTTGAGTTGAAACTCAAGACTATAATTATTCATATTTGTGAATGTGACAATGTTAGGATGTCAAATGCATATGTGGAGTCGAGTGCTAAACCAGTAAGGTTAATGTTTCATGCACTACAAATTCTTATTGTAGTTGCAGTTTGGATTTTAAAAAACACTAAACCACTGTGATCTAAGGTATATCTAGGAAAAATTTACTATTACACGTAGAGTGTATTGTGGAAAATAGCTAATTCATCCAGAGCAACTGGCAGATCTCACAGGGTTCCTTTTTTCCATAAAGAAGCCATTCACAATTGTGATTTTTTTTTTTTTTGAGACAAATTCACAAATGTGAATGAATTTCACAAATGTGAATGAATTGTAACGAACAGGACAAAATCAACACATGAAACTTTGAAATAGTCAAATTTCATACCATTATTGAGATCTCAATGAACATATATTATTGACATATGAAAAAGGCATTAGATTATAGCTCAAACCAATGACTAGCAGATCGAAAATTTGACATTCAAAAATCAAAACAAGAAAATGAAATATTTTTAGAAACAAGAAAGTAATATTGTGTAGAAAAGTAAGAAAACATTGATATCAAACAAGCCATACAAGTAGTCATGGGTATTTTAAGGGCAAACAAAAAGGATTATTTTTACATAATACTCACCCTTGGGAGTATACACTCGAGATGCTAATTGTCCCTCCTTCAACTGTAAGTTCATCCTGCTGGTTGAGTTGCTCACTCGTTGTGGGACATTCAGCAGATTGTGCATCGGAAACAGATCCCTGAAGAGGATGGGAAAGTACACCATCACTTCTGACAGGAACAGACATGTTGGCATGCATAGCCATAGGCAGAGGAATTCCCTTGCTCGCCAAATCAGGTTGCCTCTCCGCCGTCTTGCCGACAATATCCTGAGTCGGATCGTGATCTATCATATTATGGGAACCACTAAGCATCGTTGGAGAGATACTAACGCTGTTTTCATCAAACTTTCCAGGAAATGGTGATACTGGACCTGAACCATTCTTTACAATTGGAGGTTGACCGACAAAATTTTGGGCACGCCAATGGCTATTTCTCTGTAAAAATTATAGCAGATAAGCATTCTATAGCAATAACAATTTAAACCGGCAAATTGGTTCCATTAACATACATGTTACTCTATATAATTAGCTAACTACTCAAGTTGATAAGTTAGAGAAATTGCAAAATGATGGCAAAGATATAAATAAAAATCGATGGAAATAAAAATAAGATAGTTAAAATAAAGCTTACAACGGAATCAATCAATAAACATGTTGACAAATACACAAGAAGCGTAATAAATCATTTACATGAAAATCACTACAAAAACATAATACAACAAATAGTTGTGGCCAATTTGCCAAATAATATGCCAAAGATAGAAATTATGTATTGGAAATTGTGCCAATTTATTTCTCAAACTTTTGATAATTACTCTTTTTCAATAAATACTTGCAATTTATGGAAACCTATATATATTTATGAAAATTGAAATTGTGCACATGTTAGCCAGACTTTATGTCATCATTTTACCATGTTTAATAAGTATTTTTCTTTTATGCTAACAATTATTACACAATTAGGGATTTGCATGGTCTATAGTTCATCTAATTTACCCATGGCATCAACTTTGACGGTTCTTGACTCCAACCTTGATATGAGCCTTCATATTTTTGTACTCTCTCCTGTAAGTACTGAACATACTCAATCACCTGCAGAGAAACATGACCAGTCCAAAGGCTCTGAGAGTTATTCTCAACTAATATAAACATGAAAAAGATAACTTTTTTCTGAGATTACAATATGTACCTCTAATAAGAATGAAGCTGTGTCCCTCTTTTGATCACATTGAGGTATGAGATCCCTCAATATTTGGAATCTGAATGAAAATATCACCAATCATCAATCTCTAGTTTAGTGACAAATTATAAAAACTACAACTCAAGTCTGAAAGCACTAAAACTTTAAGCTCTCAAAAGATCACGGCAAAACAACACAAATCCTTACCACTAGGATTTAGGAGTAAGTTATCAAACTTATTTGAAAAAATAAACAATTTGATTTCAAAAATTTCATATAAACTTCATATGTAGCACACGATATAATAACTCAGATTTTGATATCAAAACTTCTTGATCTGAAATAGAGAAAATAATACAAGAGCAGTAAAAGACACCGATTTCCATGCTTTTGACACTCTCTCAACACTACTTTATTTACATAACTTTCACATTCATTAACATGAAGATGATCCCAAATGTAAAGAAACACCAAACAAAACCAAAACTCCCATAATGATCGCAAATAATTCTACAGTACAAATTGTTAAAACTAAAATAAACTGAAGCAATGAAGGGAAAATAACCTTGGCAATTTAAAACTGCAACAAATCTATCACCTTTCACAGTTACTATCCATCAAATAAAAAAAAACAAATAAACATGCATAAGAGAATCAACAATTACATTCAACGTTAGACCGTCTAGTCCTAATAAACATACATTAGCATACCAAGAAAATTCCAGGGCATTTTACCAAATATATTTTGCACTTGCAAATACCTCTCGTTTATCTTGCTTCTTCTCCGCTGCTCCGTTACAGAATGTTTTGATCTTATCACACTAGCCTTATCAGTAGCTTTCCCATCTGCTTTCAATACCAACACCCAACAAATCAATCTAAAACATTTCAAATGCATAAAGTACAGTCACCCCACCATATTCAATAACTTTTTCAAAATCAATACAATAACAATAACAATAACCAAGCCTTATTCCACTATGTGGTGTCGGCTACATGAATCAAATTACGTCATAATGTTCTATCATAAACCATTTTTCGATCCAACTCTTTATTCTATAGTGAACCAAACATATTTCGATCCAACTTTTCACAGTTACTATCGTAAAAGTTGAATCAAACACACACCTAATAGTTTATGTTATCTCTAGTGATCTGACTATCCTCCATCTAACCTATTCCTTACTACAGCATCTACGTGTTTTCTCTCTACATGCCCAAATCACCTAATTCTAGTTTCCACCATCTTTTCTACCATTGTTTTTACAATAAAAAAAAATATATGAAACGTCATACAATATAAAGAGTTTAATGATTATGCTCTACCAATGTAAATCAATTTTACACTGACATCTAATAGGAATCAACTATGTCTCCACGTCATATCATTAAAGTGGAGTGTAGGAGGGCTATGAAGCACGGACTCTCCTCGGATTTGACGGGTCCCGGTGTCTGACATGTATCGTGCCCGACACCGACACCTATAATTACACTGAATTATGCGACTATCTCAAATTATTAGCGCGTCAGTGTTTGTGTCATGTCCAGTGTCTGTAGACTGTATCCATGCTTCATAGGTAGAGGGCGATTTAACAGAACACACGGTGGTTATTGAATGACAGTGTAAAGTTATTTTACAATGTTAGCATCTATCTTATTTTCTCATATAAAAAATACTAAATACTCATTTTGGTTTTTCAAAATTTCCTTGCAGCAAAATTCAGTTCGACAAAAAATAATACCAAATTATTCCCTATGATTTGTTTGTACAATAAGAAACATCCTTATAATTAGATCTAACAACAACATAAGAAAAATATTAAAAAAAAAAACATGTTCTTAAGGGTACCTTTGTTGGTGTTAGGGGCAGAGGAAGAGGCTTGTTTTTTGTTAGAATTAAACTCATCATCATCGTACTCATCTTCTTCATGATTAACTTTCCCTGCTTTCATTGTTGTAGGCAAAGGGTATCACTCACTCACTCACTCAACAATTCTGAATCCGAAAAAGATGAAAACTTTGAGCGAAAAAGGAATAACCCAGATGAGAAATTGAGAGAGAAATGAAAAGAGAAAGATGAATTGGGTTTGGAACGAACCTGAAAGGATGATGATCTACACCGTTGTTGAGTTTCTCCGGCGGGAAAAGGACATGAGTAACCAGCGCCGGAGAGAGAGGAAAGTAAGTTAGCATGTGGTTCGACTCATGCTTGTCTCGTGACCTTTCCTCAAAATAATTAACTTTCAATAAAAACTCAATTTCATCTTTAAATTATCACTCCCTAAAAAAAAGAAACTTTAACTTATCTTCTTTTTTTTTTGTCTTGAAGCGGTAATCCACTTAAATTAAACTCACACACAACTGTGAGGTCTTGGGTTTAAATCCGGGTCATGATGTTCGGCCATGCAATTTCGGCATTTATCAGTTGAGTTAGGACTTCTAGACAACTTTAAATTATCTTTATTCTCTACTTTTTTTTGTCAAATTGTCTATTGATTATATGTTGTTTTAAAGATGAATAAATAAGACGAGTAGGCGCTAAGCCGTCCTCGAGAAACTTACGTCAACTATATATCATCAACCAGCAAATCTACACCACAAGGATGTAGGCGGCCATTTGTCACACATATGGTAAGATATAAATTCAACATAAAGGAAATACGAACGCATGTATAGTATTAGGATCACAACATTATATATACACATTCATCTTAAGCACTATCATAATCACATGTATTCTCATTCAATTATTTAAATAGATACAAAGAAACTCAAATCATCATCACAAGGACATAAACAAGTACTCACATCATCAAATTATCACCAAGTCGAATACATAGCATTGACACTTCATCGTTATCGTCAAATCATACATTTTCCACGTAGATACACATAGTCATGTACTAATCTTTCACATAGATTCACATAGCCACGTACACAACTTTCACATAGACTCATATGCATGCAATATTCTAATTCGATTATATATGCATGTGGTACTGCTTTTGGATGTCGGAGTTATGTTACCAATGATCCCACATCATCAAGATTATTAGATAAACCAGAAATATGTTACTGAATTAATCCCACATCGTCGCGATTCATACGACCCAACACTTACACATCAACAACTTCTTTTTATCATCATCATCATCATATCACATCGTCAAATCCTCGTCATATCAACGTCATCATATCATCATTATCATTTTTATCGTCATTATAAACAATACATCTGTTGAACTATATGACTAGATGAATACCAAGCTAGAGGGGGGATGAATAGCTTTTTGAAAAACTTTTTGGAGATTCGATAAAAATGGATTTTAATGAAATTGACTATTGGAAATTTGCTTGAACAATCACAAACAATGAATAAATAAGAATCAAATATATGTGGAATAAGATTTTATCTTAGAATTGAGAGATTCACGATACTAATCTTTTTACACAATCAATTGTTAATAATCCTAGAACAAGATACAAAACAATACACAATTTCAAACCAAACCTATATGACAATAAACCTATTTAACAATTGAAAACACAATACACATGAATTTGATTAATTGAATTGATATAGCAATTAATTGATCCAAGTAAAATTGTTTTAACCTAAATCAAATGGATTTAGATTATTCTTTCGAGAAAACACTACTTAGATCAAAACTAGCAATTCACTAAACAATTAATCAAATAATCAAGTGCAATATTAAAAGTAAAGAGAGAGAGAGAGAAAGAGAGAAATGGAGAGAGAGAGAGAGAGAGATAACACCGATGTTTATAGTAGTTCACCCTTGTTCGTCCTCGCTAAGGGCTACCTCTACTCTAACCAAGGTCATCCACTATGTATGAAAAGTTGATTACAATGTTTACAAGTTCGTTCAAATTAAAGCCCTAAGTCTTCAACTCCTATTTAAAACAGAATCCCCCAAACTTCAAGTACCCCTTGAATTTGGTGCTCCTTGAATCTTTGGATCCTTGAATTACTCATGCACTCCTTCGATCTCTTCACTCGAGTCTTCAATGCTACGTCTGGTAAACGAACCCCCTTCGACTTCAAGAACGGTTAGAAAGACCCCCAAGTCCTTTGGAGGTGGAATGAGATTATTTACTTCCTTTGAAGCCTTGATTAAGCCCAATCAATCTTCTTGAGAGAACCAACTTACAATCCCTACTAGTACCCCAGAGAATCTACACACTCAAAGACAAAGTAATTCTAAGAAAAAGTGTTTAATCTTGAAGAATGTATGAGCAATGAGTTTTTGAGACCTAGAGAGAATAGATGCAAATAATTCAATAATTTGGGAGTTGTGGAAGAAAGAGTATATATAGTAAGGAGAGAAAAGACTCAATTTTCACATAAAATGAACTGAATGAATCGATTCACTTACCATTTGAATCGATTCAAACCATATAAGAAAAAAGAAAATTATGATGAGGAATGAAACGTGTCAACTGTTATTTGAGTCGACTCAAATAACCCAGAAGTAATTTGATACGATTCAAAACAAGTTTGAATCGATTCAGACCATGTCAGAGAGTTGGATGAATCGTTTCAAACAACAATGATACGATACAAGTTTGAATCGATTCACTATACAAGTGATTTGATTCATACGAAGTCAGAGAGTACATTTTTGTTTCAAAGGCTAAATGAATCGATTCAAACTTCATTTGATACGATTCAACAAAGTCAGAGAGTAGAATCAGCTTGCCTTGGACACAAGGAATGCAAATTTTGAAGAGAGACATGTAAGACACAATGATCAAGAGTTCTAGACTTGCTAGGGTGCTTTGTACAATCTAACGGCTAGTAAATCTCTAAAAACAGCATATCTACAAGATTACGGCAACAAACATCATCAAAACCTAGAGGCTTCAACATCGACATTTCATCGTTTGGTTTCATCATCATGTCAAAGCACATCAATATGTTTTCACATTATCTCATAATCACATTCACCATCATTGGATATTCATAACATATCATGCTACGTCATCAAACATACATCAATAATCATCTAATAAGTTCACAATCATTGCATAATTCAATTTAGAGTTAAATCACACGTTCAATAATAGCCATTCTAGTTGCTAAGTTTACTTCCATTATAAGCTAGGTTAATTACTTTTGCATATCTAAATTCTACTCCTATTAATCAAGTTTAGGGGTTTGAAACCTATTAACCAAATTCTACTCCAATTAATCAAGTTTAGGGGTTTGATTCTGATCTCTAATGAGTGGGTGCGTTTTAATGTTGAGAGTGTTTGCCAAACACCAGATGCTGCTCAACCGGTTGGTTCGGGAATGATTTTGAACAGCAACATGCAAATTGCAGGTACTGGAGCACCGGAAACTCAACTGCTAGAAGTATAAGATGCGCAAACTGCACGATTAATACAAGAGGACGGGCTCAAGAATACAGTTATGATTGGAACTGTAATGAATACTCCTTTGGAGCCCAAACAAAATGTGAATAAAAAATAAATGTATGGTTAAGTCTTGCTCTAAATTCCCTAAAAAAAAAAAAAAAGTCTTGCTTTAAATAAATGTATGTGTTAAGTCTTGAAAAAATATTCAAATAGGCCATTGTATTATCTGATCTTAATTGGTTCATGGTTTATTTTTGGAGTTGCACTTTTTTTTTTCCTTGAAATTGATATCTCATTTTATCGTTATTGTTTTATATTTTATTGGTGAACCTTATTGTCAATTGATCAATATTTCTTATAAAAATGACTAATTTTTTTTTTACTTTTGTTTCTAATAAAAAAGATCGAAGGGAATAATAATATTACTTAGTATTTCATCTTTTAGTCTGATATTCAATCATTGCCAACAGAGTTAATGTGTCACGTCAACACAATTAACGGCGTTAGATAACAAATACTAACATTTTTAATATCGGGCCATTTTTAATATTTCTAAATATCATTTGAAATTGTTTTTTTTAAGACAACAAAATGAATTATATTAACACTGGCAGTGCACCTCTTCAATACAAGATGTACCAAATGACCACCCGAAAAAGAGAACAGTCAAATAATATTTATATAAGTACGGTCATTTGAAATTGTTGGTACCACTAGTGTCGCACAGGGTAAAGATTTGGTCTAACAAATGCATGATTTATCTCACCTTATAAATTATATTCGTCATGAAAAACTGACTAAAATCCTTCAAATAAATGCACCGATAAAAAAAATAATAACAAAAATATTTATTTTAAATTAAGATAAAAAAATTCCGAACATAATATAAAATATAGAATTAATTACCATTATGACAATATATAATTACCATTATGACAAAGAATATATTATATGATTAAAATAAAAAATAAATATAATAACAAACTGTATATTTCACCTAGAAAAATGAATAATAAAATATCTGTATAATTTTATATTTAAAAAACAACCTTACTATCCATCAAAACTATTTCTAATGAGTAAGGAGCGATACGTATGGCCTCAACATACGTCATCAAAATGAATACGATCAAGCAATGAGCGATACGTCACCCCCTCTCTATGACCCTTCTGTAACTTCCACCTTGCTGCAACCGGATAGTTTTCAATATATTCGGTGTTTGGATCAACACTGAAAAAGTCAGGAAAATGCGCCAAAAACCATGCTTGCACAAACCAAACAAATCACATTTATAAATTATTACGCACGAAAAATATAACAAAAAAATAAAAGTTAAGGTTCACATTTATAAGTTTCTTACAGTGAGCAGTGTCACGCTTCCCCCAAGAGCTCTGTCTCCAGGCAAACAGACCTCAGCTAACTCGCCGTATAGGTATGCCAATGTCATCCCTCCACACGAATAATTACACATCCCCGCGTAGCCGTCCTCCATGGTCATCAGATAGACCAACTCGATGCGTTTGTTGCTTCTATCACCAAACAACAAGCATCCTACAAGATATAGAAGATAACACTTCACACAAAATGTCTTAACCCTCTCTAGCTCCTCTGGATCCCCTGGATCCTCTGGATCCGCCAATCTATTAGCCCTATCAAGGTACCTCGAATATAACTCCCTCAGCTTCGGATAACTAATGTACCCACCATACTCTTTAGCGCAAATTTTCTTTGCCTCCGCATGCGACACACCTAAGCGCCTCACCAGTAGTGCCACTCTGTCATCCAAATGTGTTAACAGTAATTTCCTCGGTAGTTAACTGCCAAATGGTGTTTTGGTATTTTACATGTGTTTTTCAGCCTAACCAAATGTGTCAACAGTAATTTTCTTATAACGAAGATAACGGATACAAAATTTTATTTAAGTGTCATCTAGTTGTTGGTGCGTTAACTCAAGCCACAGGCCAAAGGAGCGTGACTTAACTCACGCCATCGTTCAAAGGTGCGTGAGTTAACTCACGTTGCATGCATGGGGAGCGTGAGTTAACTCACCCAGGAGCATTTTAGGAATTTCAATTGGAAATGAGCAAAATGTGTTGGGTAAAGAGCAGAATTCTAAATGCATATACTCTTGTTCTTTCCTGTATCTTATTTTTGGCCCAATTTGGTTGCTGACAATTTTTTGGAGTCCTAGTTTAGCACCTAACGAAAAATAATACCAAACTAGTCTTTGATTTTTTCAAATTGAGGACAAATTAGTTTCGTTGTTATGATAAGTTGGGGAATTATCACATTGGACCTTGAGCAATCATTCAAATGGATTGAACACCACATCTAAACTCAAAACCTTAAACATTAGATATATGAATCATCTCAATTATATATTCAATGTGAGATTCTTAGTCACACACTCACACATGACATACTAACAATATTAACAATAATCCAAAAATAATAAACTTACTGTCTAATAAGCCAGAACACAATATTTATATAACACCACACATATAATGATTTGTTGCCAACAGTAAGGGAACTCACCTGAGGCACATATTATTCATCTAGTTTAATAAGATAAAGTTCAATTCCCATCATATTTACAAATCCACATTATTGTGCCTTAGCTACCACATATATGGTGTAACTGTTTTCAAAGAACATGTTTATTTTTAACCCAAATAGTTAAATAGTACTTTTGTCACTTACTATTCTCGTTTTGGATTCTCATAAGATCAAGGCATGATTTCCCTTGTAGCTTGCGTGAAAAGAATGCTTTGTAGTAATCTTCTACAGTAATTGTTTTGAACAATGCAGGCCTTTCAGGAGTAACAAGTTTTTGTGTTGGACCGATAACTTTGCTCATTTGAGGTCTGTGAAATGCAGCAATGGATATCCTCTCTTTCTTTGAGTTAACCGTAGCTCGATGTTCAATGCTTCGATAAATTCCATTTGTCAAGATCTGCACGGCACAAGCATTTAGGATTAGGTCACATTAACTTTTAAACTTTGTAGTATATTGCTATTTATACAGGAAAGGTTATGAGTAAATATCGATACTTGTATGTGAAATTACATAAGTTGACAACCTGGTCTCTTAAATGAATGAAATAACAAAATTATTCTTATAATTGAACATCATCAATCACTCAAATCCTTTGAGTAAGTAAATTTTGTCTTCTGATTTATCTTGAACAGACAAAAGTGATGAATGATTTTCAATTTCAGCGTTACTTTTGTAAATTGTAGATTGTTTGATGTATCCTTTGAGGCACTTAAATAGTAATTGACTTGTTATTGATTCAAATTGAGGTGTTTACTTTGCCTTGTGACTATAAACTGTCACACCCATCTCAGTTATCCGATCAAGATTAGAAGATCTAGATTTCATGTTCGGTATTTTAAATCTAAAATAATCAAAATTTGTTTTAAAACTAGGACCGTCCGATCTTGGTCGGATGACTGAGATGTGCGTGACTGATGAGTAATTTTGTTATTCAATCTAAAATGTACTTGTACATAGTTCCATCTACTGCCTGTGCTCACATTTGATATCGATTCTTAAACACTTATAAGGGTAAAATAATAAGATGATATCCGACTAATTATTATCAATTACCTCAAACATGTCTCCAATGTTTATCACAAAAGCATTGGCGAGTGGTTTAACAGAAATCCATCGTCCATCTTTTCTTATTTGGAGGCCTTCAATGTCATTGGCTTGGAGAAGGATAGTTAAGCAATCCGCATCAGAATGTGGATTCAATCCAATGACATTTTCTGGTTGGGGACAAGGAGGATAGTAATTCATCCTCGTTGATTGAGTTAGATCATCAAAAAACTCTAGCATTTCTTTTGGTTCAACTTTTAGAGCTTTTGTCATATGTGTGATGATTGTGATGCAAACTTTTTTCAATTCTAAGCAATAGGTCTCTAAATTATCTCTGCAGTATGAAACAATGTTGGTTAGAGCAAAACTGATGGTTAGTAAATAATTTTAAATAGCGCCTTTAGCGGTGTTATAATATTGAAACAACGCTATTGCTCTTCCAGTGCAAAATAATATTGTGTAGCGGCTATAACAAACAACTATATTCACCTGAATGGTTGAGGAATATTTGGAAATAAGCGGGGATTCCTGGCATAGGATGGAAGAGTTGTAGTGAAGAATAAATCTGCCCATTCCAACTTTTGATTTTCAGATACAACAAACAATTGACCAAACCCCTCTATATCTTCCGGAGTTTGCCAAAGTTTCTTCTTCTCTTCCACCGGAAGACTTAAGAATTCATGTACACTTATCTTCAAATTTTCCACCAGTGAAGGACTGACTCCATGATTAATCAGCTATAATCAATTTCAATTTTAGAAAATATACAGTTATTAAAATTAGCGAATATATTTACTATATATTGACAACCATAAAGTTGACGAGATATAAGTTTCTACTACTACTATTGAAAAGGAACAAGTGCAAAATTGTTTGCTCAAGTATTGAGTAAAACAACTGTTATCCCTCATTGTCAATTTCCAAAGGCTAGTTTAAAAGGAGATGATAATGCTATCAAAATTCCTGAGAACGAGTACAAGTCTAATCTTGAATCGTGCAAAAATCACCTTCTTGGAAGGTTGATTCTATCTAAAGGAGACCCTCCCCTGAAACTTCAAGAGTTGCGTGATAAATTGAATATTGTTTGGAAACCTTTAAGTAAATGGGGACTTGTTTCTTTAGGAAGAGATTTCTATGAATTTGTTTTCTCTGATGTTGAGAATGTGCAACGTGTTCGTGCGGTGCTTTCATGGAGCCTAAAGCCTGGTTTTCTCAAACTTTTTGCTTGGACTCCCGATTTTAATTCGAATAATCACAAACAGACAACAGTTCAATGCTGGGTTCGTTTTCTGGAATTGCCTCAAGAATATTGGAGTCATAATATTATCTTTGCAATTGCTAGCTGTCTTGGAACGCCTTTGCGATTGGATGCTGAAACTAGTAAGTTCCCTCTTGAGATATCTTTTGGACATTTTGCAAGAGTTTTAGTTGATATTGATTTATCTGCTAACATTAGACATAACTTGTGGGTTGAAAGAGAAGGTTATGTTTTTCTTGTTAACGTTGTTTATGAAAATTTGCCACTTTTTCGTTCACAATGCCATAATATTGGTCATAGTTTTTCGTCATGTAAACTTGTTAATGTGGATAAAGAGAAAGTGGCCACAAATGAGAAGCATAAGCGCACGGGGCACAAACCTATGCCTGTTCCGAAGTATGATTTGGGAAAGGAATCAGTTGAATGTGTAACCAATAATGCCACTAAAGCAGTTGTTGATAATAATCCTCTATTGGGATTTGTGGATGGTACTAATGTTGTTGATATTATGCATCCAGAAGACATGGTTGCTCAAGCTAATGAAAATTTGAGTGATATAACAGATACAGAACCCCTTTATGGTCAGGGTAATATTGACATGAATTGTGATTCAGCTGACATTTTCTGTCAAGATGATCATCAAGAGGAAGCAATATCAAATACAATTCCTTTGGGTGGTAACTCCATTGTGGTGACAAACTCAGACTTGTCAAACTTTAGTGCATCTGTTATTCATGACATGCAAGTTATAGGAATTTTTCCTACAGAGGCCCAACAATCGATGAATTTTCTAAGCAAATCATGGGCTAACATGGCTCGGGACGATGAAATTGTTGATTTGGACGATAACACAAGTTAGCCATTTCAATTGGTGGTCCCTAGAAAGAAGAAACACAAGAAGAAGCAACCTGAGGCGGGCAGAGGATTCAAGGTGGGTACTTCCAGTCGTTCGCCTCGTTAGTTTGCTTTTTTTGCTTTCTATATGTTTTGGTTCTCTTTTGCTTTTATGGAGGGTTTTTGTCCCCCCTCTTCGTTGTACTTTTTTTCTCTTTCGTTTAATATATAGGGTATTGCAGCAGGAGACCCCTCTACATCCTATCTTTTGCTTAAAAAAAAAAAAGAACAAATGGAGATAAATCCAATTGGTGTTACTATCTCTATTTCATCAAAGATACTCTTAACCTGTGAAGCCCGAATACGAGATATGATACGAATACGATACTGCACCGATACGCCGATACGGGAAAATTTAAATAATCAAGATACGATACGGCTGAGATACGTTAATAAAAAAATTATATAATTAAATGTACAATATAATTATAACCATTTTTTTAATATGCAAATATATTAACAAACAAAATAAACCAATTATAGGCTCGTAGCATATCAACATAAATATAAATAATATTGTCGATTAAGAGAGTGATAATTAGTCAATTACATACACAATATATCCCGAAAAGAGCATCATTAGTGTTATACTATATCCAAAAGGAACATTGTTAGTGTTATACTATATCGATCCAAAAAAGAAGCACGATATTCAAAAGTTAAGTTATTTTATTTAACATTAATTGAGAAGTATTGAGGCAAGTATCAGTGCATGATAATTATCATATACTCTCCTGATACGTATCAAGAAGTATCAAATAATTATTTTTTAAAAAATAAAATATAATCTTTGGATACTCTCCTGATACGTATCGGGAAGTATCGGTGCAGGATGGGATACGATACGTCATCTATTTTGAAGTATCAGGCTTCACAACTCTTAACTAATCTATTTCCACGTTGTTCTATATCCTAATATCCTTATTAAAACATAATTTTTAGTTCAAACCTGGAAGAAGCCCCATTCTTTACATGCTTGATCCAACTTCTCTTGCTCAGTTGCATCTTCACACAACAATTTACTTAGGTCAATGACTGGTACTTGCTGTAAAGAAGATGTATTTGATACAGCAATAGGGTCTTGATTTGGTTGAAGGTATTGTTCAGGAACTTCTATGTTGGGCTGCTTTGCGAGCTCTTGTACAGAAGGCACCAATAGTGAGGTTCCAAACTTTGACATTTTTCTTCAACCGATGAGAATCCTCTTTTAAGGTTGGTAAGATTTCAATTGCTAGTACCCCACAGTCTTCTTCAATAAAGGTTCGATAAACCCAATTTGACCATATATGTCCACACCGTCTTCTTTTTTATAACAATAATTTATGTTTTTTTTTTTACATAATTTATGTTTTTTTATTCTCTGATTGAATAATTTATGCTGACACACAAAGTTATGTCCACACTGTATACGGTCGGTGGAATTTTGTTGCATTTTCTACAACCTCATGGTGAGTGCATAGATGGATTTCTATAGTTGTTTTACATGTTTTTAGTGTATTATAAATGAGAGAACGATAGATGAATGATTAAAATAAATATTTATATTTCATCCGTCTCATAATATTAGTTGTTTAAGGTTTGTGCACGATTATTATGAAAATATTTAATTGTGTTGATTTCAATGGTAAAATTAGTAGATTTACTAAAACACCCTTATTAATTGTAGTTAGTGGTTGAATGAAATTTAATAAATAAGGGTATAATAGTGAGAAAAAAAATAAATGTTGCATTGGTATTGTAAAGTGATAATTATTTTGAGAAAAAGAAAAAATGTTTAGGAGACTATAATTGTGTGACAGAGGGAGTAAAAAGGAAGATGCTTTAAAAACTTTAGATAATAAGTTTTTATGAAAATTTGTACATTCAATGCATCGAAAATTGAAATATTAGACTTTTTCAATAAACAGTTTATGGGTCTTGTTAACTAGTAACCTCGGGCACTAGTTAAGAAGCTAAAAGTAGAAAGAAGAATCAAATTTTACATTAAAAAGAACACTTTTTTAATCAATTTGCAAGACGATATTTCTTTTTATAATTCCTTAACAAGTGTCCTGGGAACACATGACACTTGTTAACATTTCTCATATTTTATTTATTTGGAATTCTTTAAAGAAGAATGTCCTTAGAACACTCGTTACCAAGATCCTATAAAAAATAGTCATAATTTTGCCCTCAATGATTATCCCTTTTTGCAAAAGTGGCCACTTCCTTTGATTTTAACCAAATCAATGCTTATATAGAGATATTCTTAAATGACTAAGACGGAACGTGTGTATTCTTTATTTTTAAATTAAAAGAAAATTCAACTCATGAATGATTAAAAAAATGATAATTAAAAAATAAATAAATAACTCTTTCTTCCTCTTCTCTCTCCTCTCGCATATTTTCTATTCTCTCTTCTTCTTTCTCTTTTCTCTCCATTAAAAAAATAAGAATAGCAAGAATATTATAAATAAGTATCTCCTTTCATGGATGAATAACAATTCCTCAACCGCAACATTTTTTTTTAATTAAGCATCAACAACAATTTCATTTTTTTAGTTTTAGAAAGGGTTGAATATGAATTCACGAATCTGTGTAAATTTTTTCCTAATTCCATTAATAATTTTGAATTTAGATAAACATGAGTATGCAAGCTTGAACGAATTCGAATATGTGATATTGAATATGGTTCATGTTACACCTCAAATTTTCTATGATATATTTTCTATATATATTTTTCTTTTTGGTGGCCAGGGTTTGAACCCGGAACTTGCATATAATATGCATTGTCCATACCAACTGAACTAAGCTCACGACGACATATTTTCTATATATCTAAATATATGTTTATGGTATAAATCTCTAGTTATTATTTTAAGTGATTTTATTTGTACATGTATGTTGCTTGTTACTGTGACATTGTGTGAAATTAATAAATGTGCATATTTTATTTTAATTATTTCTGACTATCATCTTATTTTATTATTTATTTTAGGGTTAAATAAGTAAATTACCCCCATAAATATACCAATGTTTGATTTTAGTCCCCCTAAAATATTATTTAGGCTTTTAGTCCCTTCAAAAATTTTCATTCATGAAATTAGTCCCTAGTTTTTAGTCAACTAATGTCTAACCTTCATATTTTTTAATGAAATTTTTCAAAAATGGGTAGAAAACTCCCAAAAAAATTAGAATGTTTTAACAAATCATAAATTAAATATGAATTTTTATGTGTTTGGTGCTAACGAATTCATATTAAATTCATGTTTTGTTAAAAATTCTATTTTTTTTTTTGGAAAATATTGTCATAATTTTCTACCCATTTATGGAAAATTTCATCAAAAAATATGAAGGTTAGACATAGGTTGACTAAAAATAGGGACTAATTTCATAAATGAAAAATTTTAGAGGGACCAAAAGCCTAAAAAATACTTTAGAAGGACTAAAATCAAATGTTGATATATTTTCGGGGACCACTTACTTATTTTACCCTTTATTTTATAAATAATTTTCTTGGTGTCTTAGTAATATATTTTGATTATTTTTCCTTATATGTGTAGTTGTTATGGTCTGATAATTTTATACTTATTTATTTGATTTAGAAGTAATATAAAATGTTATATCTTATTTATTCATTATTAGAAATGTTTTCTTAGTATCCAAGTTTTGCTAAAATATTTTGAAGCACAATCTAAAATATTTTGGTTCACAATCGAATATATTTTGCTACGTGATCTGAAATATATTTTGATACTCAATAATATATTTTAATACTCAATAGGGTGATGCTATTTATCCAGAGAACAAAACTCACGATGTTGTCCCGAAAGGATTATAGCCGTCAGATTTTGCACTAGATTGAATGCATGATTGGGTCAAGCTAGAAAGGGGGTCCCACATCAAACACATTTAAGAGTGTCGTGATGCTCTCGTGATGAAATTTTTCGCGAGATGAAGCATTACGCTACTCAATATGATATGTGATATGAAATATATTTTGATACCCAATATAATAAATTTTGATTTATTTTTCTACTAGCCAAACATTTTGCACCATAACAACAAGCATCGGATGTTAAACACAATTCTTATGGTATAAATACAAAAAAAAATTTTTTTAAGGAAATACAAAAAACTATTATTACTAAGTTCAGCCAATCAAATTTTGTGATGAGTCACATTTTAATATGTAAAGCAATCAAATAATTGCCTTAAAAATAAAACCAAATTTTAAAAGATTTTGAACAAAATTGACACAAATGCACAGTAGTTTGCTTGATTAGCGTATCAAATTGCATAAATACTCAGTTTCATAAACTCTGATACCCACACACAATAGTTTTGATTCATTAGTCTCTTTGTCCGTGGATTTGATAATGATGCAGCCATGGTCGATCAATAAAAGAGTAAAACATACAACAAAGTCGAGGTCGATCAACGATCTCACAAACGACCTACTCATTCACATACTCTCTTTTCTTCCGATCAAGTATGCTTTCAGAACTACAGTTCTTTCCAAACAATGGTACCCACTGTTTTACTCGCTCGCAGTTATTCGCATCTGCGATAACGAAGTCTACACGAAAAAGGCTTGGGTTCACTTTCGTCGAATTGTGGACACAGTTATACTCTCCAAACACGCACTAGAACAAACTCTTAAAAAGTTTCATCTTGACTGCCAATCTAAACATTGGAGAGCTAATAGTTTTCGTTGTTTTGACACATGGTTAAAGCAGCAAAACGACGTGGGGTTGAGGATCTTTATCTATGCATGTTAGAAGTGACCTTGTCGCCTACCATTTTCGTGTGTGAAACACTTGCGGTTGATCTTCCTTCGCTTAAAACCCTTGATCTGTGTGTTGTTTGTTTTCAAAATAAGGATGATTTCATGAAGCATCTTTTCGGCTGTCCCAAATTGGAGGATTTGAAAACTTGAGGAATACTAGCAACACACCTTCTAACACACACTTTTCAACACACTCCTTTTGATTGGTTAAAATTCACATGGGTCCCACCAAAAATCATGTGAGTCCTATATACTTTTGGTTGGTCCCACTTGAATTTTAACCAATCAAGTGTGTTGAAAAGTGTGTGTTAGAAGGTGTATTGCTGGCATTTCTCTGAAAACTTTATATATCCAACTGGGTATCGGTGTTCCTGCGATAGAGAACTTTGAAAAACCCTTATTATCCAATCTCATCAAAGCTAATTTTCGTTTATTCGAAGTTCCTTTTAGAGCAGTTTATAATGTGAAGTTTCTAAATGTACTTGAGGTCTTATATATGATATGAAGCATCCATCCTCTTTTTTTATCATCAATATTACGTATGTTGTTTGATTTTTGTTTGTTTGTGATGTGCAGATGGGGCCTAATCTTACCAATGAAGAAAATACTTCATATTACAAAATCTTACCTCTATTTGAAAACTTGATTGAACTTCGGTTATCGTGGACTTCACGTGTTACTCATGACTGGAGTGAGGTACTGGAGATGCTCCAAAATTGTCCGAAACTTCAAACTCTTTCGATTAAAAAGGTTTGTTTATCATTCCTATGGATACTTATAATTTGATTTTTGTTTGTTCTCTCTTCTACTTAACTATTTTGACAAATCATATTTTGTCTGTGATTGACAGTGGTGGGGTTCAGTTGCAACTATCAATTCGAATGGGAAATACCGATATCATATTCCTGAATGTGTTTCATCTCATCTTACAACGTGTAATATTACAAATTTTCAAAACGTGGAAGCTGATTTTCAATTTGCAGCGTATATATTCATGAATGCGAGACTTTTAAACGATATGCTTTGCTAGATACTCAGATATATCTCTTGTCAATGGATCTCCGGTGCATGTAAGATTACATTGAGATCCTAAATGAGTACCCGGTGATTTCATTAGTTTCTGTATGATTCGATGGTTGGAACAATACATGCTTTGTCTCCTTTATACAAATCAATTGTCACCAAGTTCTAGAGTGCATTTGATAACTATGTAATCCACCTTTCCTTTGGATTCATCATTATTATTATTTTATAAGCATATATTTATCATCAGTACAATATTCAATCATCGGCAGCTGAAAGTTATACATATGTGAGAGGTTCCAAAGCTGCTTTGCAGTTGTTTGAGATGCCGTCTGGATTAGAGGTTAATTTCCATAAGAGTATTTGAATGTAGTACTTTGCAGTGGTTTGTTATAACTTATTCATCTGCTTATAATCCGTGAGGTTGAAAAGCTTATGTAGAAGATGAAAAAACCAGTAAAAGAGAACTCTAAATTTAAGTTTAAGTTGCTGGAATGATAGCTTTTGGAAAAATATAAAAAATTGAATTATCATTCATTTGTTATTTAGCCAAGATAGGATACTTTACCAGGTTATTGAATCAGAGTGTTATTTCATATAAATAATACTTATTTTGATTTCTATGTTATGCTTACCCTAGTCCAAGCATCACAAAAAGAAATCAGTAACTAATTAATGAAATGCAAAGAATCAAATCAATTCTGTGTGTTTTTGTGATTTCATCAAGAAAAATGTATACAAATTCACACAAAACTGTCACTCTTGTTAATCACTTCCACACTTTAGGAATATATACATTGAAACCTGAACTGAACGGGTATTTGAAGAGATCAGAAGCATAAAATAATTCCTCGAGTTACCACCGATCGATGAGTACAATCACGGCGTATTATAATAAGATGAAGGTTTCATGAAATATTTACTAGTTAAATGTATGCAATCAACTGAATTTTAATTTAACATAGTTTATAGTTATACAATCAAGTTTAGTAAGGAAGTGCAACAGTTACAATTATTTAAGCACGAGACTTTCAATTTCAAGTATTTCCTACTATTGAATAATTTTGAGGGATAATTGCTTTTAACCATGCAGTTTATTTCGGCATATGCCATACAAAGTCTAAAAACAAGTTATTTTTGTTGTTGTAAATTTGATCCTTGTAATTGAATGAATGAGTTGTACGTTATTTGCTTGAATGAATTGCATATATTGACATAGAGATTGCTAATCAACCACAAAGATTGTGCTTGTAAAGTATAGGTATTGAGAAGAAGAGGGAGGAGCATTATCTAAATTGTGAACTACTTGTGATATGAAATAAAGGAATGGTTTTATTTATTTATTGGAGTTTAGATATTTGTTAATCCTACCACTAAAGTTGAAGATGTATATTTTAATTGTGCTATATGCTTTTCATTTGTCGGTGTAATAATGTAAAGATAAATCATATTGCTATTAGAAAAATATGGTTCCGATGATTTTCTTGCATTTTTAAGTGTCTCTGCAAAGTCCTTTAGACTTTAGCGTTTTCTTGCATGTGTCGTCACACTGAACAGCTAGATGAAACTAATGCATTGTTGTATACAGAAGTTTCTTTTTGAGTTAACCACGACAATATCAATCAAGAGAATCACTTGTACCCCGTACTACATAAGACTTTCTTTTTGAATCAAAAATATTTTGACTTTTATATGAGAGACACTTTTTCCACCTCCCACATTTCTAAAAAATTTGCACATTTTTTTAGATGTTTTTATCTGCATGATGTATTTTTTCTAGAAGTATACTTCCAAACAACTTGGATATATACCTATAATCCAAAATGGAGCAAATCTAATATGGACCATTTTTTAGAAGTTTGCTTTTGCTAGATACATTTCCAAAATAAAATTGAATGAATTATTTGCTTGTTAAGAAAAAAAACATTGCTTGTGACTGCACTTTATTTTTCAATACGTTGCTATGGGATGAAATTGGACATCTTGATGTACAGAAAATATAAGTATAATCTACAAATTCAATGATATCCTGCCATCACTTATGTTAACAACAATTCTTAATCACAAAAAGTTTTGTTTGGTATATTAAACATGTCATCACAGTATCTAAAGAGATATTTCAAGATATAGTTTGGATATAGGTTTCATAATTTGGAGAATGCTTAAATATATATTTCTTGCAATTATGTAGTATCTGATATTTTTCTATAGTCTGGATATGGTTAACAGGTAAGTATAGAAGAATAAATAATTATTATTCATCATTATTGATTGAAAAGTTTTGTCTGGATACGTATACTAGCATGAAAAATTCAAGGAAATATTAGCATTTTTTATAAACTATTATAGCAGCTAAATCTGATAAACAGGAGAGAGGAGTGTGCAACACCTTCATAAAGTCTTGCAAAGCCCTCAATTTTTTTAATAAATGTTTGATTAAATATTTGCTTGTTAAATGTATACTGTTAAGATCATCACATAGGAGTTTTTTTTTTTTTTGGTTACAATATTCACATAGGAGAATTTAATGAACTATTATGAAAATCTGCATTAAAAACATTATTTATGGTTGCAATTAGTTATGTAATACATTGCTAATGGGTGAAATTGGATATCTTGATGTACAAAAAATATAAGTACAATCAAGTTTATATATAGTTATACAATCAAGTTTTGTACAAGGAAGTGAAACATTAACACGTATTTAAGTACTTCCACATCATTAAAAGTTTTTTATTCCATATCACGAGGGACTGTTCTATCTCCCAACATTTCGGAGAAAACGAACATATCATTAGAAGTATTTTTTTGGTGTACACATATCTTTAGAAGTTTACTTCCACATGATATATATATTTTCTCCAGTGTCTAAACAACACAAAATTTGGATATGTATATCCAAAGAGTGCTCCTAGTAATAACACTCATTTTAGTTGATATCTGCAGGGTTATATTGGACAGTTTAACTAATTGAAGTTCACTTTGTGGACTGAAGAGAAGTGCTTTGATGCTGCAACTATGAAAGCTTCAGGTGCACCAGTTGTAGCAGTCTTCACATTATTACCACAAAAGAATCTTGATATTGATGAAAACCAGCTTTTCTTGTTTCCCTTATATCCCATTTTACTCCTAATTGTGATGGTGCTCAATTTTATTAATTTAGATAATTCTGCTAATCGATGGATGTATTTGAAACTCGTTAGTTAACGTTTATACTTATATATATATATATATATATATATATATATATAAACATATATAGTTTCTTGTTGACAAAGATAATTTACTTGGACAACAAGTTTCTTTATTCAAAATGTTCACCTTATGCTATTGACTAAATTTATACTTTCTGACCACGAAACTGTATGCCACTTTCCGGGAATTTACCTTAAATGTATGCATATATGCTTTGATTTGATAGGCTCTTATATGCTCTTGATGCCAAACTATTGACCATAGTCAACTAATAGTAACAATAAAAATAGTGGTCCCCTTGATAGGAAGGGTACAAAAGGTTGGCCCACAATCTAAGTAAAAAATTAATTTTCTCTAAAACGAATAGATTTTAACTTGGTATCATCCATGTGCAATATGTGATAAGTAATCCCTTGAGTTTTAATTGTGGGATTGAAATGGACAGGAAACTCTCTAAAAATTTAACGTTATTGAATGTTCAAAATCGAGTTTGAAGTCAAAACTTTAAGGGTTAAATAAGTAAATGATCCTCATAAATATACCCATTTAATTTTAGTCCCTCTAAAATATTCTTTAGGTTTTTGGTCCCTCTAAAATTTTTCATTTATGTAATTAGTCCCTGCTTTACATTGAGTATTACACTAAGGACTAATTTCATAAATGAAAAATTTTAGAAGGATCAAAAACCTCAAGAATATTTTAGAGGGATTAAAATCAAATATTGATATATTTAAGGAGACTATTTACTATTTAACCCAAACTTTAATCAAGCAAAAAAGACATAATATTTAATTCAACGCATCATAGGAAGGGGTGTACATTTCAATTCAAGGTGTGATAATGTTTTCTGAAAAGGAGGTGTCATAATATTTAGTCAATAATAAAGAATTACGAAAAATTCTCGAGCAGTCGTACATGGATTTTCAATTAAATTGGAACGAAACTTGAGACTCAAGAATTAAACACGTCAAAGACTTGTCAAACACAAGCATTTGTTCTTCTTGACCCACCTGTTCCTTCTTCCTAGTTCATGCACACACCTTTTATATTTATTCTTTGATGTGATTCACATCGAAAGTTCATCTTATTAACTCACTCATCACTCAAACTCAAACTCACATGCATATCAACACTTGTATGTTATTTTAGCTTCCTTTTGCTCACAGATAATCAGACACAAATCACTCATCACTCAAACTTACTTGCATGTCAACACTTGTATGTGATTCCATATGCTTTGCTTTAAATGATGAATTTCATCTATGTACTTAGTTTATACCAAAGTTCTAAATTGTACCCGCACTCATACACGTTTAAATTTGCGGGTAAGAGAAATGATAACAACACTTTTTTAAACACTCTCTCTCTAACATCCACTCTTTTATTGGATGAAATCATTGGATGTCCAACTACTTTATGTGGATTTTCATTTCCAAAATATAAACTCACATTAATTTAAATCATTAAAAGAATGAATGTTAGAGAGACCGTTCAAAATAAAGTGTTGTTATCACTACTTTTACAGGTAATTATTCAAATGTGGGTACTTACCCGTCCATTGTGAATATTTATATTTGGTGTTTCTTTTTTCTGGATTACACCGTTTTCTTATTTTACCACAATATTATTTTTATATCCTGAAATGAGAAAAGAACCCTTAATTCCATGTCATTGTAACTTTCATTCTAGCAATTAAGTAGCTAGTATGAAAGTTTGAAATTCTTTTTATTAAATGTTTTCTATATTAAAGCTCTTAAATGCAAGGCGTGACCTAAGTCCTAACTAACTACTGCTCACTGCTCAAGTCAAAGATTATGCCATAAAAAATATAAGAATTGTTAAAAAACAATGGTTTTGAGATCCATGGCTTTTAATCTCAAAAATGTTGATAATTACATTTGTCAAGTCAAGTTGGAAAAAGAAACTGCTATCATCAAACTTTTGCTATCACTTTGCTTGTGATGTTAATCAAGGGGACCATTATACAAGTCCCAGTTTTACTCCTCCTATTATTTTTTTCTCCCACTTTGGTGTATCAATATCATTGTATCTTACAATGCAAACTAGTACTATAAATTTTTTGTGTTAGTACAAGTGACAATAAAAAACGGAACAGATTAGGATGCCACATCATCAAAGTCACTTTCAAGCTTCCACAATTGCAAATCCATTTAGGTTGGTCTGGTGGTAATGATCTGAAACCTGAGAGTATACTCCTCCTCAAAGTCACACGTTCGATTATTCTCGGTGCCAATTTAGGTGGGCTAATTTAGCATTATAAAAAAAAAACTTCCACAATTGCAGACCAATTGTACTATAGCTTAATTAATATTTCCGGCAGAAATTCAGCACTTAAGTTATGGCCATTAATGGCAAATTATTAAACTAGGTAGTAGTAGATTTTGTTAGATGCAAAATCCTATCAGGCCCACAGTAAAGTTGTTGGAACTTTGATTATCAGTGATCAAGTGTTTCACCAAATCTCTATGTTTATCTAGTTAACTCAAATGCTATAAAATAAAATTAGTGACAATGACATGTTAAACCCCCTACCTCCTTTAATTAATCACATATTGTACACAGAAACCAGTCTAATCAATTTAGAGTCAATTGATTATAATTGTTGGTGTGGTTTTGAAGCTTCTAAGTGAATGGAAGAATCGTTTGCCCCTTTATATTGTGTAGTGTCTATTATTATTTTGACATCCAGTAATCTTTACTATATTTATAGAAAAGGATAATTGATTATTAGTCATGGAGAATATAGAAGAAAGAGAAAATTGAATGTAATTCGTATTTAATTTCATGAAAATAAGCAAAAAAAATTCTTGGAAAATATGATTTAAAAAAAACAAGATTAAATAAATTAAAAGTTTGTTTTTTTTCCTTACATTTTGAGACAAATTCGATTTTTTCTTACTTTTTGAGACGGAGGGAGTATGTATTAAAGAATTGATCAAAGATTGTATAAAAGGAACATTTCTCTTTGACATATAAGTTATTACATTGACATAAGTAATACTATTTCAAAATACATGTCGCATTTGATGACTTTACACATATCAATACACAACTTTGACTGCTAATATATTTAATTGTCTATAGTAAAAAATTATAAAAATTTAATATTTTAAAAATATTTATCAAGACAAATCGAACAACATCTTGCATGCTAAAATTTGTATTTATATATCAGTTAAAAAAAACATGTCAAAGTAAGTTCTCTATGCTATATATAAATGGAATGGGGGATATTGTGCTAATTTTTCATTATTCCAATTATACCCTTAAACAAAAAAATTCTATAATAATGTTATATTGTTGTGTCATTAAAAAAGATAAGAATTTATATTATATTTGTTGTATTGTTTGTGTAACTGAAAAAGATAAATATGGGTTGTTGGATATGTTATAATATAAAAATCACAAGCATATACATACACTTTTAATCAAAATAAGGATTTCATAAAATCAAGTTATGATAATAATTTTAAAACGTTAGCACAGTAAAAAGAGCAGAATGACGGGCATATAAGTGTTCGTCTTTCCGCTAGATTTTTTTGTGAACTAAGAGCGAGGGAAGCATCTGGCGGAGAATTAAACACCCAACGAGGTTGTGATCACCCACAAGAAACCTCCATCCACTGTCCCTCACTCATCAAATATATTATTAATTATAAAAAAAAAAGAGAAAATATGTACAAGAGGAAGGACCAAACCAAAACCCTTAAACAAACAAAAAAAAACAAGAAGCTGAAGAAAAAAAACCGAACTACGGAAATCATTAGTGAGGAATAAGCAAAAGGTTTTCTTGAAATAGATTGTTTTTTTAATAATAAAAAAACAAGATTAAATAGATTAAAAGTTTGTCTTTTTTGCTTACATTTTGGATAAAGAAAGTTAGTTTTTTTTCCTTACATTTTGAGACGGAGAGAGTATGTCTTAAAGAATTGGTCAAAGATTGTATAAAGGGAATATTTGTCTTGGAAATATAAGTTTTTATATTGACATAAGTAATACTATTTGAAAAATCGGTGATTTTACACATGTCAATACACAATTTTGACTGCTAATATATTTAATTGTCTATATTATAAAATTATAAAAATTTAATAGTTTAAAAATATTTATCGAGACAAATCAAACAACATCTTGCATGCTAAAATTTGTATTTATATATTAGTTAAAAAATATGGTCAAAGTAAGTTGCCTATACTATATATTAATGGAATATTGTTGTGTCATTAAAAAAGATAAAAATTTATATTATATTTTTTTTTTAAGAAGGCAAAATAGAATTTATTAAAATTGTAATGAATCCTAAACAGGACAAGGAATGCTAGGTTAGGAGTCGTAAAGTAGCAACATACAAAGGATAGATGGGGAGCACCCAATTGTAAACCCATACACCCGTGCATCAAAGACAAAATCCAAAAAACCTACAAGAAACACCACCGAACAAAGGGATGTCTCCGAAATCAATAAAAGGAAACACCAAAAACAAAGCTGACACCAAAATCAAAGATAAACCTCCTCAAAGTTGTACCAAAACCCTCAAACATCATCACAAGCTGCCACAAAAACAACTTCCACCACCTACATTTCACTGCTTGCACATAACCCCCAAAAAGCAACGTCAAAAACCAACACAAGCACCAACATCCTTTGAAAAACAATCGGTAATAAAACCCCAAACAACACCATTAGCTCTCCGAAGCACCATCATCCAAAAACACACTTTTCAAAGAACCGCAAAAACCGACCAGTGATCTCATACCTCTTCGCTTAGCTCGAGTGATTGAATATCACAACTACTAAGTGATGGAATATCGTTGCTTACAAGGACAAAAGGCCTGACAGGGAGAAGAATGTGAAATCGCCTGCTCGCAAAAACCCCTATAACATTATACAAAAAGAAAATAGCTTCTCAAAATTACAGCCACAAAACGCCCTACGGCCGAAACGACACAGATGCCCAATACTCCCAAACACCTCCACCAAAGCATACCTTCGTGTATATAGAAACCCTTATAACAACACATGTGTTACTCTTCCCACAACTGAATGCAACCAAACGACGACAAAACCAATCAAGAAACAACCCAAACAATTGAGGTGTCATACACCTAAGACCAAACAATCCATAAACTGAAATTGAACATCAACCACCATAAAACACTCAATAGAAGCCACTGAACGACAACCAGACAGCGACGAAACCACCGAAACCTAGAATCATAAATATAAAACAAACCAAACAAAATCATCACCAGGAGCACAGACGCACATGTTGTAACACCCTATTTTCTTATTTAATTATTTTTGGTTGAGTTTAGAGTCTTTTATATGACTTATGTGATTTATGTTGATTTATGACGTGTTGTGATGTTTTAATATTTTATTAAGTGTGGGCTTAGTTAGAAAATACGCATATTTGGTTGAAAAATATGTTGAGGGTGTGAGATATAAAAGAAAAAGAGAACAGCCACAAATTAGGTTTAGAAGCTTTGGAGAAAAGAGGAGAACCAAGAGAAGAGAAGAATTCGTAGAACCTTACAATCCTCTAATCTAAGGTAAGGGTGAGACTATCTCTCAATAATAATAGTATAGAATTTCTGAAATTGATATTTCATAATAATTATTCTTGATTATGAAGGAAATTGGAAAATAGGTTGAATTCTTGAATTTGAATTGAAAAGGTATAGAACCAATATTAAGTATGCTTAATTCATGATTAGAATCGATTTT
>Ga0315914_1001969_pt1 | contig 31414 bp, 17 predicted proteins | sample MpolenodulesMG_FD_203920 | JGI IMG/M metagenome (GOLD analysis project Ga0315914, IMG submission 203920) | Medicago polymorpha root nodule microbial communities from Los Angeles, California, United States - elongated nodules | ecosystem: Host-associated > Plants > Roots > Nodule | place: USA...
CCTTCTCTATAGTATTTAGCAATAGCTAGAGGCTCAACCATTCTCCTGTAAGTAGTCCCTCCATATAACCAACGGGTACGGAAAGCTGCACCTTCTTTTTGTGGCTTCATCTCAGCTTCTTCAACCATCTTTTCCCAGTAAATGGTGAGATTTTTATGGTACCCAACAACATCATAGTCCATTGGTGATGGGTTCATGTTTTTGTAGCTGTCATAGTACCCTATTTGTTGATTCTTAGTTTTCTTTTTATACCATTCAAGTTGGGCCATATCTATCTTCCTGTTATTCAACTGCTTTGATGGATCAAACAATACCCTCTTCTGCAAGACGAATTTTTCTTCTAGTTTTTTTAACTTTGTTTCTAGAGTATTGATATCAATGTCCTCCTGATGCTGCTAACAAGTAAATGTTAGGAATAAGGTCATGAAAATTTGAAGTTACAGGTAGTAGTGCAATTAATAAGGAAAATAAAGCTCAATTATACAAATTTTGTCACTCTTTTTATTTTTGTAATTCACTGTAATTAGAACATTTAGCTCTCTAGTGAAATCTCGTCGGCCAGAGGAACTAATCCTCAGTCCAGAACTTAGTCATGTTTAAGGTTCCTCACCCTTATCGAAAGGGTTGTTTCTGTGGGGATCGAACCTTAACCATTCCACTCATAAGTTCGGTGTGCGTTGTTAACCGAGAGCCACAGCTATTCAGTATTAGATGATTATAATTCTAGTTGTTTGAGAAGAAATAGAAGATATTCACCTACCTGTATACGTGGTGTCAAACCTAGTTCCCCCAACTGCAAACTGATACCAGTTGCTAGTGAATCTGGATTAGTCAAATTTTCAGCCGAAAAATCTGTGAATGTTGCTTTAAGATAGAAATTTTTTACTATATTTCCATAATCAACAGATTCGAGTTCTTTATTTTTATCATGGACTGAGGCCAATGCTTCAGAACACATGATAAATGTTCCAAAAGGCATGTAGGTACTGGTTGGATTGGTAATGAAGAGCCTCGGAATTGGGTCGTTGTGTGACACAACGTGTATGAAGCAAGAATTCCAAACAGAGCTACGTGATATGGCCTGTTGCAAGTTCGTGTCACCAACAAGGGGTGAACCAAATGTGATGCATAGTGGCCGATTCTTTTTTGAACCAATGCTATGTAATAGTGATATAACAAAGAGAGAAGCAATTGATCCTCCAAGACCATGTCCAGTAACAATCAACGGAGACTGTGGATTGGAACTATTAATCTGCATTAAGAAAAGGAAATATGGCTAGAAACAAAAGTCTAGATACATAGTATGATATGAGTACGGTACAATACGGGGATGCAAGAATTTTTTTAACAATCATGGTAAAGTACGGTCTAGATACGTTAAAAAAATTACTATAAAAAGTTTATAGTAACACTCCTTTTACCACAAAATACGTTGTTTATCCAAACATGGCCTTAGTTGGTGGACAGAGTCTTATACCATACCCTGTTTGGATTAACAACTTATTTTGCAGGTTACATATAAGCTATTTCTATAACAAAAGATAAAATGAAGCTATAAGTTGTTTTCATAAGCTGTCTTGGAGAGCTGATGAAATTAAGTTGAAAACAGCTTAAGAACATGTCATAACTCATAAGCTGGTTTCAAAAGTTTCCCCTAACATTCTCACAGGTGCTTATATGTAAGTAAATAAACTCAAATAAAGCTCTAGCTTTCAGCCAGAAAGAAAGGTTTCCTAATTCAGTTCAAAATTCAATTAAAATCAGAAAAATAAACAAAAAGGACAAAGAAGATATTCAATATACCTCAGATTTCAACCCATCAAGCTTCTGATGATTATCACGAAAGAGTGAAAGTGCAGTCCTGTTAAAAGAGAAAATTGGAATTTTCTTTGAACACAGAAACTCAAAGTCAAGAATATTATCTTCCTTAAGCTCAGAAGAGGAAATCAAATCAGCTTGAAGATTGGAAGAATCATCTAAAGTAGCCTTAAAAGCTAGAATTGTAAAATCTGAAGCAGGTTCTTTATCAAGTTTCCAAGAAAGTCTAACACCATTTTCATAATTATCAGATGAAATAGTCTTCCATGATTTGCAAAGGATGGTAGAACTTGTGACAAAAGATGTAAGCTCAATTCCACTGCTAAATCTACAAGAAAATGAGTTATCAACAATAATATGCATAAGTTAATTTCATTTATATAAGAGAAAAATATAAAACTAAAATAGAAAGAAAGGAAGAAGTCATGCATGGTTCTATATATATTATTACGTACAGTTTAGATTGTGTCATAGTGAAGTTGTTGAGAAATGAAATGTTATGGTTAATTAAAGAGAATGGATGAAATTTTAATTATACAAAGATGAATTGATGAGAATGAAGGCATTGCAAAGAAAGAAGGAAGGGAAGACGTTAAGTGGAGTCAAGTCAACGCAACACTGTACAAGTCTAGGGGCTTTATTTATTTATTACGACCCAAAAAGATGGAACACACAACATCTTCATTCGTACACTTTAAATATAGAAATGGAAAATCTAATGTAATTGTTGACAACTTACTGAGACAATCTTTTAATAACAATAATTATTTGATTATACTAAAATATATTTTTATGATTAATTAGTATAATATGTTTTTTGTCTTTATATGTCAACTTTTCGTTTTAGTCATTTTAAAAAATTTCTTCAACTTTTAGTCCTCAAAAATTTTTCATCTTCACTTTTGGTTCCTACATTAAGGTAAACTCATATGTAGAATTCATATTTTTAAATAAAATTTTGCATAAAAATTTATAATACTATAAGAATCTCTCCAAAAAAATTAGAATTTTTAACTAAACATGAACTAAATATGAATTTTTATATTTTTGATGGATAAAAATTTATATTTAATTTATGTTTCGTTAAAAATTCTAAATTCTTATGGGAGTGATTTTTACAATATTCTACACATTTCTGCACAATTTCATTAAAAAAATACAAAAATTGACTTAAAAATATGGATCAAAAGTAGTGGTTGAAAATTCTATAAGAACTAAAAGTAAAAGGAAAATTTTAGAGAGACTAAAACAAAAAATTGATATATTTATAGGGACTAAAGACATGTTAAGCTATAGTTTTTAGTCTATGTTAGAACATTGCTTCTATCGTTCCGTGAACTTGACTCAGACTATTATAACATTGCATAATTAGGGGTCGGATTTTGAATCTCAAACACCCTATTTATTCACCTTAATAAGTAACCTAGTCGGTTGAGCTATTTGGAAAAAATACTTATGTCACATTGAGTTTTGGTGACATTAGAACATCCAAAATGGAGACACTTATTTTTTGGTACTTAAATGGGTCTCACATGTACACATCACTTATTTACGGTTTTTAATAGTAGTACCTAATAAGAACTAAATCCCTTCAACTCAACATCTTACACAAATTTCTTAAATGAGATCCACTGATCATTTATCAATAATTTTAGATCATCACATATCAATTTTTTAATATTAAAAATGTGTGGGTCTCACTTAAGAATTTTAACGTCATTCGGTAAGAATTTGCATTTTAGTTTTGAAATATATCTATGCAAAAAGTTAGATATGACTGAGGCAATTGTCGCGTTGTGCTTTAAATACGGTGTTTGTAAATCGCTGATTGCAGAAAAGAGTGGTTTGTTTAAATTCCGCCAAGTAACAATGTTATAGCGTCACTATAGCTGCTATTTGACAAAACTTTGAACTAAATATCATATTGCAGAGATGTAGATATTTGTTAAAATAATGCTTAGCTTTGGTTCCGCTATCTGACAACATTGTTTAAATGTTCTACATTTGTTTGCATCAAGGGACTTCGACAGTTTATTCTATGTGTTTGATTCTAGTTTAATATTTTTCTTGAGTGGTAGGAATTAAAACCTTTGCAGTATAACTTGGGTTTAAGTCACTGAAAAAAGAGTTTTTTTTTTGTGTGTGTGAAAATAGTTCACCTCTTGGTTTTGTTACTTTTCTCTTTGGCCAAAAGTTCAGACTTTGGTTTTTTTTTTTTTTTTCTTTGATTCTACAGTGTTTGAAAAAGCCTTATTTGGTCAGTACCATCTTCCTGTCAGAGTTCCCAACCAGCATCTTCCTGTTTTTGCTTTTGGTCTAGAATTTGGATCTTGCAATATTGTGAACAACTTCAGAGTAATTCGATTATATATATCTTTTATTCATGTAATTAACTTAATGATCAGGATTATGTTGTGTCTTCTAGCATCTACCAACATGGTCTGGTATGGTGTGGTATGTCCACTTCACATACCTATCGTTATGACCATGTCTTACAGCTAGCTCCTTTTTCCTTACATAGGTGTCCATAAAATATAACTTTATGTTCGTGTTAAATTTAAATATCCCAACAACGTATAAATCGTGTGAAGTTTAAGATTGTCTTTTTATTAGCATGTTATATTGATTATAAACTCTGCAGCAAATTACACATGATGCCAGCTGAAATTATCACTTTCATTTCCACGCTATCATAAGAAAAATTATTCCTCAACAGAACTTTCATCAATTACCATCACAATTTGCTGCGAATAATGAACAGTTATCTGAGATCTATGCCAGAAAAAAATTACATGATAGAGTTTATTTGAGGGGTGGGGTTAAGGGAACCTTATATCAGTTTCCTTTTCCGACCTGGACACAAATTTTGAAGTGGATGGGGATATTTCGTAGTGGAATGTTTTTGTTTCGGATGGCATATAGGCTATAGCACAGTTTGACTTCAGAAATAGTCTTGTGTGAAAATCATTGGTGTATTATTGAAGATGTTCGTAGCCTGGTTGAATAAATGTCTGAAATTTCAGTATGATTCTCTATATGAAATTGCATGTTCTTCATTTACCTAGTTAGAGAAGAAAACTTTAACCTTGAATTTTTGTTTCTTTTTAAAGTCATTTGGAAAGAATTGTTGTTATTTTGGTTTTGAATACATGTATGCAAAAAGTTAGGTATATGACTGAGGCAATTCTCTTGTATTGTGCTTTTTAATAATCCATTTTGCTTTGCATCAAGGGACTTTTGACAATTTGTATCATAGGAATGTTGTTTTAGTTTTACCTTTTGTCGATGATTACAGGTTATCCAAGGCGACATGTTGAAGACTGAACTTCCCTATTTCATCATAGGCATGTTGTTTTAGTTTTACCTTTTGTCGATGATTACAGGTTATCCAAGGCGATGTGTTGAAGACTGAACTTCCCTATTTCGACATATGTGTAGCAAATATTCCCTATCAAATATCTTCTCCTCTCACATTCAAGTTACTCAACCACCAACCTGCATTTAGGTGTGCAATCATAATGTTTCAAAGAGAATTCGCCATGAGATTGGTCGCTCAGCCAGGTATAAGCTCTACTGTCGTCTTACAGTGAACACGCATCTCCATGCCCGAATCTCCCACCTCCTCAAAGTTGGAAGAAACAATTTCAGACCACCACCTAAAGTTGATTTCTCTGTGGTAAGAATTGAGCCGATAAAACCGCGTATTGAAGTTAAGCAGAAGGAGTGGGAAGGATTTTTAAGGATTTGTTTTAATAGAAAAAACAAAACTCTTGGTTCATTGTTTAGACAAAAGAAGGTGTTATCTATGCTTGAAAAAAACTACAAGACTGTGCAAGCATTGAAACTCTCCCAAGAAGGTGGCTCCCTTAATGAAACAGATGCTAAAGTGGACTTTTCCGATTTTGGTGATTTTGACGACGATCAAGGTATGGAGGTAGACGATGATGGAGAAGACGATGATGAAATGGATGTTGAGGATGGGGGCGCGGATGAGGTGCAAAATGAATTCAAAAAAAAGGTTTTAGGTGTTTTGAAAGAGGGAGATTTTGAAGAGAAGAGGTCATCCAAACTCACCTCGGAGGAGTTCTTATCTTTGCTTTCTCTATTTAACAAAGCTGGCTTACACTTCTCCTGATTTTACATTTAATATTTACTATTTTTTTTCACTTTTTAATAGAAATTTATATTTCTGATTTAATTTTTGTTTAAGAGAGTAGGATCAGACAAAATGGTTTTGACTATTTTAATATTTATGCATTGTATTTTTGGAGCTCCTTCATTGTATTTGTACACCATTCTTCATAGCTGAGGTAGATTGAAAGTTACTCCTTTTGTATTGCTTTTGGTTAGGTAATCACTTTCCCATTTTTCCCAGCAATACTTGAAATCTCATATAAAAAGTTAGGCTTAAATGTAAGAAAAAAAATTAGGCAAAAACGTAACTCATAATTTAGAAAAGAAAACATTTGTTTGTAGAAAGTAACGTAATTTTTCAATAAAATTTCTCAATTATTAATAAAAATTACTATTGAAATAATTTTGGATTATCAAAGAAATTTAAAAAACGTGTGAAGAAATTATAGATATGAATGAATCATAGTGACTATTTTTTTTAGGGTAGTTACGGTCTAGGAAATCATATCCATATTGCAGGTGTGTTATTTTAACATCTAAATTTAAGTAGGTAATATAGTTTAAATATGTAGTTAATTACGTTGGTTCATCAATATATCAAGTGCCAATTCACTAACTATTAGCATAATTTCTTTAACTACAAATTTGAACATCATCCACCACAATTTTCAGTAGGTGTTAAAATCTAAAAAAATATGTCATTTCTTATTATTATCACAAGAGTAAATGTCACTGACAGTACCATATAATCTTCCTTGAGATCTTAACCAAGCAAAATAAAATGGATAATGGCAGAGACAAGTATAATATTGATTAAGTATGTGTTGTCCCCTTTTTCACTCTTGAATAAAAATGACAAAAGTATCATTTCCATGACAAAAAATAATCTGAAGATAAAGAAAACAAAATTACATTCTTTTGACAAAAACTATCTCTGAGAACCCTTTTAGAAAAGAAAGCAAACTATATATACTATATGATATATGAATACAAGGAAAAAAAGTATAAAATTATAGCTCAAACAAGGGATAAAAAAAATTCCTCAAGACAGATTCTTTTCACTTTCATTTGAATGATTTAATACCTCATCTCTTTTTTCTTTGTTCCCAACGGTGGATGCGATGCATCTTTCATCAGACAAGTATCTCGTATCTTCACCATTAGATTGAGTGGCCAAAGAAGAATGTTGAACTTCCTGCATTTCAGTATTAACGGTTCTTGGACCGCCATTTTGGTTCATATTAATATGTTCCCATATATGATCACTGAGTTTTGCGATATTATCCACTTGCGAGTCATCGCGATTGGGATGACAATTTAGATCTATTTTCCCAGCGCTGGACTCGCCAACCTCGACTTGACCTCTATTTAGTCCTTCATTTTCCAAAGGATTCACGGTTTCTCTTGATGCTCCACCATTGGTATCTGACTCGTCAACTCTGTTGTGAATGTGTTCTTTTTTGGCGGCAGCATCTGCTTCACGCTCTGATTGGCGTTTCTTCTTGCGTAGCATAAGGGTTTTGAACCGACGCTTCACTGTCGTACACACGTTGCAAGTACATGTTGGCTTGTGTCTCCCTTTTCCGCTTGGTGGCTGAATGCACACAATACAAGAGCAGCCTGGACGGTGTCTAGGATGTTTAGTGGTGGCCCCAGCTGAGGAATCAGCAGGGCCCAAGAGATTTTCTCCTAAAACAGCTAAACTGGCGAGAGCATCTAAGCCAGAAGGCTCGTGTTCTTGGATCAACTTGCTGTTTTCTACAATCCGTCGCTTCTTAAAATCTGTGAACACCAAATGTAACCAGAACAATTCAGGAATCAATATTATTATACTCACCAGAGAGGCCAAACAGAATAAGCACTATATTAATGCTGATGCTGACACAATTCGGCGTGTCCAGATAACATTATGAATGCAAAACTTGCATGACTGCATCACGCATTACAAAGATCTCATCAAAAACACGGACAGAAGTATCAATACCTTTGCTGGATTTCAAAAGATTTTCTAATTCCCTTGAGCTCAGCTCGTCCGGTGCGGAACATGAAGATCTGAAAGAACATGTGCACAAAAAAATTGTAAAATATTTTATCACTGTCTCATATGAAGACTTGTCTAAATTCCAAAAGAGTAGCAACGATGATAACAATGGAGCACCTGCTTGTATCCCAGACATTTTCAGAACATGCCCACTTGGGAGGAAGAAGAGCATCAACCGGTAGCTTTCTCCATTTAGAGCAATCATCACATTGAGCCCATTGTTCCTTCGCCCTGGATGAAATAGTCAACATACTCAGAACACAAGTTTAAAATTTACTCACCACATCATCATGATAATTCCAAATGCTTTCATGAAGCATAAATAGGATCAAAGGAATGTCTGAAAGAGCTTATTTGTACTCATCACACAACATAATCACGTGGCTCGGTGTTTTGAGAAAGCCGTGAAAACGGCTTACTCGTAAACTGTTTTCCGATTATTATAGGAAGTTTGCTATAAATATAATAGCTTCCACATATACAAACTTATGCAGAATTTTCCTCATATTCTATTCAACTGTAGAAACCAGTCATACATAAGCACTTATACAAGTGCTCATGTATAAGCTATTTCAGTAACAAAATATAAAATAAAGTCAAACTATTTTCATATAAGCTACAAGTTGTTTTCATAAACTATCATGTAGCGCTTATAGAAATAAGCTGAAAACAACTTATAAATTAGCCAAAAGCTATTTTCATAAATTTTATCGAACAGTCTCAAAAATGTTTAAGTCAATGGATAAGCTCAAATAAACCAGTCCAAATAAGCAAAATGTTTGGACTCTTACCCAGATGAAGATGCGCTGAATATTGTTCTCTTTCCAAAAACCGGGGGTTCCTAAATGAAATGTAGCACAGTTGACACATAAATTAGCCATGTGATATAATTCGAACATGATGCTCCAAACTATATCAGTTTACATTCACACCTTGCAATAGCTAATGTAGAAAATAAAAGGCTTAATTGCAGTTTTAGCCCCCTAAGTTTCTCAAAGTTGCGATTTTGGCCCCCTAAGAAAAAAAACTACAAAACAGCCCCCCTAAGTTTTGCACCTGTGGCAGTTTTGGCCCCCAAGGCTGATATTGACTCGGTCTACGCTGACGTGGCACCCTAAGTGAGGTGCCACGTGTTATTTTTTTTATTTTTTTTTGGCCTTGGGGGGCCAAAACTGCTACCATTGCAAAACTTAGGAGGCTGTTTTGTAGTTTTTTTTCTTAGGGGGCCAAAATCGCAAATTTGGGTAAGTTACGGGGCTAAAACTGCAATTAAGCCAAAATAAAAATATGGATTGCTGTGACATCGTAAGTTGTAACACTTACATCATATTCTTCAAATACTTGGTCCTCGATTGTGACAATGCTTGGCTTGACACTGGGTGGTGGACGAAGCAAATCTTGTGCTTCTTCCCATGTAAGTCTCAACTCCATAGAATCATCATTACCAATAAGCAATCTCTTACTTTTAAGGCCAATATTTCGAGTCCTCTTCTTCTCTAAAGCTGAATTTTTTTGGTCCAGTGAATTATTGCTAGTCATCTCGCCATTTTCGGCTTTAAGCAAACCAGCAGCTCCAGTAACAAAATGTGAAGGTTCGGGATGTCCATTTAAGCGAAGTTCCCCGTTACCATTTGGTGAACGGAGAAGATCGGCACAATTACTTCCAGATGGAATATTCTCATTTCCACCAGAAAAGGTGTCTCCCTTTGCAGAACCGCCATTAGAATGTGCAGATGTAGAAGCATCCTATTTATTTAAACAATGACCGTTAATCATATTCACCAACAACAAAAAGTAAAGATGTATAATTCGAAGAAAATACCATGGACAGTAATGGTTTTGTTGTGTGACCAACCTGTGTATCTGCGGAATTTGATGACTTTCTGAAACCCATAACAAGTTTTCCCCCAGGATCTATCCGACTAAATGTAACTGCAAGAGATATCATTTAAAAGAGTAGTTACTTCAAATTTGCAAGAAAATTTAGCCTCTTGAGTAAGAACATACGAAGCTTGACTCTACATAGTAATCGATAATAATATGCAACAGATCAATTCTATAAGGGCATGAATTCTTTCATTTCCCTTACAATTTGACATAAATACATAAATAATAATTAAAATGCAAAAGTGTAATTGAATAGGTGTGTGTAAAGTATAGTTCCCTAGATTGATGCATACCAGTATCACCAGCACGTAAATCCATGGCCTGTATGCAAGGGGTCACACCCTCCAATACATACATCCTGCTGTTATTATTAGGCCAAAATCTGAACTGAAAAGTCCACTCATTACCCTTCACATCTTGGACCCGCAAAGGAAGACCTTCAGAGTGTGAAATATGAGGAAAATATGCCTACAATTTGTATACAACTTTGTAAGACGCCAAAATTAGAGGGTGAAGAGATGTCTCATTAATATGAAATGATAAATATAATAATAAAAAAACTACAAAAAATAGCTCCAGACTCATGCACAAAAACATAAAAAAGGAAACATAGAAAACAAGGAATCGAAGATAATAAAACTATAAACAAACCTCAGCACAAGCTTTAGGGAGAACAAGACGACCAATCCGACCTGCATCACTGGCACTCAGCACCTTCTCAAACAATGGCACTACTGTGGACTTCAAACTGTTAACGTTACATCAAGGGAAACTTTTGACAATTCAACTTTATATTTTTGTTACTATAGATGTTCAAAAAAGTATAAATTATGAGAGGGATCAAGTTACTCCAAGGTTAACTCTGAGCATAGTTACTCTATTTAATAACTCGTTGTAAACATTGAATTTTATCAATCCAACCATCAAACTAAACACTCTTATTGAGTAGGTCAACACTAAACTCAACAAACTTTCAAAAAATTTAAAACCATCTGATACTTCATCAAGGAACTTCAAATTGACACATACTAAGCTTTTTAAAAATAAGAGTAAATACCAGTTTTCATATTACATAGCTACAAATTTCTGATTTATATGAAATTGTGGATGGTTGACAATAATATAATGCGATAATAATCAACGTTTTAACTAGTGAAACTCAATGTTTATAATGAGCAAGTATACTAACTCTGCTCAGAGTTACTCCTAGAGTATCTTGATCTTATCCTCTAAAATTATAAATGTCAGTATAAAGGATACTCTCCAGACAAACGTTCCAGCTCCTGGTCCGTAATCCTAGGCCAATATCTAGGAAGTAACTGATTCTTACCCCTCCCATCACCAGGAGGCCGGGCAATACGTGGTTGAGAAAGTGTCCCTTTTTCAGTTTCTATATTCATGGTAAGGCCAGTCTTTAACAGTTTGGGCAATATAGGGCGAGATCTCGGCCCTTGATGAAAGGGAGGAGATACTTTTCCATCAAGTCTTCCGTCTGTAGTCTCTCCACCAGATGGTGGGAAAGAGTTGTTCCCTGACGGGTTTCCCAAACACATATTCAAAGAGGGCCTCACATTTGATTCATGCAAGTTTTTTATCTCCCATGTTGGTCTATTATTTTCTAATGTGGCAAAAGTTAATGACTGAACAGGCGGCTTAATCACATTTGAAAATCCAGTATCGCCTTCCCTGAATGAAGGCCTAACTACTTGATTGTTTTTCCCATTGGATGTAATCACGTTGTCTATCGGAGCATGATTCATATGGATAGATTCACTAGCTTCAACAACTCTGCATAATTGCATAAGCTTTCCTTCATCAACATTACTCATAAACAATCCGCTGTCAAAATGAGCAGAATGAATATCCCTTGCATTATTTTGGGTCGATGAAACGGGCCATTTAGGATTTTCAGTATTACGAATCTGCAAAAAAAAACATTAAATAAAAGAAACATATGAAACTGTGTCATAGAATCAAAAAACATAATAAACATTGCTTCAAAAATATTGCTGATTGCATATGTCAAGTAACTGCACTAAGAGAATACCAAGGAGAGCCACTAAAGAGAACCAACGAACAAGCAGCAATAACTTGTTGAACATAATTAGAAAAACCAAGTCTAGATTGGGTTATTTGAGCTTATCTACTGGCATAAGCACTTTTGAAACTGTTTTAAGAGAGCTTACGGAAACAACTTATGACATGTTCATGGGCTGTTTTCAGCTTTAACCATAAGATCTCTAGGACAGCTTATGAGAACAGTTTGACTTTATTTTTAATATATATCAATATCAATAGGCTATACAACAGCACTTATTTGCTTTTGCAACGGCCAATATTAGTAATTAGTTGTTAGGTCCAGGCTTGAACCAGCACCTACAACGATAAGCTCCTATCTTGTAAGCACCTAATTAAGTTGCTTATCCAAATAGGACAAAGTTCTATAGCAAATGCTTCAAGTCCTTGAGATTGTGAATTTTATATAATTATCACACAAAAATAGAAAAACATTAAACAAAAAAAAAAAAAAAAAGTGATTAAATATTGATACCCAGGCCATAAATTCAAAAGCCAGGTAAAAACATAATAACACAAAAATTGTTGGAAACCATTTAAAAACAAAAAATTCTTAGAAACAATAACATATCACTAAAATAATCACAAAAAGCTAATTCAAGTGGCTAATAACGTATTCAATAATGTGAATAAAATTTAATAATTTAGACATGAGTAAAAAATAGATTCCTGAACAAGATTTAGCTACAAACAAGACAGAACACAACTATTTGCATTAAACAAAAATGAACCATAGGTTACAAATATGAAGAGAAAAAATTAAACAGGATAATAGCTAGATTAAACTTACCGTATTTAGTTGGGAAGTATTTACACAGCTAACACAACCTATACCGCCGAAGTCAAGATACTCAAACAAAGATCTAGATACTACGCATCCACAGTGGATAGGCTGCAAAACCAAGTCAAACAGACTTCAAAGACTGAGGAGAGAAAGAGAATGTCAAACTAGAATTCAAAGAAAGAAAAAAAAAACATCACTTTACCTTGTTGCAAATGTTACACTGTCGCCAACCAGTTTGTTGACGATGGAATTTATTACAAAAAACTGAACTCTCAAAGGGAGATCTAGAGCACATGAAGTGAAAATAAAAAATTAATAAATCGATTAGCACTCATCAAAACGCATGGTAAAATAACCAAAAGTATAAGAGAGGGAATGTATATTACCTAGAGAAAACTATGCATAAGTTCTATTTTGATTAGTGGAAAAATTTATAGTAAAAATATTCTTACAATTCTGCAAGTACATGATACAACTACACATTACAGGGTAGTGTGGAATTTTTTTTGTGCTAACCCTCCAGTTCATAGGGGAAGGGGACCCTAGTAATCTTCGGCTAGGAGGCACGTAAATCTGACCAATAATTGTTTCACCTAGGAATTCAATTCGGGTTCTCCTAAACGGTTCACAACTCATTAACCACTTGAGTTCAATCACTTGGTTAGGGTAGTGTGGAGTTGATCAACAATTACATGTAATTTGTGTTTTTTTTAGCAAAAATACAAGCATTAAATTTATTTATCTTAAATCTAATTAATATCCTATCATAAATAAACCATTTGATGGAAGTATCTAAAAGAAAAAATAAAATCAAAGTGTATAAAAGATTTACAGATACACACATCCCTCTTAATTAAGTTGACTGGATCACATATCACACACGAGGGGTCTATATTTTTTGCTATAAACACCCATACAGTTAAGCATTTAATACACTTAATATTATCTTAAAAAGGAAATATATTTGCCATATTGGCATCTAAAATTACCATATATTGTTATACTTACAATGTGTCAAGGTTGCCACTCTTCCATTCTTCCATAAATCTAGCGTAACAGGAAAAAGCCAAAAAATCAGTCAACAGAATATCTGATATATATGAAATAAAAATGAAATACATATATTAAAATTTACTACAAACAAATAAAAATACTTATTACACAATTTACTACAAACATTAATATCCTATCATCTAATTTAGTCATTAGGAATATTTCCCAAATTAGATACATTGATCCTCGTCATCAAACAACAATAAGTACAGTATTTCCCATTCCTACTCCTACTTCCACAATACACAATCACATATTCTTATCAAGTTATAGCATAGACATTGTTCTTTGAATTATGCACTTAATGTTATTGACAAAAATGTATTTACATATATAAAAAATTATAATAATGTTAGTGACTAAAATGTAAAATGTTTGGTTATAATAAGCACACACAAACACAACCAGAAAATCCGGGAATGGTAAGAAAGGATATAGTTGAACATTACTTATCCAATTAGATTATCAAAATCCCAAAAAAAAATTAAAATTCATGAAACAAAATCATTATCCCTAAAACTAAAATTACCCTCTTAGAGAATCTAATCACAGCAAAATCAAAGAAAAAGGATTGAAATTTACCCGCACTTGAAGCAAAGTTGAGCAAATCCACCAGATCGTAAACCCCACCCTTTCTTCCATTCATGAACACACGAACCATTCACCATACCAATGTCAGAACCCATCAATCAAAATTCCAAATTTCAGCTGAAAAATACCCATAAACCAAAGTCAAAATCAAATCAAAATCACTTTGACCCATAATCCTCAAACTCATTAATAACTCACATCCATGCATAAAGTTTCAAAATTTCCATCAAAAACAATAAAGGGTCAACAAAAAAATCAAAATCCAAAAAAAAAACATGAACCAAGACAACCTTTGACTTGGTTCACCCACAAAAGGAAACCTAGGATTTAGGATAATGGGTCGTTAACATGAACTAAAAAAAACATAAATTTATGTTTTTTTTATGTTACTTATGTTAATATGCACAAATCTATGTAATCAAAAGATTAATCTAAGACAAGAGCAATGAGGTGTAGAAGAAGAAATTGACCTGGGTTTTTAGAGAGAGAAAACGTGAAGTGGGTATGGGATTTGATGAGGGAGAGAGTCTGTAGAGAGAGAAAGAGGAGAGAGAGTGTGTGAGTGCATGCAAAGTAACAGATGCATAAAATGCATGCACGACACAAGACACTTACATACACACCCCACCGCTATAACCTTAATTAACTCATTCACTCACGCAAACAATGTAACAAAGTTGTTTAATTTTTAGTTTGAGGAGATTGATAATGTTACATGCTGGTTTTTTTGGGTGTGTGTGTACTTGTGAATGTGACTTGGGGGACTAGTTGTAGTTGTCTCATCCTTGAGTTCATTGGGATTATTAGGTGAAACATGTGTTTGTGGTTTCATTGCACATGTTACATGTAGGTGAGGTGGCATTTTAAAACTAAAAAAAATAAAGGGTTTGTGATTTTTATATGTATTAGATTAGATTATTTTGGGTAGCTTTTGGTAGGGGTATATGTAAGGGGAATATTAATGATGGGCAATGGAGTAAAAATGTTTTGGTTGTGAAATGCATATCATAGTTAATGTTATGTCTATTCCTCTCATGATCAACCGCCTTACTATGCATGTTTATCTTTGTATGTATTTAAAAAATAGTATAAATGTTATGGGTGTAAGAAAAATGTTGTCACCTTAAGAAGCAAATGGTATGTGATTTGCTTCGGTTTGGATTGCTTAGTTGAAAAACTTAATTTGAGTAGGTATAGTTTGAATTGGGTTGGTGTAATTGTATGCGTCTATTAGACTCAACCCGAATATATTAAGAATCAAGTATTGAAGAAGTTTGCTCTTTCTACCAAATTACACAACCCAACCGACTTGTCGATGTCAAGAGAAAAGGATGATGTGGCGTAGAAGCTATTCCTGATGTCATTTCAAAAAAACATGTTCTTCTGTTATTTTGCACACCAAAGAGTTCATTCAAATTTTATATAAGCTTCCACATATCTAACGATTCAGTTACGATGGCTCACACCACTTATCCGAGAATTATCGCAACGATCACCTCAATGAAAATAACAGAGGATTTGAGCGTATTCAAATCAAATTGTTTTGTAAATAGGGGTTCACACCTAAAGTATGATCATTCATTACTTCACTTACTTACTGGTTATATACTCATAGTCAGCCTTATTTTGGAATTATAATGTTTATACATGTACACTCCCCTCGTTTGAAAGAGAGTACAATCAGAAAAATGAAATTTAAACGTTTGACATGACGTTCACATCGTCAACTCTGATAGTACTCGCTTATTGGCTATTTAATGAATATAGTATTTTTAATTATTATATATTAATTTTCTCACCAGCTATTATGTGTTATAAAAAATCTATGGTAAATGAAAAAATAATTTTTTTTTTTTGGATTTTATAAAATATGTTTCTTAACCAGAATACATTATAACTACCTAAACTCTTACCCTCAAGAATACATTATAAACAAAAAGAATCAAACTATGCATAACCAGAAAGAAAGGTAGTTGGTCATATTTAATATGTGCAATCTCAGTAAAATATTTTCCTAAATCATTCTTAATGACTCATAAATTTGATAATTGAAAATACAAAAATTAAATTAAATGAGGAAAAGTTTATTAATTTAGAGATAATATCATTCCTTTGTTGTTTGTTGAGAAAGTGGTAAGTATCATTTTGTAAACAAAAAAAAAGTCGTAAGTATCATTTGATAATCGCACATATACAATTGCAAAATCTCAGAATGATATGTTTGTACTAATATTAATATTGTTAGTTGAGCTAGACCCTAAAGACGAGAAAAATTGTTATTCTTACTTATATTTTATTTAAAGAACATGAGTTATACTCTTACTTATATTTGATTGGCTAAATTGCATTTTTGGTTCATTAACTATTTAGGTAGTATTGATTTGGCCTTTAATTAAAATTTGATTTATTTTAGTCCATTAACTTATCTACGTTAGGTTTTCTTCATTTTCTTCTCGAATTTTTCTGGGATTCTTGTTGTTGAAGGTTGATGGGAATGATATATGAAGATAAAAAAGAGGAGAATAAGATGAAGAAAACTTAACGTTTTTGAATTAAAACTAACAGAAATGACCAAAATGTGTAACGTAGAGAAGTTAAGGGGTCAAAATAAATCGAATTTTAATCAAGGGACCAAAGCGTAACTACTTAAATAGTTACGGGACCAAAAATACAATCTATTCCTAAATCGGTAAAAGACCACTAAAGACAAACCTTCATTTTTAAATTTCTTATGCACCCGTCAAACACCTTTTGCAATAAAAATTTCCTTTTATAATGATATCGTTAATCCATCGTCCAATAATTCCAATATGCAACGAAGACTCGTATACTTAACTAATATCAACGGTAACCAAAAAAAACTAATTAATCAACCATATAGACATATCACTTCTTTCAACAAAAAAAAATGTATAACACATGTTGCCTCTTCTTTTCATTTGAAGAGTGCCCAGAACATAAGGAGTCCTAGTTAAGGGTGATTATAAGTCAATGAGTGCTCATTATTTGTCTTTCTTTGTTTTTAGGATTACTGTCATGGAAGACTATTAACTATGACTTCAGATACTTTTTATATACTTGATAAATCATTATGTTGTAGATATCCTCTTTTTTTGGTCGAATTGTAGATATCCTTAGGTTATCAAAATTTTAAATTTATTTTTGATATTTTTTTGTCAAATATATCTTAGTGGCGAGAATCACGGGCAGAGAAGTGAATAATCGCAAGGACAAAACTTAGGTACAATTCCTTAAGTGCTTTTCGTATGGTTCTTAACTAAAAATACAACTTTTTTGGAGATAACAAACTTTGAGAGAATTATGGATTTAAGGAAATCATGGTGAATTTGGTTAAGAACCATACGGAAAACACCTAAGGAATTGTACCTAAGTTTTTTCCTAATCGCAAACTCATGTCCCAACACATAAAACGTCTACGCAACTACTAACTAAGTGGTACTTTTTGTTGAAGAAAACTAACTAAGTGGTACTTATATGGTTGTTATTGGTATTTATATAATGTTTGTTTTACTATTAAGTTTTTTTTGGTGTTAACCATCCGATTCTCATGAGAAAGAAGCCCTGGTAATCCAGACTTTGGCCTAGAGGTAAGTATAGTTTGACCAATAATTATTTCATCCAAGAATCAAACTCAATTTCTCTTCAACAATCCGTCCTTGATGGAACTCATTAACCAATTGAGCTTAATTGTTTGGTTTATTTTACTATTAAGTTTAAATATAGTATCTAAAAAAATGTCATATATGATTTATTATTAAATTAATTACAAAATTTAATGAATTTATTTTTTTGTTAAAAGAAAGTCCAAACACCCCCCACAACCGTACCCACCCCCACCATATACCATCATGCTGATGTGCTTGAGTTTACATCATATAAAAAAGTCAACATTATATTTATATTATCAATTTGCATAGTCAAAAGTTATCCCCTTGGTTGCATGTTTTATTTTTTGAAAAAACTATTTTGGTTGCATTGTGCTACAAGGAATGTGATGATAAGCAAAGGACGGAAAAAAAGAATATTATCAAGTCAATTTGATGACGACTTACCAAATATTTGAAAAGAAAAAGAAAGAAAAAACTATTAGTTGTAGGGGTAAAACTCTGCTGACAAATTTAAATCCACAAAATTTAAATCGCGAAATTCATTGGGAGGAATCGAGTTGCCTACCAAACATTCGTATCATGTTGGCATACAATGGTGTGAGTGTGTTTTAATTTTTTTTTTTTGGTAAAGTAATGTATCTTTAAGCGCAAACATCCAATGATCGAACCTTGATCAAATTCAGAGATCAAAATATATGCAGCTTGTGTAACTGTGTTACACTGTTACACTAAAGGGAAAGAAATTGAATTGAGAGTGACATGGTAGTACAATTGTAAAAATATAATTAATATCATCTTAAATTCAAAGTGACGGTTTTGTGGAATAAATTCTTGAAGTACTACCCATATCCCTAATTATACTAATTATTAACCATTTTAAAGTTATTGATTGGTTGTATTGTATGTGTGATAATGTAACAATTGCATGAAAAATAAACTCACCTTCCATAAATCTATTATTTATTTACATTTTTATGCAAAATTTACCTTACTCAATACGCAAAGTTGCAAGAATGTACTAAACTGAAACACATCAGAAAACTGTTTATCAGTGCGTACATTGCGGGAGGGGGGGGACATGTTTATTGTTCCTTCTTTTCTCTAAATATGATGAGAAATTCTATGGCTACTATCAGGTCCGATGAAGGTGTTATTCCTTCTGGATGTTGTACAAGCTCCATTCAATACCTTCTGAACACGCAGATGAAAAACGTAGCTTTCAAACATCACCTTACCCGACGACACGAAAATTTGATCGTTAATATGTTTTCCATTCACCCTGTTTCTTCCTTCAGGCGGACTAATTTTCATTTCTGTATAAAGAAAAAAGAATAGCAGGCATAAGGAAACCAAAACTGGTTTGCATTTTCGAAACAGTCAAAGAGAAAAATATATGAGAAATTATATTGATAGAGCCAATGAAATGTATACCTTCGTTTATAATTTTACATTTAAGGGGAATTTCTGTTTCAGCATCACAATTGCTCCTGTTGAAATTTTCAATTTCCTTATCATATATCTCGTAATATGTATGATGAGATTGTGTATTCACACCAGCATCTAAGCCAAGAGATAAAAATATAGAAATTAAAAGTAGTCATACTTTCTGTTATCTTCCTGGCTTTCTTCATGTTTGTCAGGTATCTTCAGCGAGGAGGATATCTCCTCCACATGAACAGGAGAGTCAGACGTTTCGTTACACTCTGGTGTCTTAAGATTTGTGTCTGCTGTGCCTTCACTTTCTTGCGCATGATTATCGGAAGCTGGAGCATCTACTTCCATTTTCTTTTCTGAGGATAATTCATTATCTCCCATGAAAGTATCTTCTTGCTCAAAAAAATTGTGTCTGTCTTTTTTCAATTTCACATGTCTCTCCCCTTTGGTCGCACTTCCCTGTACTGACATATCATTAGATGAAGTCTCACAATGAAAACCACCATTGTCTTGAGATCCTTCTTTGAACTGAAAATCTGGAGATAAACTTGGGCCGGTCGGCGAGGATGGGAAACTCGGGAGTGGAGTTGAACAATCAAATGCAAACTTTTCCGAGGTAAAACTGCGAGGAGGTGAATCTGCCATACTGGCAGAATTTTTAGATCCACCAAAGGAAGGACTAGCCTTGTATCCAGGGGCAGTAAAGACACTAAAAGGATCTTCAGATCTAGTCTTGCAGCCGAAGACTGAAAAATTTGCCTCTAAATCTTGATAGAATGGAGTAGTAACAGAACTTCTATCAACAGAAGCATATATTTCCTCAAACTGCCAGCTGTTTTGTGCACCAATCTCTTCTTGGAGAATAGAGTTTGAGTAATGAGAAGGTTTTCGCTTTGATGGATTTGACCAATTTCTGTTCTTATCTTCGTTAGTACTGTACTTGTGCCTGGGGCTTGCGAAAACCTTTTCATGTTTTCTTCTGTTCTCTCCTGTCCCTAATATTGATGGTGAATGCACGACGTACTCACCCCTCCCTGACATAAAATATAGACATTACAATTAAGATTGGTAGTGGTACCAATGCCTTATGATAGAACTATTTATCATACATGTCCATTCATTTGTGTGTGTGTGTGTGTGTGTGTGTGTGAGAGAGAGAGAGAGAGAGAGAGAGAGAGAATGGGAGATACCAGCAGTGGCTGAGCTTGACTCTTCGCTGATATTTCATACATAAATAATAGTCAGACACAAGTAATAGTATAGAGAAACAGATGAATCACCTCGAACCCAGGATTTATTCCGATTTTACCTCAACAAGCTCGAACTGTCTCTTACATCTTCAGGAATTAAATTTTTTGCATTGAAGTTCCCATATGATCTAAAACATTTACGGCAACACAAAAACATAAGCAAATGCTCATCCCAAAATAGAGCATGCATCTAAGAATAATGCTCATACCTTGTCCTACTGGCACCACAGAAGTTAAAATCATCCTCTAATTCGTCCATAGAAAATGAAGCCAATGGCTCTGAAAATAAAGAAAAAGAGTGTAACAGTAAACAGCAGCATAGAATGGTATATAAACCATTACTTATGCCAATACATTAAGGGCTCACAAACATGTTACATGTTCATTTACATGGCATCAGTTCTAGGATCACATTGACTATCAATCTAATAGATGAAATTTTAATGAGAAGTTAAAAACCACAAACATTGAAGTAGAAAATAATCATGCGTACGGTCATAAATGCGAAAAATTATAGCACCATCTGAGCATAACCAACAATTGTGTGGGTAACGTTATTCTAAATGAAATATAACAAAAGGTTCACATGTTAATGAAGGTGATAAGGGAATTCTTTAAATAATAGGTGTGTGACAAGACAGAAGATTGAAAACTTATGGTTTTGAAGTGAACTAACTAGAACGGGTAGAAATTAAATAAGTTGTTATTAGTGTCATTGGTGTTCCATGAATACTTTTAAAAACAGTGAATTAAATAAAAATGACGGTCTATGGAAGCAAGCTGTACCGCCCATGTTGATATCTTTCCTAGCTGTTGATGAAGGCCTACAGAGTCATACACAATAACCATCTTTAAGGAAACAATATCATTGTAAGAAACAAGGGAAGGTATGATGTGTGCTCAAATACAGCCGATAAATACCATTTCGCCGGAAGGATGTCTTCAAAACCAAAACTTTCCATTTTGCAGGCCCCTCTTTTCAATAATTCAGGAGATCTACGATCCATTTGAAAAGTATTCTCATATGAGGTATCGTATCCTATCCCTTTGTCAAATTTCTCATCAGGGAAGATAAACCCTGCTATACACAAAACACTAAGGGGTAAAATATTTTTCAAATATCCATAAAAATTGCCATTTCATGTACCGGAAAGACTGAGTATGTACCATGAAACTAGGGCAACCATGGCCTTTAAACAAATTAAGTATACTTAAAAGCTAGACATATGGACGACTTGTGCAGGTTTTAACCGAATCATTAATACATGAAATTAAATTGATACAAGTTATACAGGAATGCTACTTTTCCTTCTGTCCTTCTTTTTGAGGAGAGGCATTATTACATTTCATATGTATTTGATGAAAGTTGTAGAACAAAAAATAGTTACTGTATTCCCAATAAGTTAGTTGAAGTTAAATATTTGAAGCAGCAACTGCATAAAGGTTATTGCTACGTGATACGAATGTAGCATAGTACAATGGAAAATAGGAAGCATTAGATTACCATTCCACGTGTCTTCATTGTTTTCATTATCTTCAGACTTGCGGAAGAACTCTTTACTAATGGAGGGGCCATTTTTGTCCGTGTGGTCATAAAAATATTTGTGGTTTTCAATAATTGTTGAACTTTGCTTTGATTTGTTAGATGGGAAAGTTGAACTGATAGGCGAAACCCCGATATCTTGCATCATTGTATCCTATAAGAAGTGAATCACATTGCACAATTTCAATATTAAAAAGGTGGAATATAATGCTGCAATTCTACCAACTAAAGAAATAATAGGTCTAACTGTGATGTAATCAGAGGACTAAAGTGGCAAAGAATAAAAGAACGAGATACAAGGTTTGAGAAGTAGAGTTCAGCATGCACGGGAGTGTCATGAGGGAATTACTCTTTGTTCCAGATCTCACCCATTTTTTGAAAAGAAACCCATCCCCAACTCTTTTTCTTACTTAAACCTTCTCAACTTTGGTTTAAGCTGAAAACATTAACTTTAGGCAACTTCCTGGTGTGTTTGTAACTCTTGCCTTTACGAGTCCAGGAAAGAATACTTTTCAATTTAGCCATATGTAAAATAAATAATAACTTTACTGGGCAATCGAGAAAATGTTAGCTAAACCATACCAATGTCAATATTAAAAGTAGATGATTTTGCTTTACAACTTCAATTAGGGGAGCAAGGTGGTACACAGTAAATGGGGTTATGTGAAAAGGTGAGAAACTACCAGTAATTACTAAGTCAGCATCCTGCTTAAAAGAGACAGATACTTTGACTTACAAAACATGATTATATTTCAATTTATAGGGGCTAGAGAAGGAAAAGTGAAAGCAAGATAAACATTTCATTTATGCAGATATTATTTAATCTAAGAACTTAAAATGTAACCAAAAAAAGAACTTAAATAAAAGAAATAAATCAATAATATATATATAATTATTTATCATACTATGCAATTCTTATTTTAAAAACTTACCTTCCCTCTCTTATCCTACTTTGTGTATCTGAACATAAAAAGTCCATCCACCTCTGCCAATGTAAACAAATCTAATATTTCTAAAGCAGATTCTCCCTACATGCTTCACAATATTGTTTATATATATGGTTTCATAATTGATGACAGTGGACTAACTTTTGGATCAGCATGCATCAGTGCTTGGCAACTTTTCAAGCACAATGGTATACATTACTGTATCTTAACAGTCAGAAATCATCAATAGCATATTATAATTTTATACCATGGGAGAGGATATATGTCATATGATTCTGATATAACAATTATGAAACCACTTTAATAAAGAAAATTTGTAAATTCTTAAGGCACAAAACTACAAATAGAATATTCATCATAGTTTAGGTAAGGCACAAATACTAACATATAGCTTCAGCAGATGCAGATAAAATTATTAAAGAAAAGTAAAATATACGGGATATAAAAATATATTTGCTTTACCACTTCAAGTTCAATGTCATCCAACACGTGGCTAAGGTTCTGTAACTTTGTCTTCCGTCCATCCTTAAGAAACGGAGAGTGTCTGTATGTAGTTCTGAAAACCACCCATTAAAAACAAGTTAAAAAAACTCCATTTGTCTTGGCTAGCAGCCTGTGAATTTGCCATTAATGCTACAGACCTGCTTCTGTTGTATTGTTTATTTCAGTTGTCAACCCAATATAATTTCAATTTCATATTCAAGAACAACAACTTAAAAGTGGTTTTTGAATGAATGATTAGGGTTATTTTCATGAAACTACAGGAATGATAGTCCAAGTCATTCACAAGTAGTATATGACAAATGCTTCATGGATGCTTATTTATCAGCCAAATTTTTCATCGGTATGAATTACATACTTTGATGATACTGTGACTTTAAGCAAACTATTACATTTTGCACTAAATTTCATGTGATTAATGGTACTTTCCCTAATCACCCACTGGGAAAGTTACAAATATATACTGTTCACAGAATAATCTTACAAAAAGAAAGAATGAACGAGTGATCTATCTTAAATACTATCAATTAAGTTACCTAGCCCGTTGTTGTGGCGAATGGGTTGGTGTCTCTGTTCCAACTTTACCCAAGCCTGGAAGGATTTTGTTGATGTTACATGGAAAAAAATGTCAGAGTAACAGACAATTGGATAAACATTGAAATAAATATAGCTCCACTTTATATGAATGTTAAAGCACATTATGCAATCGTCTAAGAAATAGTAAGAGCGGATATATAGGCTAACATATAATGTTTTAAAATAATATCATATCGAGTCTTTGAATAAGAAACTTATACGACTTCTGGTTTCATTGCTAAATTTGAATGTCACAAACTTAGTCATCATTATCAAAACTTCATTGTAACAGACAAAGTTTAGTCAGCCTTTGCTTACTTCCAAGTTTAAAGGGAACAGTTGATATATGCAGTTGATGAGTGTATAACAGTAAGCACAGTGATCCTACAAATAATGCAATATGAAATGTGAGGGGATACACTGTGAGTAAAAAGCATGAATTATTACCTTCAAGGGAAAAAGAAACATGATCTTCACAAGTTGGAGGCTTTTCCTCAGTGGGATTAAGCCCATCATCACAAAGCAGATCAATGACAGATAACTCTGAGTCTATGAAGAAAGAAAAATCAATAGGTGAGAGGATGAAGTTTGGAGGCTGAAGGATAGGGTGATAAAAAAGAGTTAGATGTTAAATAATTTCTAGTATTATGGCCTCAATAAAAAAATTGCGAGATAATCTAAAATTTGCAGATGCAAGAAACACAGTACCAGCATAGACTTGTTAAAGATCTATAATATGCTGCTTACATTTATCAGTTGTCCTCCAATGGCTGGGAGGTCCATCAAAAGCAGTATTCTGGTGATCAGGGGTACTTGGTAAAACCCTGTCAATACGTGGTGGTTGAAGGTTAGCCTAAAATAACCAAGCCAGTCCATATAGACAAATCACCTAGTAATTTCTGTAGCATTACCCAACCCAAATTAAAGGATTGGATCGGTTTCAAATTTTCTATCATTTGGTTTATATTTAAATTAATTTGATTAGTTTGGTCCAGACACTGGTGCTAAAATTTACCAAGTCAAAGAAACCAAGGCAACTAATGAAGAATTAAAATCTCCAACACACACCCATAAAAGGAGGGAAAAAGGCATAGTGCAGTCATCAAAAGCATTCAAGCAACCAGTGGATACAAGTATCTTTGAGATATGTTTCTAAATTAATTGAGAAGTGAAAACACCTTTTATCTGTTTGTTTGCCATGGATGTCTTGCTAATTGGAGCAATAAGTTAGAAGAAACAAGTAAAACAATGCTAACAAGAAAGCAATGCAATCACTCTCCAACTCATAAAGAGACACTTCTATCTACTAAGTTGATTTAAGATATAAATTTGAAGGCTCAATAACAACAACATATAAAAGTTTCCACTCACTTCTTTGGTGATGTTTCAATCTGGCAGTATAAAGGTGCTCCTGCTTCTGTATACATTCACCATATGCTACATGTCTCAGTTCCAAATTACATTTAAATGGAACCATTAAGACCTGACAGTATACACAATTGAGCAAATGTACTAGAGCTCATACTTTCTTCTTCATATCCGCAAGTATTTACAGTAGTCTCCACATTGGTAGATATTCTTGGCTGATTTTTTGAGACATTTCCTGGCATCGCAGCAAAGACATCTCCATCTTCCCTTCCTTTCGTTAATATAGGGGAGATAGATAATTTTAGTAAACTGAACATAAACAAACCAGAAAGGAAACATGAAGCCACCAAAAAAAAAGAAACAAAAAGCTACACCATAAGGAATATAATTTGACAAGGAATCCTAGATCCAAATAAATCCTTTTCCCCACCATATCACATGGCTATCCTTCAGGAAGTCTATCAGAGCCTGAAGTTTCTCAGCCTAATGACTCATTAACCAAAATTGGCATCCATTTTTTAGTATATTAGAATCAATCTAATTCCATTCTAGTTAATTAGTAAGACATGAAAATCATAAGAAAGAAAATGAGCGGATAATATAATGTAGGCATGATTTATTTTCTTGAAAATCTCATGATAAGAAACCTTCTCTTTTTTGTAAGCAAACATAGCCGATCCTGAATAGGTTCGGCCGATATTTAACGCAGCCGACAACTATAAACAACCCTCCACTAGCAAGTGTCGGTCCACGCTTCATGTAAAGCCCAAACAAGACAAGATTGGGAGTTGGGAAACTACTTAACTGGTCAATATATGCCACACAAAAATAGTAGTATGTTCAAACTGACAAGCAAATTTCACTTTTCAAGACTATAACTGCAGCAACAAAACTACTATGCAGAACGAATATTAGAATCTTACCCTTCTGGCCGACAGAATTGCATTCCTTTGCATATTGTGATAAGTTTAGCAGATTAAGAATGTCCAGAGACTGGTGTTCTTTGTGGACTTGTCCACTGTCTGAGCTTTCACCATGGTTATCTGACCCCATCATATGAACATTTTGTTGTTGTCGCTTCCTTTGTTCAAAGTATTGCTTCTGCCTGTTGGAAATAAGGATTACATTACAAAGCCGGTACCGTATTCCACTCGTATATGTATAATTAACATCTATGTTTTTTACCTCTTCTGTGTAGACATCCTGGACTGAAATTTCTCATCTCAGCACAATTGATACCATGCACCAGATATATAGAACGATCGGATATCAGAAGCAAAACAAACATCATGTCAGTTTCTAGGTTTATACATGTTGCAATTCGGAAAAGAAAGAAAAAAAACATAACAAACCAAATATCTGTTCTACAAATATCAAACCAATAAAATCACATTCAGAATTGTGCCAAAGGAAATAAAATGTCTAGCTTTTTTCCTTCTGAAAACATCATAATTTCCATAACTGTGTAATCAACAATCACAGCATGTTATCTTCTAGATTGATCTAAGCATTATCTGTCATCATCTCTTTAGTACCGACACTTCTAATAAAAGTCGTTTAGTGCCCAACATGTGTCAGTGTCGCACACCGACACATGTAATTACACTCAATTATGTCATATTTTCGAATTATTACTGGTATTGATGTGTCAGTGCCGTGTACGGTGTCTATGTTGGTACTTCGTAGGTCATCATTTCAATGCAAAAAAAAAAAAAACAGCATGTACTACAGAACACTGTTAAAGTGTTAATCCTTCAAATAATATTCCTAATTAAGCATTGCATCTAATTAGGATCAAAAGTATGTTAAACTAAACATCAAAGATAATTCAAATTTCAGCAAAAAAGGAACGAAAAAACTCACAGCAGTAACTTTCCGTCTTGATCCTCCCATCCATTGCAACATCGTGCACAATACGATCTAAAACCTAATTCACAACAAATCAAAATCACAACGTTCAAATAACCGCATTTGAAAATTCGATTGGAAAAAGCGTGATTCGAGAGATAAGTAGAATAATCATGAAGCGAAGTTAGAGAGAGAATTTGCGATTACGAATGAAATGGTGAAGAAGATGAAACCTGAAATGGCGAATTGTGTATTGAAGCGTAGTGAAGAAGAAGATGATGAACGTTGAAATGTGAAATTAATCGATAAGCTGAAGAAGAAGCCGTTACTCTGGTTTTGTGAAAACTGAGATTTTCAGCTTAAGTGGCACCGCGGGAAGAGTCAAAAACCTTCTAACTAGTTATACTACATGGTGCTCCAAAATATTTAAAACACAAAATTCGAAATTAAACATTGATTTCTGCTCTCCCCCGCACTTTTCGTTCACACCTAGCTGAAAATCCAATAATGTCCATGTATTAGTTAAGTCACGTCGTGAGTTAAGTCACGCATCATTGGCCTGTGCACGAGTTAACTCACACAAGTTGGCCGGTGGTTAGAGCTCAAGAACACACGTTTTTTTGACTTTGTTCAATGCATTTTAATTGATTTTGCACGTTTTTGTTAAGTTTTTTCACGTTTTTTGACCCTACTTATGGTAGATATAAATTCGAATAAAGTAACTAAATGAATTAGAATAAAAATTAAGTATTAAATAAATTCAAATAAAGTTACGTATTAAAAAATATCGAAAAAAGACCTAATTAAACTTCGCGTGAATTCGAATAAAATTGCGTATTGAATAAATTCGAATAAAAGTTACATTACATTACATAAACGACATGTATGTCAATTATATATGTTCATAAATATGTCATATCATTACATTCGGGTTGCACCTTCAAACTACAACAATTATCTTACCTTTGAAAGGGTAAATTCAAACGGGCTAAACACCAGGACTCCAACATACACCCGACATCTCTATTGTTCCATTCAAAAGATTAAATTATTGTTAGGCTTTGTTTAAATAATGGTATTCAAGTGTCAAAAGAATAAAGTCCATTCTTCGACACTTCAATACCTTCATTTAAACCAGCCTAACAAGAATTTAATCTTTTGAAAGGAACAATGGGAATGTCGGATGAATGTTGGGGAACTTGCGTTTAGTCAGATTGAATTTCCATTTCAGGGTAAGACAATTGTTGTAGTTGGAATGTGCATTCCAACTACAACAATTGTATTACCTTTGAATGAGGTAAATTCAAACTTGCCAAACAGTAGGACTCCAACATTCGTCCGGCATTCCCATTGTTCCATTCAAAAGATTAAATTATTGTTAGGCTTGGTTTAAATGATGGTATTCAAGTGTCAAAAGAATAAGGTCCATTCTTTGACACTTCAATACCTTCATCTAAACCAGCCTAACAAGAATTTAATCTTTTGAAAGGAACAATGGGAATGTCGGGTGAATGTTGGAGTCCCACCGTTTGACAAGTTTGAATTACCACATTCAAATTTGATTTTTTGGTATTCAGAAACAAATTAATAATAACAAATGCAGAAGTCAACTCATTGGCTAGTAGTGATAGTTCATGTTTCATTTGTATCCGAACACATACAAGATTGTTAAACTACTTAACTAATTAATATATGCCACACAAAAATAGTAGATGCTTAAACTAACATGCAAATTTCACTCTTCAAGTGTAAAACAATAGCAACAAAACCACTATGCATAAATAATATCTAGACACCTATGTATTTTTTTTATAAAGATTTAGCAAATTAATAATATCAAGAGACCTGATATTCTTAGAAGATAGTCTACATATGACCAAGATTTCTACAAAGGGCATTTGGAGAGAAGAGACATGTGCCTGTTATCTTGATTTAAAGACACGTACATGTGTCTGGGTGTATGAGTGGTCACATAAGTGTTTGGCATCATTCACATTCACATACCTTCCACATGGAGAATTGTGAATATTTAGTTTTATGAAAAATTTCAGAGGGATCAACCCCTATGGACTAAACCAAGAGACCCTTAAAAAAATTTAGTTCATCAATCAAACTCCAAACTTGTGGGAACACCACCTTCACAATGCCCCATAAGACAAACTCCAAACTTTCTATATTTCAATTATGCTCTCAGTTACATCATTTCAGCACACAACTTACCCTACATATCTTATGTCAATCACATGTCCCATTTCAACTACAACATCCATAAAAAAAAAGTTCCACCGGTCAATCTAAGTAAGTGGAAAATCCACAATCAATTAAAAGAACCATTATCATCATCCATCACAATGCACTTCCTAACTTGTTATTTGATCCATGATATCCTACTAAGCTATATCACAGTTGATGTCGACAACAAGTTAATGCTGAACATACTCTACTACACATATAGGAGGGTAATGACTACATAGCGCTGAATTAATACAGCACTCCAATGACTTCAACATAACATCTAAAGCTATTTGGACATAGAGATGCACGTGACAAATAAAAATAATTGAGTTATTAATACATTGATAGCATAACAACTAAATTTAGTTGATCATCATTCACCGTTGAGGAGATTCCCATAATCTATGATTTTGCCCATTTGCTACATTAATAGCATTAAGTTTTCTATCATCACCAACCATTTCATGCATTCCTGATTTACAAATGCCTCCTGTTACCCACTCAATCTGCATTGTTAAGACTTTGTCTTCCTTACTCATTAAACTTCCTTGTGCGTCATCCTTAAGTATTATTCAACCCACAAACGGAACTAGGGTTGGATAACAAATATATAATGGTTAGCCCTTGCTACATACTAAACAAAACACTCATAAAAATTAAACTTAAGATTTGGGTCTAATTGAAGCAAAATTTTGCTCACACGTTTTATTATGAGTATTACTTTTTCCATCCTATGGGATTCTCGCGTGCACTATTTTTTTCCAAAAATGCCCTTGAAGTTTTCGGATTTCATAATCTGGAATGGTGTTTTGCTTTGTTAAAGGGTGAAAAAATGAGTTACGGATTACATAATAGGGCGCGCTACATGATTTTTTCGGATTACATGATCCGGACACCCCCAAAACACCCTTTTTCAAGGGAAAAATAGTTCGGATTATATAATCCGAACTGTATCAGCACAAATCTTAAACATGTTTGTAACATGTATAGCCATTTAAGAGACAATATTAGTCTTCCTAACTTTTATCATTCTGTTTTGGATCATTGTTACCTGTTCTTAGTCAAAAATTGGGTTTTCGGGCTACTTGATCGGATTGCTCCGAAACTTCCCCAGAAAATCATAAAAAATTCAAGGACCATGACTCCCTTAGAAGGGGCTTCTTACGGGACTCCACCCCTCAAAATCCAAAATTCCATCGTTTAGACCCATTTTTGATTTTTTAATTTTTCATATTCTCGGAAAAATCCGAAAAAATTTTGCACTAGTTTTATTTGATTTTTAGAATTTTTTTTGTGGTATTTATATATTTTTATGATTTTATTTGACAGGTTTTTAGCATTTTTTTTTTACTTAGTTTTTTTGTTGTTTTTAAAAGCAAAACTCAAAACAGCTGAAATATGAGAGAGTTTGATGGCTGATTATACATAAGCATTGCCCGGATTATAAAATCCAAAATAGTAAACATGAATCCGGATTTTAAAATCCGGACTGCACAAGAGCATTTTTGAAAATTTTACCGGGTGCGGGAGAAAGCCATAGGATGGAAAAAGTAATACTCTTTTATTATAGACTGTTGAAGCAAAAATCTTTTTGATGAATGTTTTAATGATAACAAACCTCATGGAATAAATGATAAGTTTTATGAATGGTGATCTACTGATGTTTGCACTTGAGTTTTTGTTAAAAAGAACAGGAATC
>Ga0315914_1001970_pt1 | contig 31414 bp, 18 predicted proteins | sample MpolenodulesMG_FD_203920 | JGI IMG/M metagenome (GOLD analysis project Ga0315914, IMG submission 203920) | Medicago polymorpha root nodule microbial communities from Los Angeles, California, United States - elongated nodules | ecosystem: Host-associated > Plants > Roots > Nodule | place: USA...
TTAATATACGATGTTTAATTAATAACACAATAACAATACGTGCTATTAATATATTATGTATAAAACCAATGAATTTGCCATTTAATTAATGTTTATATAATAAAAGTAAATAATCGACAATCTAGCCCGTGCTTGACACGGGTGTCCAAACTAGTAGTTAAAGATATTAATAAAAGTAATATTAATTTTTCATTGATATCATGACCCCTTTTGGATTGTGTTTATTTTAAGCTTATGCAAATAAATAAACGTTTATATTAATTTATAAGTTCTTACTATTTTTTTTTTGAAGGAATAAGTTCTCACTAATGAAAATTGTATTTTTATAAGTTGTTTTTTCATAAACTATTTTAACAAGCTTATGAATGATAAATAAAAGCTATCTTAACAACCTTATGAATAATAAATAAAATCTTAATTATTTGTATAAGTTGTTTTGCTTAAGTTCAAAATAAGCTCAACTCAATTAGACCCATAATAAAACAACAACAATGAAATATTATAAAACGGATGGAATATTATTTTTAAATGGAGGGAATATTATTTAAAAAATAATAATTCCGTTGAATCCCTTTCCAAGAAACTTCCATTGACCAACAAAAAAACGAAACTACCGCACCATTACCGTGTGTTTGATAATTGATTCATTAGTTAATGGATTATGACTGCAAATGCAATACCCAGGAAAGCACGTTACGTACCCAACAACAATGAAAAATAATAGTACAATACTTTAACTATGGTTTACTTTAACTCCGGTTACCTACTCGATGTGATAAACGTTGGGTCCTCCGATAATTATGATTTGACAACGAGGGACCACCCTTTCTGATGTTGACCGATGGAGTGTCGTTTTAAATAAATATGTTCAAAATTCAAATTTAATCCGATTTAGATTAAAATCGCAACCTAAATTTAAAAAATGCAAAAAATAAAATGTGGTTTTAAATATATTTGAACGTGTCCTCGTGAATTTGACTCAGTTGATATAGACAATAAATAATATATTACATATGCCAAACCAAACTAGCATGTATATATTTTAATATTTTTTTATTACTATGATATATTACGTTAATCTATTTCTTTAATACTTATGGGTTTAATTTATTATACTTTTTACTATATCATATTTTTGAGATATAATCAAAAAATTTCATCAACATATTATTTGTTATATTTTGCATCAAGTTTATTATTTACATTGTCTTTATAGTATTTACACTAATAAAAATAATTTACAATTTATAATTTGGATATTCAAGAACTAATCCAAAATATTCCGCATTAAATTAGATCAATTCAGATCAATTTTTTTAAATGAGTCATCAAAAACTGAACTGGACCGCATATAATTTTATCTCTCGATCATATGAGTTTTTGCCTCAAAACCGACTCAAATTGCACCACGAACACCCCTAGTTTCTAATACAAATGATAATGCAGGTTGACCCGTCCTATTTAGATTTGGTCCAAGATTAACCCGCTGTTGATGGAAGCTAAATTTAGCTGATGTTGACTGGGTTTTCTCAATTGAGATTCATTTTCTAAATGATTGATATAAAGGGAGGAACTATGTCCCTCAACTATGAGTTCTCTAATTTCTTCGGCAGAGTGTTAGATACAGTCATTTTTGGGTTTAAGTTATACTAAGAAATGCATAATTTTTTTAGATGAAAGAAAAATATATTAAATAAAAATAAAATGATGCAGAGATTGAGGGAACATTATACCTGACCCAAGTACAAATGAGAATACATTGTGATTATGCAAATCAGGTGTACCAACCCTAATCGATCATAACAAATAAACATTCCTTCACGGGGGTAACCCAGCGAATCCGTGTACGGGCACAAAATCAGATTACAAAAAAAGATGAAGAGTAAGTGATTGTATGGATAAAAAAGGGTTATAAGTTGACAGATGGATCGACCACCAACGCGGAATCAAGATCCATGTATCAGCAACCTCCTGAGCAAAGGAGCAAACATAATAGCTCTTTCGAACATAACATTCCGCAGTCACAGGGACCAGGAGGGAAAAGAAGACGATACTTGAGTGGAGGCTGACTTGACGACTTAAGATCTACAGATCTCAACAGACCTGGAATATCAGAGAATCAAGCACAGAAGCACCAAAATAACCAGTCTCATATGCACTTGAACCCATATCAAGGGATGAGTCCAACACATTGTAACCAAACAATCTTTCGGGTTAATAAAACCAGACCCATTCGGGTTTACGAAACCCTGTTACCACCCAATCTCATATCAGAAAGACAAACTTAAACACAAAAATACAAAACAAACGAAACCAAACAAAAGATACAAACACCGCAACGGCAGAAGAACACATAACCGAACTCCACAACCAACAACCCACAAGACATTACTACTCAAGTTGCGTTATATACTCATCATCAATGCATTGCATGATTTAGTATGACATGGGGCTTTTGTTCATGGAGCGATATTTTTTATTCGAGATCAGAGGTTTAATCAATCATTGGAACAAGAATTAGACCAAAAATTAAGATCAATTCCGGGAAAAAAAAACTTAAATCGAAAAGAAACAAATAAGAGAGCATAAACTCCTCAACCAACAATTGGGGAACATAAAAGGCTCTGCCGCCCACAAAAAAAGACCCCCACCGTCTGACGTGGAAGAGGCGCACCCGAAACCACGAATGAGGATCTACAGATCAAGGCACGTCACCCCCAACCGAACCGGAACCTCAGAAACGGTTGCAACGACGACATAAACAGAGCAAGCTCGCATCCAAACCATATCTAACAACGATCGAAGAATGAACACAAACAGAAGATATCAAACAGGAAGAGGGTCGTCGGTTGTGCAAAGAGCCAAAAATCTCGTCGAACCACCAAAGAAAGAGATTACATCGGGCCTTGTTGTTTGGATGTGAAGGGGAAGAAAAGAGGAAGTTGGTGGTGGTGTTTTGTAAGAAGGAAAAATGTGGTTGAAAGGTAGAGAGAGATAAGAGCTTCTCTATCTAAACCAATAACACTTAAATGTAATGATGAAGAAATGCATAAATAAAAACATAAAGATAAAAATATAAAAATATAAAAATTGTGAAATAAGATTGTTTAATGGCTTATTTATACTTTTAACCCCTGCAAATAGGGGTCATTTGAAGATTGGTCCTTGCAATCCTTAATTATTTTATTTCGACAATGCAAAATTTAATCACTTAAAATTTAGTCCCTGAACCCATTTAATCACTGCCACGTCACTAATTACCTGACGTGGCACATTGACTCAGCAAAGTTTCACTTGAAGTGACAAAAATACCCATCCTTCCATCATAGGGCAGCAAAATGATGGATTTACCCCGTATACCATTTCCTCTTATTTTTCTCTTCTATTCTCTTCTCCCCCGTATTCTTTCTTTCTTTCTTTCTTTTTTAAACAAAAAAATCACAATCCCAAGGCGATCCTCTCGAGTTCTTCAAAATTGCTTAGTTTGTTGTTTCCGGTGAATCAGATTGTGTAAATAGCCTCAACGCCACACAAAATTGGAGAGTTTTGATTTCTTCCGGTTTACTTTATGTGCCCTAATTGATCGACGAACGGTGAATTGAGAAACTCCGACGAATTTTGCAAGGGTTTTTCGTCGACAGTGAGGGAGAACACCTAATTTGTGAACCTCTAGTTTTGTTGAGATTGTTGGGAAACATACTAGATACATAATTGATGGAACCTCCATAATTTCTGAGATTGTTTTTGGACCCAAAGGAGAGAAACAATACTGAATACAAGTTGGAGACATTTTCTGCAGTTTACAGGAAGCTTTATGGAAAAGATGTTATGTTTGAGTACCATGTTGGCTGTTACTGAGGCTTAAATTCTATTTTTCTCAGTTTTGATTTTTTTTGATGAACTGCATATGATGAATGCTTATGGTTAAATTTTGTTGAAGTTTTCTATGTTTGAAGAGCTAGAGAAGAGAAAATGATACAAGGTAGTTTTGTCATTTTGCTGAGCTCTGATAGAAGGAGGGGTATTTTCGTCAATTCAAGCCAAAATTTGTTGAGTCATTGAGCCACATCAGCTGTTTAGTGACGTGGAATTAATTAAATGGGTTCATGGACTAAATTTTAAGTGATTAAATTTTGCAATGTTGAAATAAAATAATTAAGGATTGCAGAGACCAATCTTCAAATAACCCCTATTTGTAAGGGTTAAAAGTATAAATAAGCCTTGTTTAATTGATGGATATGTTAATTGCAAGGTATGGACAAATTACATATAGTGTAACTATTGCCTACTAGTCAAACAATGTGGCCTAAGATGCATAAAACTCCATTCGGCTAATTTTGTGGGTGTTGCGTGGTAACTCCCTTGTTAGTGGGATTGTGTTCCTCTCCTCGACAGGATGTGTTAACAATGTCCTTGTTGCGTAACTCCATTATAGATCGTCTCATGTCCCTCATTTCACAAAAGAGGTTAGTAATGTTGATAGTAGAATCGTGAGTTTGTTATGTTATTGTCAAGTCTCACTATGTTTAGACTTAGTTTTGAGCCTTTTAAAAACCCACGTTCCGAGTTAACGACTTTGAGGAAGAATCAGCTCCATCGCTCGATCGCTCTATCATCATCTATCCTTTACTCAGAGATGAGAGACTTCCTCACCCAATGGTTCAATCGCCTATTTGCAAAGTTCGGTTAACAAGATAATTAGTTTTAGTTGTAAACAAATACCCCATACGTCGTATCATCTGTTGACTCTTAAGGAATGAGATGATATGACATAGTTGATGTAGTTGCGCGTGAACAATATCATTATTGCGTTGTAAAGTAGGAAATTGGTCTTACCACAGACATATTTACTTCTTGCCAATTAATCAAACGGTAACCTTAATATTTCCAACTAACCAAGTGAGTTATGATCTTAATAGTTATTGACATAGTTGTAGAAAACAAACTTGTGAATATTAGATCATTATACTACATAAGGCCACTGCTCTTTAAGTATTCAAATTTGAGGTTCTTTTCTTCATTTTCTTTCCTCTTCTTACTTGAAAACCATTTTCCAAATCCTTGTATCTTACCACTCCATTAACAAAAAAAGAAAAGGTTGCCCATACTACATAGAACCAATCGAACCGTTCTCCTATTCTGATCCTAAACCAAGGCCATTTCTTGTTATAGCCCTCAACCTCTTTTTTTATTTTTTATAAATGCATGATATTCCTTTCTAGTCGACTCCGTTCTATCCTAAGCCTTCATATCTTCTCCCTCTCTTTGAAGACTGGTTTCCCACCGAAGGGAGATCCCTGAATTCCAAATCTTTCCTCATCCATATGACACTTATATCTCATGGCTGAACCGACTCGAAATTACTCATGGTGAATCTTGGGAACGTTGGGTATTTTTTATATGATCAAGTTTGCAGAGGTATATATGACCTTTCATTTGGATTATTTTTTGTTTCTTTAGATATTGGTCGACTGGGGTGGATGCTTTTGTATTCTTGGCCTGCCGATTACTAGATGTGAAGCCCCCCTTGGCACATGCATCTGACATTGACAATATAGGCATTATGTTCAACAAGAAGGATTTCGTTTATTCTTCCTTTATAGTAGCCAACTCGACCACCCTTAAAGAGGTCCCTTGATGCAGAACATAATGGTTTCTTTCTATATTGGATATGCAATCTGCACCGGCTTAGCCGGCGTGGTCCTAGAACAACAATTATATGTAGCTATGTTGCATAATACTAAGAACATCAACTTTTGCTTCAGTCCATAATATTTCACCGTCACCAGCATTCTAGGTAGCTGTGAAGCAGCCCGTAAATATTAGATATAATGAATCGTAGCAGAAGTTTGTCGTAGACTATTATAAATGCAAATAAGAGACATTATATGCATACAACGCCAAAACATCTATAAGATAAAGAATGAAGACGTTAACGCTGACAATTAGAAAGCTAAACTTTCACTATGCTTGAATGAATAATGTCCAAACTTAGTAGATACATTGTTTAATCTAGATATGGACCAGGCTTTTCTGTCAATGATGATATTAACAACTGTAATAGAATGCTGTGTTGTTTTAGAAAGATTACACACGCTGAATTGCTCTATCTGTTGCGTTCCATCTAACATGAAGTGATCCAATTCAATTGGATTGCAGAATTTAGCATTTATTTTGATTAATTTTTTGTGCCCTTCATTTTATATATTTTCCATGTCCTTGCATGCGTTGTTCAATCCAAGGTGCATGTAAATATAATTTCAATAAGTTTAATGTGAGCTGAATTTCTGAATGGGAAGATTTTCTTATTATACAGAGGCTAGTTTCCAATTCAGGTATCATGGCATTACAATGCGGAATTGTTGATGTTCCGCATTGGCGTGGTCCTTGATCTACCGATCCTTCTTTTGTTTGTAAGAGCGGTTGAATCAAAGGAAGAAATAATTGTGTATGACCTATCTAGTTTCTACAACTTTGGGGTTCAGCTATATTTCTCAAAACTTCCCTAAGAAAAGTTTGGATTGCAAGATCCCCGGGTAGATTGTGCTCTACGGGGGCGGTTTATCTTATGCTATGTTGTGTCTATAGAAATTTCTGAGATGCATCACTGATGAGTCAATAATTAGTGTTTCAAATATATTATTTGAGTTTATTTTATTTAGATTTTATTTGTTTTTATTTCCTTTCTAGAACTATTTTACTTCAATTGCAAGTTATTTAATTTCAGGAACAAATATTCTAAAGATTGAGTCTTGGAGCAAAAGAAAGAGGATTCGGAGCTGATTTGGGCTGAAATACAAAGATTGAAGACAAAAATATAATTCCCCCAAGTCAAAAGCTTGGCACGGCCCGTGCCACTAGCCACACGACCGTGCCAACCCCCAAAAGCCTCTTCTACTGCTTTCTGTTTCATGGACAAGCTACCTATTAGTTTATTTCTGACCTAAAAGCCCATGGTTTCTTGTGGAACATTCTAGTGATATATTTCTTAGGGCTTAAGTCATTGTAAACTATAAATAAAGTAGCTAGCAATCACAACAATTCATTTTTTGTTCTTCGAAATAATAAGTGACAATTGTTTCTTTGAATAAAAGTTCATCTTTATTTTCTTGTTATTTATTTTATGTTCTTCTCCTTCTTCTTCTCTATGTCTACAATGAACGTGAGTGAGTAGACTTTTCTTGTCTTGGGATTGTTGGATGAGTCTAATGACCTAATCCTAATCAAATCAAGCCTCGAACCCTAATTTTATATAAATCTACTTTCTAATCTATTTTTACTGTTTTTATAATGAATTAACAAGTATCAAACTCATAAAGCGACAGCGAAGGGTTAGTACTTGTTAATTCATCATCATAAATATCAAAGCGAAGCATTGAAAGAAGAAGTTTTGATATTGGAACAAGTGAAATTAGACAAGGATTGTGAAACATGAGAATAGTCTAGCAAACCTTGAGACAAATAAAGTTTCGTTCTTCAACGATTCCAATAGCAATCAACCATGAGAATAAGCGTGGTTATTAGAGGAACACACTCATTGAAACCGAAAGGAGATGTGATAGGCTTAAGAGAAACTTGTTTTTAGAAAGTGGATCCAACATAAAGTTCTAGGTTTAGGGTTTAGTTTGTGAATGGTTTGTCACCAAGATGAACCATAACTCCCTGTCGTTTTTACTACTTCGGCAAACCGTGCACTTGCAGATTTACCCCATCAATCACCATCTTTTTTCTTTGTCACGCCCAGTCGATTGGTCCCTTGTATTGTCAAACAATTATGCACCGGTTTGGGTTTTTGAAAACTCGTCTTCCTTGTTTTCTTCTTTTGCATTAGACATTGTTTGTGTGAATTGGGCAAGCATCCTAATTGCTCGAGACTTTCTCTGTGGGCTAAAGCTCTCATCTTCCTTGCTTTCTTCTTTGGCATTGGACGTTGTTTGTGAGAATTGGGCAAGCATCCTAATATTGCTCGAGACTTGCTCTTTGGTCTGAAGTCGAAGTGTCGCAACAACAATGAAGTTGGTCCTTGGGTTTTCCTAGTTTTGGTTTGTTTAATGTTATTAGTTTTTGTAAAACACCCGATCTCTCTAGGTTACATACTCTGTATAGTGTTGCCAAATATCTTGTTTTTGCTTTAGAAATTCAGTGAAAAGTTTGGGAACAAGTTGTGCAAAAATGTTTTTGAAAAACTCCCTTTTAACATGTTGATTTGAATCACTACTCACACTGAAATGTGTGAATTGAATCATTTTCTACTCTTATGTTTTTGTTTTGCTGATTCGAATCAATTCTTGAAAAGGGACAAATGAATTGAATCATTTTGATTCTAATCAAAGTTTATAAAAAGCCAATTGATCTGAATCATTTTGATCCCATTTTTTTCTTTGGAGTTGTGATTCGAATCATATTTATGATGATTTGAATCAATCTTCATATGATAATCAACGATTCACATCATAGTTCAGGGACATCGAATCAATCTTCATAGCTACTCAGATTTCAGTTTGTGCACTAATGATTCTAATCATGATTTTAATGGTTTGAATCAATCACATATTTTCAGTTTTATTTCGAGCTAAACTTGTTCCAATCTCTTTCTCATATATATACATGCCTCGACTTATTTTCTTATCATTGTATTAGTTTTGCAAAAACTCTCAAGGTTTCTCTCTCACTCTCACTCTCTCTCTCGCTATCTCTATATCTCTCTCACTCTCTCTCTCGCTCTCTCTCTATATCTCTCTCTACAAATTTCTCAGATTAAAAACTTTTTCCAAGAACACTTGTAGGATTTGAGATCTAGTTTGATAGGGTGCTATAGGATATTGTATGAACCGAGTTCGTTCAAGGATCTTGGTGGAGAATCAAAGATCTAAAGCAAAAGTAGGTGCTTTTCACCTCTAAAGGTAATTGTGGAGATTGTTACTCAAGGAATCAAGGTTCAAGGGGATTGAAGCTAGGATCATAGCAAAGAAGATTTGTTGGAGAGGAAGATCGAAGGATTGCATGCCAGATTCGAAGACCTCGTGATCATCCAATTTCAAGAGAGGGAAGATTGGAGGCTTTGGAGTGATTACTTACCATAGAAAATTTATGATCGGTTGGATTCGTAAATTGAAGAAATCTTTGTAATTGACTCTAATATTTTCAACATACTAGTGGAAGACCATAGAAATTTTCTCTACGAAGGGATGACGTACCCTATAACGAGGATGGTTTGGAAAACCTCTATAAATTACGTGTTTTCTTCTCCATTCTCTTTATTTCTTGAAATTTATATTTTGATAAATGTTAATTGTTGATTAGATTAATTAATATACGCTAAGTGATTAAACAATTTGAAACTTAACTTTGCAACAATACTTTGTAAACCTAATTTGGTGTTTCAATCACTTCACATTATTGATATCATCTTTTCAATTGATTCATCATATATCCTATTGTTTCTTTTGATAGCATTTATTTCCATAAGCTTAGGTTCAATTTGAGATTGAATTTGGTTTTATAACTTACTTGTGTATTAAGTTTAATTGAATAATAATAATTCAATTGTGAATTCCTCCTTCAAAGTTGAATTATCTTATTATCATTGTTTTCTTAGTTACATTGAAACAATTGAATAATTTTCAATAGTCAATTTTGATTTCAAGAGAAGTTTTCAAACTATGTTTCCACGGAAAGTTTTTTAGAGGGAATCTGTTCACCCCTTTTATATTTGTATTGTATTGGTCATATCGACCAACAAACAAAGCCTCAGTCGAGTCATATAACACCCACTGTGTAGCTCGAAAATTTGGCCCTTATGCTTCCGGTCCACGGACTAGGCCAATGTTTGGGTAGGAAGAGGTTCATCAAATGTCCCAATGCAATTGGTCGAAACTTCGAAGTTTCAAGATGGAGTCATTTAATAATTGGAAGCAGATCCTCTAACGTTTTTGCGTGCAGTTCCCGCAATAACGTTTTTGCGTGCAGTTCCCGCAAAAACGTTAGAGGAACCCGCTTCCTAATAATTCCCTTCGGTAACAAATGCAGGTAACAATTGGCCGTGTTCTTCAAAGAACGTCATGGTTGCAGCTGCTAGTAACATGGGTTTACCCAACTGTCCTGTTACAGATCACCTTGTCGCGCCTTACCAACATACAAAGTTTTCGGCTAAAAAATGTTTCTGTGTGGTTTCCACATCTTACCTCCTTCCTGCTCTTTGTGCTGCCCAACAATTACAATAAAATATCTATGCGAGAGAGTATAAGTTAGACATGGCGAGGAATGGCAAAGATAACCTTGAAAAAAGGTTGCACAAGCTGGCCGAAAAGAAAAAAGATTGTTGCTTGTAAGACAAGTAAGAGCTTGAAAAACCTTAAGAAGACAAAGTCTGTTTTTCATTAACTTTTATGTTTTGGTTTTGGCTTATAAAATAGTTGTTTCCTTCGCTTTGAATCATTTTTCTGTTTCCCTCGCTAGCTTTGAAACATTCTCCAAATTTTAATTTTTTCATGATTTTATTCTTCAAATGTTTGAGACGTGTATATTAAATTCGGCTGAGATTGTTCGTTATTGGTCAAGCATACTGTTCTTATCACCCGTTGATAGTGAATTTAAGAACCAATATATTGACCAACAGTGAACATTTATGCCCTGATTTTTTTAGAACAATATGGTTTACCAAAAGAGAGCCTCCTTGGTTGATTGGTTATCAAGAAAATTTTAATATTTTCTCTTCGGTAAATGGATTGCCTACTACATTTTCTAGTTGTAAAGGAGTTCCTCCCTTACATTAATATCAGATTGCCGATGTGAAACTGTGCCTCATCTTTTACCCCCGAGAGAGGCTGAGACGGTACATCGGGGAGGATATGGGATTGTCCTGTTGGATGTCATCACCTAGATGATATAAGATTTGTATTTGTACATGTATATTTCTTTTTATGCAATATTCTGATGTGTTGTAAGGCTATTTGTACTGAGATAAATAAAAGAAAGATTGTATTTGCCTGTTCGAGCTTAGTATGTTGAATTGACTCATTGACGGATTGCCACATCGGGTGTCGACGCTAGGCACCAGATTTAGGAAATTGACTCACTGACGAATTGTCGTGCTAGGGGGCTTCTGTGTTTTCTTTTAATGGAGATCATAGTATAATGAACAAAGACTTTATTGATAATGAAATGGAAAAAAAGATGTGCCAGTTAAAACCACTAAGGACCAAAAACTCTTGAGAAAAAAGGTCCAAGTAGGAAAAAGAGTACATCATATTACAAGAAATTAAATAAATAGATTTTGAGGTGTGTGGCATTCCATAATCTCAGATAAATGTATCTAGCTCGGCCTTCTAGCTTGTATGCTCTTTTGCTCAGTACGGAGCTGATCCGATATGTTCCTTTCAAACTACCTGCTAGCTTTCCATGTTTTTCCTTCCTTACCTTGTCGGTCTTCCATAAGACTAATCTCCTTCTTTGAAATTTCTAGATTTAACTTTGGTGTTATACCTATTTGCAGTCCTAAGTTTTGAAACATAGTTATGTACACTAGTTCCCAAACTTCGTCAAGCAAGTTAAGATCTATTCTCCTGTTTGATCTCGATGCAGATTCATTTGTTAAGTTCGCTCATATTGAAGCTGATGTGAGTTATACTGATACAATACTCTTATTAGCTCCTCTGTCTATTCTCCTTTTGATTGGTCCAATCTTTTTATTCATTCATTGAAAATGATTTTGTTAGTTGATCCAACCTGTCTATTTGCTTGTGGATGATCCAGCAACTTCAGTTTTATGTCGAGGTCACCAAATTCTTGGAACCTCTAGCTTGCAAATTGAGTTTCGTTGTCTGTAATGATTGAATGGGGAGACCATGTCAGCACACAACATTATTCCATACAAATAATGTATAAAAGTTCAGCCTCTATCCAGTTGGAAAAACAGTCTATAACAACTATAATAAATTAACAAACCTGGTCCAGGTGGAAAGGCCAAAGAATGTCTAGCCCCCAAGTGTTGAAAGGCCACGAGGCCACCACCTGATGTAGCACTTCGGATGGTTGATGTGAGCTGTACCTAAGAGCTGGCGTCCAGTCAGCCCCTCCGTTGGTAGCCATTTCCGAGGTACCAACAATCATCTCTAGTACCCATGATAAGTATTTATGCTTTTGAAGAACACTACCACAACGACTAGCAAAGGCAGAGGAAGAGTGCATGCAAGTTTTAGGAGCGACTTGCATGAAGCCAATTTAAGTTGACTTCAACTTGAGGAACCTCTATAGTTAGATTGGAAATCATAGATTGGAAAGATTCCCATGAAGCAGCCGTCTCTTCATCGCATATCACCTTTAAGTTTGCAAGATTGACAACTGAAAATGGCAATTCACAACTTGTACAACTAGACATGTATAGATTTCTTAGATTACACAGATTGCCGAAGTCCTCAGGTAAATTTGAAAGGCTTATGCAGTTGGAGATGTCAAGTAGTCTTAGATTTAAAAGCCTTCCAATAGAATCTGGTAACTCTACCAAATCAGTGCATGAAATCAGGCTCAAGAGTTCCAAATTCACCAACTTTCCAATATCTTGGGGCAGCGAAGAAAGCTTATGGCAATTGGTAATACTGAGCTTTTTTAATGAGGCAATATCACACACCCCATTAGGCAATGCCACCATATCCTTGGAATAATCAATGCTCAAATCTTCTAAATTAGGAAACGAATCTGAAATTAGGATGCTACCCTTTTCAAAAGCTAGTCTTGTATTACACATGTAGAGGGATAATTTTTTGAGATTCTTCATTGTGCCAAAGGAAGGAACAGAAATCCGCTCTAGCCTGATTCTTTTCAGGTTGGATAAAGAGCTAATTAGCTCAAAATTGTTCAGTTCAGCAGGGCGTAAACCATGACCTATGACTATAAGAGCTTTTAGTTTGCTCATTTTCTCCGTCAATTCTGGAAATGTGTACCGTTCTGTTTGAAGATTTAAAATAAGAACCTCAGCAAGAGCTGGCTGCACTTGTGACCAATCTGAAGAAGCACAAGTTTCATCTGCAAACGCAACACATGGGATCAATTGTGGATATATTTAGAGTTGATGTTATTTTTAACTTGTAAGTTAGTGAATATATTTAGAGAAAGGTGAAAGTATAACTAACCAGTTGATATAGACACTGTGCGGGCAGGGACCTGTTGAGGCTTCGGTTTAACACACAATTTAAAAAAATTGGACAATATGCGGGTCATTGTGCCCTGCTGCATCTCCCTAAGCCATCGGTCATGTGTGTTTTCATTTGCATCAATAAGAAGTCTTTTTCTTTGTTCAATTGGTTCCTGGTTGTTTTGATAATTTCCTAGATCTCTTAGAAGATCATGAAGGACAATGAAGTGGCTATTGTAGTAGTAATTTTCTGCGTCACTTGCATTTTTCCTAAGAAATGAACAAAAGTTATTATTCCTTGAAGAGTAAAATCCTATCACTAGATAAAAAAATGCTTGTTCTGTATTTGATAGTTTAATTACAATTATTGACTTCTTTCCTTAGAATTAAAATTATCAATGCAAATTACAGAGTTACAATTTTCTGCCCCATATAATTCATGTTAGATATATTTGGATTAAGTGTCCTAGAAGAAAATATCTGTAGTCATAATATTATACCTTGCTATTGAGACCTTAGCCAGATTCATAGAGTCTAATTTCTTGACGATGGCCATTGCTTCTATGCCTTCATCATCTAGTTTATACAACTCCGCCCACATATCAATGAGAGCAGCAACGGGAATTCTCTGGTCTTCAGGGAATAATGCAAGGTCCATGAAGCACTCCTTGTTAATAGCATTATCTTCCAAAACATCCAAAACCTTTCGGAGGCGAGTAAGTAATTCGGTACTAGAATCAAGTATAGAACGACCTTGAGAAAGTTCTTTCGCAATCTTTTCCCACAACTCATATGGACGATTACTAAGTGATGTTGCAATCACTTTAATGGCAAGAGGTAAACCCTTACAATTTTCCACAACCTGTATTTCAAAGCACACAAATATAGTTAGTAATCAGTAGACTATATAACATTGATGCTCAAATTGTGCAAGTACAAGAAGGACAGGCACCTTTTGGATAAGATCATTGTCGGGAATTTTTGAATTGTTTTTTCCCAACTGTGTGTAGTGACGGAAAAGGGTTACCGAATCTTCGTGAACAAGAGGATTTACGATAAAGGTTTTATCAAATCTAGAAAATGCAACCCTTGAAGTGACCAAAATTTTATAATCTGATATCTGGAATTGAAATTTCTCGACCAGGTCTTCTGAGCCGGGCCAAACATCATCTAGGACTAACAATATTGGACTTCCCTCAATTTTCCTCAGTAAAATTCCCATTTCACTAACTGCGTCTTCGTCACTTTGATACTCAGTCACTGGATATCCACAATGTCCAAATAGTCTCTGTACAATAATCTTCAACATGGGCGTTTTTGAGAAGGTTACAAATATAATGTTTTCCTTGAATTTACCTAAAGAACCAAAAGAGAACAATAAGCCCATAATATTTCATATCTCCTACAATAATGCATACATGTGATTGTGTACCGGTATTAATTTCACTATGCATATATCACCACTACAGTAAAAATTTAATTAAATTGTTTATCAAAACAGGATCATAACTTATTAAAAAATAAATAAACAGGATCATAACTGAAAACTCTTCAATGTTAGCAAATTTCAACAATCTTTCTAGATAACTATAATAACTCTAAACAAATCTTTATAATAAGCATAATAGCATAATAACATGAAAAATTCCTATATAAGAATAAATTAGCACATATTTATCATGCATAAGAGAATGAAAGAGGAATTATGACTTACCCTTAACTAGTTGATCCAAACATAGCTTAGTAGCCAAAGTGGTTTTTCCCATTCCACCTAAACCAGTCAACAAAAGAGTAGAACTACCATCCTTGAGAAGTTCCATCTTCAACTTAATCATTTGCAAATCCAAACCAACAGTAAATTCAGAATTTTCAGGAACACCAAAAGGAACCTTAAAAATAGATCCTCCAGTTCCACTTATTTTCTTATCAAAATTCTTGTTATTAATAATAAGAATTTCTTTGAACTCATAAAATGTATCTTTTCCCATTTTTGGCTTGTCATTAGCAACAGCATCAGAATCAGAATCAAAATCATCCTTGTTCTTCTTATGCAAAATTCCATATACACAACAGAGCTTAAAGAAAGAACAAAACATGTTGCAACAATGATTCTTTTTGTGAAGCTGCGGTGATGATGAAATAACATCTAGTTTTATGTTCTCTGCCATTAGTAACTAACTAACTAGGATCTAGAAACTTAGTTTATAAATAATATCAAAAGAAATAGATATTGAAATATAAGCCCTACCTGCAAAGTCTGTGTTAATATATTTGGTAGTAGCAAAACAACAGAAATGAAATTATGCTAAAGTTTTTTTGTTTTTTTTGGTAGGTATGGTGGTGAAGATTATTATTTCAAATTTCAGAACTGGTAGGCATATATATAATCTTATACTTATGAATGAATTTCCTTGCATCTACCTTTGTCGTGCTCAACTCAACGGGTCGTATTAGTTTTAATATTATTTGTTGTAACGTGCTAGGGTAAAGACCGGGTATTTGTTGTAACATGTGGTTGGTGTGGAATATACAAATATGAAGAATTTGTGCTGATATATGATGATTTTCAATGAAAACAAAATACAACTAGTATATGGATACACAACAAGTTCTAGTCACGATTCTACGCTGTGAACTTTATTGGAAATTATGCAATCAATGATGTATTAGACGGCAAAGACCGGGCATTGGAGAGCAAACTTATGTAAATTTCTCTAATAAACAGGCGTGGCACAACTTGGCAAAAGTTAAATAAGTATTGGATATTTTTTGACATCAATCTCTTGCTAACGAGTGTCTTAATATACTCTTTAAATATTTTATATAAAGTAATTTCAATGTATTTATTTAAAAAGTTAAACATTTTAATTTTTAATGTATTGAATATATTTATTTTTATAAAAAAAAACTTACTATTTTAAATTTTTAAATAGTATCATTAAGACATTTGTTAGTATTTCTATGGGCAATTGATAACACAGACAAAATAAGGTAAAATTTGTTGCAATGTCCTTTATTAAACTAAACAATAATAGAGGAGAGAGAAATTTTTTTAAAAAAATCGTGACAGAGACAGGGGTTCGACATGTTCCACCCATATGCGTTTAACACATTTGACAAGTTTGTCTTTATTGTTTATTTGTTAGTATTTTTTTTTTTTTTGTGGTGGCAGGGGTTTGAACCCCAAACCTTGCATATATTATCGTTTATTTGTTAGTATAACGTGAGGGAAACTACCGCACCATTTACGTTGCTTTGATAATCGAATTTATATCGGTTATTAACTAATTGAGGGAAATGTTAACGAATGCCTCTGAGGCACTCTTTAAGCACTTTAAATAGTAAGTTTTAAATGAAAAATTGTGTAATAAATGCATTGAAAACTGTAATAGTTGACTTTTAAAAGAATCGTTACTAAATTTGAGATATTTAAAGAGTGCTCTGGAGACACTCGTTACAAGGCACTCGTTAACGAGATCCATTGAAACCAAAAAGAAATGGTTCCAAAGTATTTGTGTTTCTCTGTTAATAGGTTATCCATAATCATGTGGATGAAAAAGAAATGGTTTATATAGGTTGTATTTGTGTTTCTTGATAGAAATGGTTTATACGTAGTATTTTATATTTTTATTACGAAGTTCGTTGTAAATTGCCACTGACTTTCTTTGCTTTTTCCTTTGTCGTTTATAACGGCATTATTGGACCAAGAGTAAAGACTACGCGCTTTGTGGGGTAAAGTTTGCTCAACTGCCATTATTATGACAAATGTTGTTCGGACAACAACTGCTATCATATGACAAATGCCGTGGGGACAACGATTTATTTTCTTGGTAACCTATAACGTCTAACCACAATAGCTGTGCCTTCATTATTTAGCGAGGAATGTTACCTGAACGACCTTTTAACATGACAACGTATGGAACAATCAAAATATATAAAGAAATGTAGGTATTGATATAAAAATCAAAACAATAGAGAGTGAAAATGAAGACATAATATAAGTATGAGAGAAAGTTGTCACAAAAATTGTTACAAAATGGTTGATCAAATATCATTTCTTTTAGTTAATATAGTTCGTTAAAATAGTCTTGAATACTTACGATAACATTCTTAATATATGGATTAATAATACAATATTAACTAATCATTTCAACGTCGAGGATTATTTTGACAACCGAAGTGCACAATCAATGACCGTTTTGAATTTTCGATACACTAACAGGCTATTGTGGCAACTCGTTACACATTCAGGGACCTATTTATTTTTTTATGGTGCAGATATAATTTTAATTTTTATTAGTTTTTTTCTCAAATTAAATCCGAGTCATGATAACTGGTGCCCTAGGGTAGGGGTGACAATACGGGCCCAACCCGTTGGGTCAGCCCGTTTAGCCTGCTATTTTTTATGGACTGAGTGAAAGTCTTGAACTAGCTTCTTATAGTTAGTTCGTCTCGCTTAACTCGTTAAGAAATTGGGACGGACACAAGGAGAGGCGAACCGACCTGCTTAACTCGTTTTTCAATTTTTAAACTACTTTTGATGTAATCATCAATTATTATTTGAGTTGCATAAGTATGTGGGACAAAGACATAGTAGCATTTTATTTGATACAATACTTGATTATACTTTGCCTTATCCATAACCCCCAAATCAAGATGTATCTCTCTATGTATTGATGGCTTCTCAAATTATTTTATTGATTTATTATTATTCACTTGAGCATTATCTCCTTATTTTATTGATTAACTTCATTCCTAGTTGTGCTTTCATCAAAGTTATTATAGGAAGTTAATTATGTCATCGTGGGGCAATGCATAATATATGTAATGTCTAGGGTTCGAACTCCGACCACTACCAAAAATAGAAAGTTAATTATAATGGATATCATTTATTGATACTTGGGTTTCTTTTTGGGTTTATTTTATGTTGCAGATTTGTTTTATATACCTTATTTTACTATTAATTATGATGTTGAATTCGACAATTTGTTAATTATCTTGTTTTTACCACAAATTTACTTGCTGCCTATTCTTGACACCCTACTTGATATACTTCATAACCACAATTATCCCAAAATGTTGATAAAAATCCAAATGAAACACTAAAGTAAATGGTTTTAATAAATGTATTTTAATAAATGAAATTGAATTTATCATTAAAATTAACACAACTAATTTTTTTTGAAGAACATGTATAACACAAATGAGACACTTAAGCATGGAGGATGTTTTGTTCATCTTGAATATGTTTGAATGTTTGTGAAGTTGTGATATAGTAACATCTAGTTATGTGGTTTCTCCTATGAATAATGGTAATAACTAGGTCGTGAAATTCCAGATTGGTGGTCTGATGATTGACTTGAAAATCAACAGAAAATAATAAAAGGAACTTTTTTTCCAGTGTTTAGGGTTGCCAATTTGCACCCAGGTGTGGCAGTTTTGCGCCCAGACGCATAACGCTCTGTTTGCTACTGCCAATTTGCACTCAGGCGCAGCTCCAAGCGTGGAAATTTGTGATCGGGCACAATGGGAAACACAATATATATAAAAATCTGATTTTTCTGTTTTCAGCAAGAGTAAGAAACAAGGGTTTTTGCTGCCAACACTAAAACTAGGGTTAAGAGAGATTTCTTAGGCTTTTTCTTGGCAAGAGCTCGAGGGTTGGGTGATTCATCATTGGATTAACCTTCTAGGATACTACATCATATAGTCTTTTGGTCATAGGAAGAGATTCAAGAAAAGGGTTATATTAAGTTTGACGACTAATTCTTCTAATTCCTTTTAGAATCTCTTTGTAAAGTTACTCTCTTGATTAGTGGAATGGAGAGAGCAACTCCCTCCCCCATAGTAGGTTATTATTAGGTTGAAATGGGTAAACAAATATTGTTTGTTTTTCTTCTTCACCTTCCTCCTTCATATTGTTGTTTACTTTTGTTTAAGATCATTATTTTATTCCTTTTGATTTTGGTTGTCATTAATTTGCTTCACAAATCAAGTATTTGTGTGACTTTGTTCGAATTCACAACAGTTGCAACAAGAATCTAGAATTGAAAGTTTATAATTTAAAATTGTGTTTATGTATTCAAGTTAATGAAAGAATAGACAATCTAAGTTTCACATTTCAAAGCTTAAAATGAGAATTATATGTATTTTATAAGCCAAATGCATAAGGTTCTTTTGAGTTTTTACATTTGTTTTAGAGTATTGGTCATTTATCATTGTTACTATTTTCTATTCAACTTATTAAAAAGTGTTGACGTGACAGTCAAGTGTTGATGTGACATGTTCAAATCATTAAATTATTTATTTTTAAATTACTTTTTATTAAAAAAATCTGAATATTCTTCATCATATTCATTATCTCCATTTTCACACAAAATTAAAACCTGAAAAAATAAAAAACAACAAAACAATCGACCATCACACTAAATCATGCTACTGGAGATTGAATACTGGTGTTTAGATCTCTGTTTGAATTGTTTTATTTTGGTTTTAATATAATTTCTAGAGCTAAGATAGGGATAAGGTTTTAGGATTCAAAAGTTTTTTAATTTCATAATTTGTGGAGTTTATGATTTTGGGTGAAGGTTGATTTTTTTTTTAATATATTTCTTTTCTGGGTTGAATAAAATTGAAAACAACATTAATAGCAACAAGTGAGTGAAAAAAAAAACAGATTTCTGAAGCTTAGCCAAATAAGAAGAAACACACTGAAATATAAACAGAAGCAATTCAGGCCAAATGTTATTATGCAAAATACTGGAAGCGAGTTTGAAGATTGTGTCCCGACACTTCTTCAAAATCGATTTCAAGTTTTCAAATTGAATTGACGAAATAAATAGATTTTTTGGGTTTTAATTTTGTGTGAAATGAAGATGAAGACGATAAAAAACATTGAAGCATTTTTTTTAATAAAAAATAATTTAAAAATAAATAATTTGATGACTTGGACGTGCCATGTCAACACTTTACAATCATATTTTTATTTTTTTGGAGAAAATACACTTACCTCCCCTGAATTCCATGTATATGTTACTAACCTCCCCTCTATTTTCTCACTTGACAAAGACCTCCCCTGCCGTTAGCAGCAATTTAGGTTCCGTTAAAAAGTTGATCTCACATCTTTCCTCACTCCTTTTGTCTTTCCCGGGAACACACACTAGTCCAAAGAAATAACACCATCTCTCTTCCACCATAGACAAACCACACTACGTATTGGGTATCTTTAATCATCCCTTCCTATCATAAGACCATGTTTCCCATCTACTCAATTTTTTTTTTGTGCAATTATGTTGCAAGTTATTTGGATGAAAAAAAAAGAGGTGTTGTTCATAATTGGTACGGTCAAAACAAAAACCAAATAATGGTAATGATTTTTTATGCAACTTGCTCATATGAAAATAAGATTCTGCATGTTTCTTATGGGTTTTTTCATTAACTGAGAGCAGTTTCAACAATAGATTTGAATTAAGGGAAGAAAAAAAGAGTAAGAATTGAAAAGCTTACAACAATGACAGAAATATTCAATCTTTTGGTAGAGAAAAAATTACCATCATAAAAAAGACAGCACTATTTTAATTTCTAATAAAGTATTAACGGTGTTAAATGAAAAGGGATGTAATATATATTTCAAAAGAACTCAAGGAAGATTAATGTCTATTATAAAATAAGAGGGGATGTTTATGTCATTAAAATAAATTTTAAGGGAGGTCAGGGTGATTTCCCTTTTTTTTCAAGTTGTTTCAAAATTGACATCAACTCAAACTTAAAATCTTAAAAAAACGTAAATGACTAATTCAATGCAAATGTACAATTTATTTAAAGGACATCACATGCATTTGACCTATCTTATATCATGAAATTTCGTGTTTTTTTTGGCTTGTGAATTTCTTTGCATCTTCCTTTGTCGTTATCATTACACATGTCAAAACAAGACTAGGTGTGTGGTAGGTAATTGATCAACGGGGTATTATTAGTTTTAGTATTGATTTATTAATATTTTAGAAGAGTATTAATTTACTATCGATATTGTTAACGAGTGTTTTGGGACACTCTTTAAGAATTTAAAAAAAAAATATTTTATAAAAAAGTTAAATCTTTTGATTTCTAATAAATTAATTACACATATTTTTATAAAAAATTACTATTTAAAAATATTAACGAATGCTCCATAAATACTCGTTAACATTTTCCTTTATTTTTTCTTTGAGAGAAACATTTCCCTTTATTATTATTTGTTATAACCTGGGGGGTATTTACAGCGCAATTACAATACTTTGAAATATAATAAGATCTGAAAAATGCTATATTTACAAAGAAATAGATGAGAAAAGTTCCACTCAGAAATCCTTAAAACAAAAAAGTTCCACTCAAAAATATTTAGTTGGACACAAACATTTGTATACTAGGTTTAAGCACGCATAGACGATTGATCGTGAGGTTAGGAAAGCCTAACCCCCTATGAGCATAAGAAGGGACTAAAGTGATAGACAATTATCAATTTTAGTTTTGTTTTTTTGCTATTTCATAAATTTCAAAAGGTATTTGAGTCAGCTTACAATTTCTGAGAGATGATCGACTATTTACTTATGAAGAAATTTAACTGACACTCAATCAAGAGAAGGCAAAGGTTTCACCAGAGTTTGGTTTGTACATAGCTAGTTAGCTAGTTTTAATATTTGACTTGTTCAACTATGTCACCAAGTAGTTGGGTTCTATTTTATTATTATTTTTTGTGTAAATTTTAGGTTAATCTAACCTTATTTATGAAAGTAACTTTGTCCATCCTCACATTAAAGAAAAAAACGAATAAAACGGTCTCTTTGTTGGGTCATGAGAAGAGTTTGAGAGATCATTCATTTTGATTCAAAAGTAATTACACATGTGATTTGAACACCACATATTTATCTAAAACCTTAAGACATTAGATTTATTGGTCATCTCACTTATACGGTGTTCAACCTCCACTTTTCTAAACAATATGAGACTTTCTAGCTCACATTTGCCACAATAATCCCCCCATAAAGTGTGAGTCAATTAATTCATTATGTTTTTCCTCTAATGGAAACTTTTTCATCTATGAACACTTTCTTGTACTTGTATCGTTGTTGTGTTTGCTCAATGGAACCGGCTTCATGAATACTTTGCCAGGAAGACTTTTGACACAAGAAGTCGATCAAAACCTTTTGTCAAAACATGAACTGAGATCAATGATGTGTCATGAGGGGAACCCAAAAGATCATCCATTTAGGACAATAGAAACCACACAGTGAAGTAGGCACCACTTCTTTACCCAAAACCTCAAGACATTAGATTTATGCGTCGTCTCACTTATAAATGGTCAAACCTAAACTTTTCCAAGCATTGTTAAACGTCTAACTCACACTTGCCACACCAACTGTGAGTTCATAAATTTATTATGCCCCCAGTAGAAGTTTTCTCGTCCACGAACAATTACTAGTACTTGTATTGTTGCCCTTTTCAACGGAACTTGCTGCTGAACACCTTGCTATAAAGGCTTCCGGTACAAGAATCCGCTGCTCAACAAGAACCTGCCGCTCAAATAAATATTGGGGGGGTCTCCATATCACGTATTAATATATTGCTTTAAGTGGTTAAATGAATAGATTTGGGTTACGATGTTAGAAGTACAAAGTTTCCTGATCATAACTAACATATACCAAGAAATCTGTGGGGCACATAATGTGGATTTTCCTCTTCTAACTAAATTTTCTCTATATACAAGAGTAGATACCATTCTCATGACCATTCACGTAAAGAATACCAAATCCCTTATCATTTGAGTCAATCCATTGTTGGTATTATCAACATGTTGCACTATGTATCATGGGTAACAAAAAAAGTATGATACACAAAACTATTGATTTTGGTATGCTAAACGCCATCGACCTTCTTCTAAAAACATTAGCAAATTTTGCACCTAATTGAAAGCCACATGATGATCTATGTCGTACTCTAGGCCTCGATGTCCATCACAGTACACTATATTTCAAAAATTGTTCTTTAGACACCAAGTGTTTGATGAAATTGGGGGCCTAACTCATCCTTAAAAACCGGTTCATAAGGTGAGGATTGCCTCCTCTATATAAACTCTTACCAAGAGTCTTATCTATCCGATGTGGGACATGAGTTTTCCCAATACACCCCTGTCATGCCCAGCACTCTTTGGGCATGACAGTATTATCAACATTGAGTCAATCCATTGTTGGTATTATCAACATGTTGCACTGTGTATCATGGGTAACAAAAAAAGTATGATACATAAAACTATTGATTTTGGTATGCTAAACCCCATCGACCTTCTTCTAAAAACATTAGCAAATTTTGCACCTAATTGAAAGCCACATGATGATCTATGTCGTACTTTAGGCCTCGATGTCCATCACAATACACTATATTTCAAAAATTGTTCTTTAGACACCAAGTGTTTGATGAAATTCGGGGCCTAACTCATCCTTAAAAACCGGTTCATAAGGTGAGGATTGCCTCCTCTATATAAACTCTTACCAAGAGTCTTATCTATCCGATGTGGGACATGAGTTTTCCCAATACACCCCCGTCATGCCCAGCACTCTTTGGGCTTTGGTGCGTGAATCGGTAGGTGACCCTTGAAATCGATAGGCTCTGATACCATGATGAAATTGGGGGCCTAACTCATCCTTAAAAACCGGTTCATAAGGTGAGGATTGCCTCCTCTATATAAACTCTTACCAAGAGTCTTATTTATCCGATGTGGGACATGGTTTTTCCCAATAGTGTTTGCTCACAAGCACCTCAAACAAATTGACGAAAATACATTCAACAACAGTTAATTATCGTTTCCTTCCAAACTAAACTTAATTGTCGTTCGCTGAAACGGTAATTAAAACTACCTTCATCTTCTTTCCTCATCACCGCTACCTCCATCGTCTTCTTCAAATCTTAGAAAATTTCATTTTGTTTTAAATTTTAGGTTTCTTCTCTCTTATTGGTGAGGAAATGAAATTCCTTTGAAAGAACTTAACTGTGTGCTTAAAAGTTTATGTCTTTGGAGATGGCTTTGGTTTTGGACTAGTTGCAAAATTCAGGTTTGGTGGATAGAAGAAGAAGATGACGACCAAGTGGAGAGAAGAAGAGAACGATAATTAACTATCATTTGCGAGCAAACGACAATTAAGGAGTATTTTCACCCGTGTGAGATGCTTCCAGCAAACTTTAGATGTCTAAAGAGCAATTTTCCTATACTTTGCTACAACCCGCGTAATGCCCATTACTGTGTAATCTTACAATTCCCACAACCTATATTTCAGTCAAGTAATCTACCATAATCTTTTTTAAGTGGTCCAAATAATTCATTCCACTTTCCCCCTCCTTTTACGTGAATTTAATGAAAAGTTATTAAGGAAAACAACGAATTTTGATGTTTACTACAAGAATTCTGAATGAAACAGCAAGGAGCTTTTGGACAATATCTTTGTCAGGTCAAGAAATTTGAATTGTTGTCTTTTTCAACTGAGCATAGATTTAATTTAACCTTTGAAGAGTACTGCATCTTACTAGGGCTTTAACCTCTCCGAAGTCACCAAAATTTTACAATATGATATCTGGAATTGAAAATTCTCAATGGCGGCTTCTGAATCAGACTATAGTACCAAATAACATTAACCATGACCAACAATTTTGGACAGACTTATTTTCCCTCAATCCATTTTCCCCAGTAAAGTTTCAATCTATTAACCGTATCTTCGTAGATTAGAAATTTTAAATCCAGGTATCAGATTATAAAATCTTGATCAATAATCATCCAATGGAAGGTTATTAGTGTTAGATAATAAAATATTGGACTTAAACTATTGAACCTTTATATTAATAAGTTAGAGTTCATTATGTTTTATTATATATTCTTCTATAACTTTTTGTAATATTAAGCTATTGATATTCTATAAAACCTTTTCTCATTTTCTCTTTCTCTACTTTGTATCTTTATTGTTTTTTGAGGAAAAGATGGTGAGAAACAAAACTATACTTTCCCTGATTTCACCTAGTGACTCCTCTAAGGACATTCGTAATCCCGGAGGGTTTTTATTTCTATTATTTTGGTAGGAAAGCATAATAATTATTCCCCGAAACATTTGATATCTTTAGAGTGACAATTATCTTTATTCACTATTTCTCTAAAAAAAAATATCTTTATTCACTAATCCATCTTTCAATTTATCCATTCAACAAAAAAAAAATCATGGATTGAATCTACTAATCTATCTGGAGTATTTCATCATATGAATGAATGAACAATGAATCACCTTAAATTATATGAAAAAATATTTGTGATTAATATTTTTAAATTAAATAAAATCAGCACATACCACCACCACAACCTGCTGCTGCACCAGCGGCAGCCAACCACCACCTCCGGTCATCAACAACCGCCTCCAGTTTTTAGCTGTGTCGGCTGCCAATGTCAATGGCCATTACTCAAATATTAATAAATAGTTTTTTCTTTTTAAGAAAAATAATATACATTAATATACTGCTTCAATCTAATTTTACGGATAGGGTTATCAGTCCACTAGAAATAGATGGATTAGATTACTTTTATTAAATAGATAGATGATTGGTTTAACACAAAAAAAAAATGATGGCACCGATCCCTTAAAAAAAAGATGATGGATGAATTGATTTTTTATTTTTTAGTGGATGGTAAATGATTTTTGGCTTGAAAGATTGATGGTAAATGATTTTTTGTGGTGGAAGCTACGGTGTTTATTGGTGTTAGTGGTGCTGGGTTGCCGGTTTTGTCGGAGTTTCCGAGTGCTGTTAGGGTCCTCTCATCTCTACCTCTTTGGGTGGTTGATTTGGCCCTGCTGGTGGTTGTTGGTGCTTGATGGTGTGTAGGAGTTGGATGTATTTCTTGGTGGTTTGTTGTTTTGGCTCCTTTTAATTTCTTTCTCTCTCTCTTTTTATAGTATTTTTCTACTTGGTTTGTATTTATTTCGGAATTGAATATCTCTTGTACTCTTCTTGTATCTTTCTTCACCGGTTTTTTAAAAAATATTATCACTAAAAAAACTTCATTATACTCCATTTATTTAGCAAGTGTGTTACCATTTCCTTTTTTTTACAAGAGATCTACCATTTAGTTATCAAATATCAATGTGGTTTGTAGAAAATAAAATATCAATATGAACGCTAATTAAGCACTATTTTACTAAAAATATAATATACACACAAAATTATTATCACTAAATTATATAATTTATACTATTTATAAAGGGAATACATAATTTTGGACTGACATTTCTACTTCTAGTTATACTCTTAAACAAATTTGTTTATATATAATGTTATATTGTTCGTGTCATTTAAAAGCATAAGAGCTTATATTATATTTGCTTTATTGTTGATGACATTGAAAAATATAAGTATAATTTATTACAATTTGAAAGTACAAAATATTTATACCTATAATTTCAATCAAAATTAAAATTTAATAAAAACTATTGGTCGTTCTTCATACACATTAGCGCAATAATGCTAGTGAGTAATAAAAGAAATGGCGTGTCTATTTATGTGTATCAAACCGATGATGTAAATACTCTACTGTCTATTTTTTTTTCTTCTCTTTTTATAGATGATGATATTAGTAAGTCCCATAATGAACTCAATTCAAATGTAGTATGCTTTTTAACTCGTAGCTTAATGGTCATCCTAATACCAAGATTATGATGTTATAAACAGCATGGAGATTTGTCGAATGATTTTTAGAATAAACAATATCTTGGTATAACATTATAATATGTATCTTGGTCCTTGTGAAGTTGTGATAATTAAGGTCCTTTAGGCATAAATTGTTGTACAAAAGAATTGTGGTGGAACACTTGTTTCATTAATGATTGATAGAAGTCTCCAAAGATCTACTACTAAATGTAGAGAACTCCACACTTGGAAATTTTTGTCCCATTTTATTTTTCAAATATTACGCCAAGAAGGCTTTCAGTAAGTTTTAACAGCGTTCTTTTAAGACCTTGCCAATGCTTTAAGTGTTGTGTATTTCAGCGCTGTTATAGGCTAAGACAACACTCGATAAAAGAAAAAAAGTAATGTTATAGATAATCTTTGACAACACTTTTTTAAATTAGCGATATTAGAGGCACTCTTTGACAGCGCTGTCATAAGTTTTATTGATCAGAAGCATCGTCGTTGATCTTTCTATTTTTTTCCTCTGCATATTCCCTAATTCTAAACAGTTCAAATTCAAACTATGTCAAAACAAATAATTGATCCACTTCAACTTTACTAAAAAGTAAGTTATTACACTTTTTAAAATTACAATAATAAATGGAATGTCCCTTCAAAATAATAATAAATATAATGTAAATTCAATTACATAAGACTTTATCAAACACCACCATTACCTAATCAATAAAACCAACATATGTCCTACATATAACAATGAATATTACATTAGACCTCAAGCAACATGTCACTTTTTTTAGATGAAAAATGAGAAAATAAAGGCACTACTCTATCAAGTAAATTACATCATCAGCAGAGAATGATTTTCTATTAGTTCCTCATTGTTGTTATATTCCAAAGTCTTATTATGTGAATCTTGTTGCACTGCATGCGTTGTTGATTACTTTTAAAAGGATGATTAATTCCACCGGTGATTATAAATTAGGGTTATTAATTAGCAAGACTTTAATGTTTTTGTCTGCGGTTTGTAACATGTGTTTAAAGAGATTACAATATATGTGCTTGTAATTTGTAAATGTATTTACTTATAGATTATAGATTATTCTAGAGAAATGTTAACTTGTGCTCTAAGGAACATAATAAGAATCCAAATATAAAAATATAATCTTGAAAATGTGTATTTAATATGTTGAAAGTTTAAAATTTATCTTTTTAATGCAAATATTTTTTTGGGTTCCTGGGCTAAATGCCTTTAGGGCAAGAGCACAACTTAGGTCCCGTTTGGATTGAGCTTGTTTTGAGCTTATGAAAATGAGCTTATGCAAATAAATAAGCTTTTATATAATTCATAAGTTCTCACTAACAAATATTATATCTTCATAAGTTGTTTTTTCATAAACTACCTTAACAAACTTATGAATAATAATAAAGACTTATTTGTTTGCATAAGTTGTTTTACATAAACTCAAAATAAGCTCAATCCAAACGGACCCTTAGTGGAAATTATAATAAGCGGCCAAGTAATTTCTTTCAACATTTGATGTATCATGAAGTTTGTTAAAAGAGAAATAAATGGGAACAAATCTTCTACAACGATATTTTTCTGAGGTGAGATCTTAGCCGCTCATTGATTTTCAGCAAGTGATAGAAGTTAATTGAAAAAAAAATTGAGCAACGCAGATTTCCACTGGAGGGATAAAGTGAAAATCTCACGGGAGAGAATCGCGATCCAAAATAAAGATATGATTTTGAAAGTATTTTGAATGAAATTTTGTTTTGGTCATTAGTGTTTTAGTCCCAATAAAAATTGTTAATATTTCTTTTAGTCCTTATTTAGAGGGGGCTAAAATCAAATATTCTACATGTGACAAGGATCAATTTCAATATGAATCAAGACAACAAAGATTAAAAGGAAAAGTTATATATTTGCATGACTAAACACAACATTTTTGTGTAAAAAAAAACACAACATTGCATTTCTAGAGAATAAAATCAACATTTGCATGCTTAAACCTATTTTTTTTTACTTGTAATAGATTTATTTGTCATTTTTCTATAACATTTTTTATTATCTATTAGTTCAGATTCCATGTACAATAAGGACAATATTGATAAAATATTAGTTTGGACAATCAACTTCGCAATTCATCACTTCGCCTTGTCCCAAGACTCGTGTTTGGGGGGTTATGGACCGTCTATATACCTTTAAGGGCACAACACCCACCATCAAAGGATTTGCCCATCAAAAAACAACAAAAGGCCACTTCGGCTCGTCCACCAACTTGCCATCCCAAACAATGTTGAAAGAATCTAATTCGCCAAGATCAAGCGTAGGGAACAAGAAAGCAACCTGTGACTTAGCAAGATCGAAGTCGCACGAACAAACAACACCAAGGGAAGAGAGGGAAAAGCTGAGACTAGAGCGAATGAAGGGGAAATGAAAAAGACATACCCCTTTTTAAAAGACCAGCCATTAAGTCGCCTAGGGAATCCCAATGACCTTGTCGTTGAATGGTAACACGTGGCAAAATGCGCCAAGATCAGGACATGTCACCAAAAATGAAGGGTCATCAAATCTGGACCGTTGGATCTTATCGAGGCAAAAGTCTCGCTCGCATGATCCCTCAATGAGCTCGCCAAAGAACATGAAAAAAGACATCGCCCTATATAAATAATCAGATCGTTAAAACCACTTTGCCTTTCCCGAGACTCGTGTTGGTTGGGGGGGTTGTTGACTATCAACTTCGCAATTCATCACTTCGCCTTGTCCCAAGACTCGTTCTTGGGAGCCTGTGAACCGTCTATATACCTTTAAGGGCACAACTCCCTTAAGAAGGACCTAAAACAACCATGTGCGCGTCCAGACTTCTAGAAGCCACTAGAACGCTCTAAACATGACTTAAGTCCCAAGTCACTCGGATCCTAAGTCATGTAAAACCAAGCCCACGTAGGGCTATAAATAACCCCCTTAAGAGTATTCTTAACAAAACCCTAATTTCAGATATTTTACTCACCGTAAATACATAGTTAATGTATCATTGAAATAATAAGTAAATAAGAACAACTTTTTCTACAAGACATAATAAGCAACAGATAATAGTTTAAATCCTTACTCTGAAACAAATGTTGACCACTTCCAATGCCTTCTGTTACTTTGTGGATGCCTTGTGCTACCAACCAAGGCTTGTTAGAGTCAGCATGAATATTGTTTTTTTCCTAAGTGACAGCAGAAACATGATGTCAAAAAAAACATTATTCATATATACACTCATGTTAAGAAGCAAATAAATTAAAATATAAGGACAAAAAATAAGAAATTGGATGAACTATTGAAAACAGATTGTACACCAAATCGACAATCTGTAAAATCTCTCATCATCACCATGTACAAATTCTGAAATTCATACTACCACCTCCGCACCAAAAGAAATAATCATAAATGAAAACACAAAAATATGAACAAAAAGTCAACGGCCCGATGAATTTGGAACAAATAGAGAAATAAAACTCACCTCACAAAAAATGTTTGATATTTCTTTATTAGGAGTCAATTGTATATGAAAATAAAAGAATGACTAAACCAGTCCACACAATACATCATATTTTTCATATGAATTTATTTACAAATAAAATGAAATTTAAATAAATTTTACTTACGGAATACGATATCCAATTAAATTCCGAGGTACATAAAATTTTACCTTACAAAAAGAAAAATAGAACACGATGAATAAACAAATTAAATAAAATATAACACGACGAATAAACAAATTAAATAAAATAAAATAATGTAAGCATATCCATACAGTGAGGTCAACAAAATGCATGCCAGCAAACCATTTATACACATAGGTATAGTAATTTTTTTTTTTTTGAGGAAAGGTATAGTAATTTTAGATCTCTAGTGAAGCCAAATTAAATACGAAACAAAAATAGAACAATGAAATTTGTACCTTCCTTCCTTCTTTATAATTAATTAAATCGAACAAAGAACAGGCTATTAAAGGAGAAACCAACAGGATCTAAATTGAAAGGGGAAATATATATACCTTTAATTTTGAATGATAAGCAGTGGTGCCAAAGATTTTATACTTCTTGTCTGACCTATCTATGTTATTGTTTGTGAAAGTAGAAATGAAATTTTTTGTTGAATCATGAGTGGAGAGGACACAAAGCATATGCTTATATTGAGTTTTTTCACGAAGATTCCTTGCTATTTCCATTCCATGTAAGTTTCCTTGCTTCTTCCTTGCTTCTTTTTTTTGTTTAAGCTTCTTCCTTAGTTTCATCCGCGTTGTTACCGTGTGAGCATATTTTTATTTTGTTGGAGGAAACCGATGGAATGACCCACTGTCCCTTATGTTATTGCATTCAAAGAATTCATTTTTTTTTTTAACAAAAACAAAACAATATTCTTTCATTTAAATTGATAAAGTACATCAGATACAAACATCGCTAAAAACGTAAAGGGTGAATCTGCGAACAAACTCACAACACCTAAGTTAATAGCATACAACGACAAAATGCCTACAAATAATATGATAAAATCTAATTCACCGAAATACTCATGCTTTCAGATCTGCAACG
>Ga0315914_1001972_pt1 | contig 31383 bp, 16 predicted proteins | sample MpolenodulesMG_FD_203920 | JGI IMG/M metagenome (GOLD analysis project Ga0315914, IMG submission 203920) | Medicago polymorpha root nodule microbial communities from Los Angeles, California, United States - elongated nodules | ecosystem: Host-associated > Plants > Roots > Nodule | place: USA...
CCCTTTACCTTGTTTGGGAATTTTTATGTAACAGGGTAGTTTTTGTTCCCGTTTTGCCTGTTTCCACATTCATGTAATTGACTTTCTCAGCTGAGGCTTTGGCACTCCTTGTGCTGAAATCTCCAGACTTTCAGTATTTTAATCCATTTTAATTTCTCAAAAAAAAATAAATAATTCTCTAGTTGTATGTAACTAAAGGTAACTCCCTCCTTCGCTTATTTCTGCTTTGTTGTGCCAAATCCTTCAAACTCATTCTATGATCTCTATCAATTCAACATGATATCAGCGACTCATTCCAATTTCTTATCCGTTTCAATAACAAAATTAGCTCGCTATTTTCAATAAATTGATGCCTCCTTTAAACTTGGTTCCAGATTTCTTTTGATAGCATGTTACAAAATAAACCGATAGTAAGAGATCAATTTACTTAGAATATAAGGACCAACTTGAACATTGATAGAGTCGGCAGCTTTTTTAAAATTTTCATAATCTCATGAAACTATTGAAGCGCCATACAAAGTCAAGGACTAATTTGGTGGTTTACGTTTTCTTTTCTTTTATGTATTAATGTTTGATTTGTAATGTTACTGATCATACTCTCTTTTTCATAGAAACAATGGAAATGATGGAGTTATTTTATCATATATGCTACACACTCTCTTTTGAGTTCTGTCTCCCGCCTTTCATGGATTGGATGGAATCATTTGTGACAGCAGAGATCATTTTTTTATACATGCCTCACACTCATTGTTCACTTCTACCTCCCTCGGCTCGTTCATCAGATCAATCCATCGTTCAAAATCACCGCCAAATGCATGCTCCTTGCCATCTTCATGCTCACCATTATCTCATACCCCTTCAATTGGACCTTTGCATCCACAACAACGGATCTTAAATTGGCGTTATTGCAGCATATATGTCTCTGGTTCCTTTCCAGAGTGTCGATCCCTTACATCATCCGTTGGATCAATCCATCTTCCAACATCAACGGGGAATTATTTCTTATTCCTATCCTCGTCTTCATCATTGAATTCCTCCGCTCAATGCCTTTGTCGGAGCTAAAACCCACGCAAGGAAGCCTTGAAGTCTTTGCCTGCACTAGAACCCTTGCAAAGAAGGTGATGTCACTTATCATGAATGGAAGGGTTTCCTATAATTGACAGTTATACTAGGATTTATTTATGACTAATGCTACATCTGAATTTGTGCAACACAATAATAAGTTGTTGGAGAGCTCAACTAAGTTCTAAGGTAAAACATAAAAAAAAAAAAAAAAATTGTTAGATTTAATCAATGTTACATAATTGCTAAAAACAAATATGAGAATATCTACACATTTCCACATACAGTCTATGAAGAACTAACGCCACTTTTGATAAAATGTCTATCAAGTATTTGATACGTGTTGGTACCGACACTGACACACGTGGTTATATTCAATTAATTTATTTTAAAAAAAACAGAAGAAGTGGTGTTGACGAGTCTCATCAGTGTCATATCTAATGTGTTGAATTCATAGTACGCATATTGGGTCCTTTTTGCGACATTACTTACAATTATTGACGATTGTAATACATATATTTCAATTAACAATTTTTTACCACATTCGATTTTATTCATTGAATGTTATTAGGCTGTCGTGAATATTTCGTGGATTTTGTTTCGCGAGATGTAGCATTAGTCAATTCAAAATCTCTTAAACAATTTCGATAAAAAAAAAATTCCTTTTGGTTTCAACCAAGGTGCTTAATTTTCATATGTAGCCTTTTTTTGTTGACATAATTTTCATATGTAGCGTTAATCATATATGATGATTAGCAAAAAAAAATAAAAATAGAGTTTATATCTTCTCTTCCACTCCATGGCTAAAGCGCCTTTCTCCCAGTTGAAAACATTTGGTCCTCTGTGTTTGGAGAACTCCTCTACTCACCAAAAATAAAATTACACGTTAGTTAAAAATCATAGAACAATTTTAATTTTCAGCTGAGCAGTACGGTAAATCAATATGTGTTCGCATGACATGAATTGAGAAAATCTAAAATTTGTGTTGGTGGCTGGGGTTCTTCTGAAAACACCAACGTTGTTGTCATGCAGATCTTCATAATTTTATGTTGTTATGAGTCTTTTCTTTGTTACATTATTATGATTCTGTTTGATATTTATTGATAAAAAAATAATATTTGTTTTAAATGATTTTTATGAATATTTACTCATAATTCAATGTAATCAAGTATTGTCGAACACTAGACACGCCTTCAATCAAAAGTGTCGGTGATACGGAGATAAGTATTGTCCTTTTATAATTATGAAAGACTATTTTCATACTAACAACGTAACATACACCAACACAAGAAAGAAAGAGAGAATTGTGATAAATCAAAAACTTTTATTAATTTATTTTTAATACTTTTTAAATTAAAATTGTATTACAGCGGAGCCTCTGATTTGTCGGAGACGGCCCTGATAATATTCATAACACTTTAAAAGTTTTTTGGAATTGATTTAAGTTTTAACTTTATAAAAAGCTTTTTTATACGATGATATAGATTATAAATTCTGTTATAAAAATCTGTCCTGAGGGTCTTACGGGGTATATATACACACACCCTAGGGTTATTAGCGATACTCTTTGATCAATTGAGAAAGCAGGATTTTGGACTGATCGCAGTGCTCACAGACTAAAGGTAAGTCCGTCCCTTCCAACCTCCCTCACTGCTTCTTTTTATCTTCTCGACACAAAAACGTTTTTTAATTTCTCTATTGCTTTCTTGTTTTTCAAGTCCAATCTCACTCCATTATTCCTTAAAACTTTACCATGACCTACTTATTAAACTACTTAGTTACCGAATCATCACATCAATGAGTGGTTTCAATTACTTCGCTATTGTCCATAGATTGTCACACCAATGAAGCACCGACGCAAGAGAGGACACTGACTCGTTGACACATGTGCTATTTTAGTTCACGAAACACATCCTTGATCACAAGTGTCTCTACATAAATAATCAGAAGTAGTCGGATAATTGACAATGTTTTTTCTTTCTATTTTAGTATAGATGTTTAAGAAAGGGAAAAATGGATAAGTGTTTTTTAATATACAAGGATATATTTTTTTCTGAAAGATTTAATAAACAAGGATGATCGTTCGTGTTTGATTGAGACATAGGAGATAGTTTTAAATTTTTTTTTATAACTAGGATGGTTGATCGTGTTTGTTTGGGGCATAGAAGATCGTTTTATTTTTTTTACAACTTTATTGATAAAAAGCATCTACGTTACGTACTTGTAATTTCTAGATAACTAAGCTTCGTAGAAAATTTGACTGGCCATATTTAGCAGGATCTTGGGATTTTTAATAGCAGCCGTGGCTGCGTTATGGATCTCACGAATCCGCGCTTATGGATGTTGCGACACGGATTGCAGTCGTCGCAGTGTAGATGAATCACAGCATGGCACATATATATCTTATTAAATTGTTTTTGAGAATATAATAGTTTTTTAAAAACCATCCCAATCACATTTTTCTATTCTTGGTCCTATTTTCTTTTATGTATTAATTAATTTGTGATATTACTGATTATACTCTCTTTCTCTTGTTCACAGAAACAATGGAAATGATGGAGTTATGTTATCATATATGCTACACATTATGTTTTGAGTTCTGCCTCCCTTCTTTCATGGATTGGATGAATACATTTGTAACAATGAATATGACAGCAGAGATCATTTTTTATGCATGCCTCACACTCCTTTTTCACTTCTACCTCCCTTGGCTCGTTCATCGGATCAATCCATCATTCAAAATCACCGCCGAAGGCATGCTGCCTGCCATCGTCATCGTTATCATTGTCTCATACCGCTTAAATTGTAGCTTTGCATCCACAACAATGGACCTTAAGATGGCGTTATTTCGCAATACATGCATTGCATTCGTTTTCAAATTGTTGATGCCTCACGTAATCCATTGGGTCAATCCATCTTTGGATGTCACCTGGGAATTCCTTCTTCTTCCTGTCCTCGTCGCTGCCATAATTGAATTCCATCGCTGGATACCTTTGTCGGAGCTAGAACCCTAGCAAGGAAGGTGATGTGATGGCACACACCATGAATGGAAGGATTTCCTGTAATCGATAGTTACTTGGACTTTTTTCTTACATTTAAGATTAGGATTCATTACTAATTAGGATGTAAGTTAGGCCATGTTGATGATTATTAATGTTAATATATGTATGTCATGTGGATTATTAATATATCATCCTCAATATGAAGCCATGTTTGGATGATTGATTATGTTTGACTTTAAAATAATACTAATGTTTATTTACACTATTTCTGTGTCTCTAGTTTTTTCAATGATGGTCTTGATTTACATGACCATCATTGAAAAAACTAGAGACACGGAAATAGTGTAAATAAACATTAGTATTATTTTAAAGTCAAACATTATTAAGATTCATTACTAATCAGTTATATGCATATTGGATTCTTGTTTTGTTTATGTTGAGTTTGATTGGGTTTTGTGTTGGTTTAGAGTTTAAAAATTGTTCCGAGTTAATGTTAGGACCATGTTTGGGTCACATGCAACCCGTCTAAACCGTATTTTGTATACCGCTATCAAAAAGTAACAGTATAATCAATTATCTTGATATGTGTAAAAATTATAAAAAGACGTTTAAAAAGCAACATAGGAGTAATCTGAAGTTCGTTAGTTAGTAAGCATTATTTAGGTGTTATTTTCATAATGGTTGTAAAATATTATTTTTCTTTAAGTTGTCATTGTGTTCTTTTCAAGTCAGTTTTATTTTCCAACAATTGGTATCGTAATATTTAATTCGATCTAAGGATAAATCTTCATAGTATGCTTTGTGGTTATAACATTGTTCGGTCTTCCACGTTAGAAGAGAAGGGTGGTATTGAGAAAGCGTTGTTTTGGGAAGTTTCTGATTAAAAAAGACTTGGTACTCAAACGTTTCTTGTCACTCCACCTCTCTTTCTTGAAAATTTCTATGGTACACAGTTCACACTATGCATACAGCTGCAATCATAAGTCCCTGGATCAATGTTGGCTTGTGAAGAATTCAAGTTGAGAATCTGTTGATATAATCAAGATTATACAAGGTGTCGATTAATATACGGACATTGATTGTCATTGATGTGAGGTATCCTATAAGAATATGTAAGAGAATTCTTATAAGTTTGAGACAGGGACTCTGTATAGAAGGGAACATAATCCCCGTCTCTAAACTGTTTTTGAAAAGAAATTATTTCCCGCCTCTATACTTACGGAGAAAATTTGCCTACTCGCAGAGTGATGTTGTCCTTGAGAGTAGCCCTACTAAACGCACTAGAGTCAAGTTCAAATCATTGCGAATAAGAAAGAAATAAACACTTCATCTTGTGTAATTTGAATGGAAAAGGTGCCAAAAAACCAACCCTTAGTTCACTCAGACGACTTGATAGGATTAAACGAATTCAAGGGTCTATAGCCAAAAAAAAATCTAAGCACTTGTATACTCAATCTGTCATACTCATAAAAGTTGCAAACATGTTCATCCTTATATAAACTCAAGAATTTCTTCATTCATTACATTTTCTTTTCAAAAGAACAATACAAGAACAACCAGAAACCCTTAAAAAAATGCACACATCACCTAACCCAAAACACAAATTTTGAACACAATGATATTCAAAAATCCAAGTCCTGCAACTCTACATAATTTCACAGAAGTAATGATAGTTGCTTACACTTTACTCACATGCTCCTCCTGTAATTCCATGCCATCCATATCAATAAATAATACCCTTGCAACTTGTTCTTAATGATCATGATTTTACACACATTCACACAATATGTGTAACTCATTTTCCAGTTGATATTGAATCTAACAAAATCATCTTCTAATAAAAATTCTAAGCGCCAATAGTTAGGTATTAATTAAATCCTATACAACTAAAACCTTTATTTTCCTTTTTCTCCCTCTATTTTTTTCAACTTCAGTTAAATTGAGCAGTCAACAGGAATATTCCAAAGTCTTCTGTTGTAGAAACAAGGCTATATATTCAACACACTATAACTCTAGTTTCAACCTCCCTGTTCAACATGGAAATAAGTTAATTAGACAAAATTGACACTTAAATTTATCGTGCAACCAATGAAAAAAGAGTAAATGATCATTTTTATCCTTGACTGTGACGGGTGTTATCGCTATAGTCTTGAATTGACACAAACTATAAAAACAAACTCAAATGTGTCTCTCATAAGTCGGTTTGTTCCTTGAGTGTATAGGAAAAAATTAAGTTATCAATCACCAATTATGCTTGAGTAGATTAAAAATCTTGTAATAACTATACAAACCCTTCAATTCAATCAAATTGTTCAAAAGCATCTAGATATCAAAACTGGCAACAACAAAAAAATGATACAACATTTGTCATACATAAACACACATGTAAGAGAATTCTTATAAATTTTGAAACAGGGACTCTGTATAGAAGAGAACATAATCCCTGTCTCTAAAATGTTTTTGAAAAGAATTTCTTTCTCCGGAGAAAAATTCCCTACTCACAAAAGTGAGATAGTCCTTAAACAAAAAAAATAGGCGCCAAAAAAACCAACCGATAGTTCACTCAGACGTCTTGATAATTTTACTGATCCAAAGGTCTAGAGCCGGAAAAATCTAAGAAGCACTTGTATACTCAATATGTCATACTCATACAAGTTGCAAACATGTTCATCCTTATATAAACTCAAGAATTCCTTCATTCATTACATTTTCTTTTCAAAAGAACAATACAAGAACAACCAGAAACCCTTAAAACAAATGCACACATCACCTAACCCCAAACACAAATTTTGAACACAATGATCTTCAAAAATCCAAGTCCTGCAACTCTATACATAATTTCACAGAGGTAATGATAGTTGCATACACTTTACTCACATGCTCCTCATGCAATTCCATGCCCTTCATATCAATAAAAACCCTTGCAACTTGTTCTTAATGATCATGATTTTACACACATTCACACAATATGTGTAACTCATTTTCCAGTTGATATTGAATCTAACAAAGTCATCTTCTACTAAAAATTCGAAGCGCCAATAGTTAGGTATTAATTAAATCCTATACAACTAAAACCTTTATTTTCCTTTTTCTCCCTCTATTTTTTTTCAACTTCAGTTAAATTGTGCAGTCAACAGGAATATTCCAAAGTCTTCTGTTGTAGAAACAAGGCTATATATTCATCACACTATAACTCTGGTTTCAACCTCCCTGTTCAACATGGAAATAAATTAATGACAAAATTGACACTTAAATTTATCGTGCAACCAATGAAAAAAGAGTAAATGGTCATTTTTATCCTTAAAAGAGACAGGCGCTATCTCTGTAGTCTTGAATTAACAAAAACTAAAAACAAACTCAAATGTGTCTCTCATAAGTCGGTTTGTTCCTTGAATGTACTTTTTGTTAGTTAGTTTGGTCTTTGAATGTGTCGTGTCCTCTATTAGCCACATTAGTCCATCAAATTACTAAGAAAAGATACATGTACGAATGTTTTTGTAGTTTGATATATTAGATATTATAGTAACAATGTCTCACACATTTCGAAAACTAAACGACTGTTTACTAAAAAGAATTAAAAGATTCTGCTTTTTTAGTATTTACCATTGGGTCCCAAATTGTCAAGTGCTGTATTGGGATCATATCCCATTCCATAAAAGTTTTGGAAGTCATGGTCCAAAGCATTCTGCATGTACATAATATATGTCAGTACTTCACAATCAAGTGAATTAATACTACAATGTTGAAAAGATCTTCACTCTTTTTACCTGAGACAAAGGAGGGAATTGTGTCGATGAACTAGGCATGCCAGCCATGTTACCCTGGAAACTTGCATTTGGGAATGGGTGAGAGGAGCTTACACCAGGAACAAATCCACCTATTCCGAGTCCTAAGCGTGACTGGAGAATCTAATTGATAGAGAAATACAAGTCATAATCATAATTGTGTATTAACTGGATTAAGATTGTAAGAGTAAGTCTTCAAAAGTGTACAATTCACTTTAGAAGATAAAAGTAATGTCAACAGTTGACGAGAAGATCTATGACACCATGACTGATATTCGGACACACTTAAGATTTGCTATACATAAGCATATCTTTAGATCAATGGCTAAATTGCTCATCCACAATTGAGATTATTTACTTTACCCTCCAAAGTGAATAGTTCACTTCCAAGAAGTCAAATTCGTAAGATTAAGATCTTCACTTACATCCTTGGATAAGAGCCGCTCTACATCAAAGTTCAGTTCTGGGTTCACGGTGGCAAGTTTCATTGACAAAAACTGCAAAATATATCTTTATAAGATGCATAGCCACAAAAAACCAAAATATAATGGAACTGAAGCTTGAAGTCATGTAATTATGATAAAACAATCTCTTAATATTCATTATTCAGTGAAATGATTAAATCCTTTATATTATTTTATAGAAGTATTTCCCTTTTTTTATTTCCCTTGGTGTTAAGCATGTGCATAGTGCAAAACAGATCAAGTTTGAACTTTGAATAATACTAATAAATTGATACTTTAAAGATTGCAAGGCACTGCTGTCTTACCTCAACCTGTTGCTGCAGTGATTGCACATAGTTTATTATCTCATCTAGCATTACTGCTTTGCCAGTTATCTAATAAGAGAAGAAATCAAAGAGATCATCATGAGAAAAATTAACAAAGAGAAAATGAAATTAATCTGCTGAGACATATATCAATCAGTGTGTCACCAAATAAGTTATACGTTACAACGAATCATAAGAAACTATTTAACACATCATCTTAACCAAATCGCTACCTTGTTGCATCCTGGAACAAGTTCTTGAAGCAACCTCATTCGTTCACTAATCTTTTCTCTTCTAACCTACAAAAGCAAAAACAAAAGTTATTATAACTTGTGTACATTAAAAAAAATGGATTTATCATAAGAAACATTATAGTATAAGATGTTGATGGTTTGTACCCTTTCTGCAAGGCTGTGACTGTTTGTGGCTTGACCTCTTCTAGCTCTCACATGAATGAAATTATCTTTAGAAGCATCTCCACTGGGAGAGTTATCTTTAGCTTGCTTCCCTGATTGTTCAACTTTTGGTTTCTTATCATGTTCTTTTGAACCATCAGAAATTTTCCTTGGAGAATCTTTCACTCCATCACCCTCAGCATTCTAATCAAACTCATATATAAGGCATTTCTTTCATTAGTATCTCGTAAAACCTCATAAACAATACTATTAAATATTACAAGTCCTATATGAGATTCATTGATATATGAATATCAAACATAGCTTAGAAACAAACCTTGATCTAATCTAAGCTCATGTACAAGGCATTTCATTCATAAATATCTTATAAAACCCCTAAGCTAATTTTGAATATCAAACAAAACAAACCAACAATACAAGTCCTATTCGAGACACCGATGAAGTTCTATGAATCAGGTCTAAGTTCAATCTCTGCTACTATCATTTCTCTCTCCCTCTAACAAATTTACCACTAACATTTATCTATTAAAAAAAGTCATGTATAAGATTCATTGATATATGAATACCAAACTTAGCTTAGAAACAAACCTTGTTTGGACTGAAAGAAGAATTTTGATCAAGTCCTCTTTTTCTTCTACTTCCACTACCAGGTGCAGATCCTGTACCTCCATCCTCATGAATAGAGTCCTCAATCTGAGATTGTTCACCATTAATTTGACCCCTTTGGATTCCAGCATCTTTGATGTGATTATAATGCTGTGATGGAATTGGATACCCTGATGTGTTAGCTACATGTTCCCCACCTGACCCATGTTGGCCAAAGGAACCAACCATTTCTGAGAAACTTCCACTTCCATAGGAAGGAATCTTATGGATCATGCCTCCAAGATTTGAGTATTGAACAAGATGAGAAGTGCTACTCATCCCTTGATTCTCCAAAACAAGAGGGTTATAAGATGAATTTGCATTAGCAAACTCATTATGAGAAACCATTGAAGAACCACCAAAAGTATGAGCTTGACTCAATGAAACAAGTGGATTATCCCAAGCTGAAGAAGCCATGAAATGATGCTGCTGCTGCTGCTGATGATGATTAACTACATCTGAAGAAGTCTTAGCCATATTAGATACAGAACTAATATCCATTTCTGAAGACGGACAAGAACTCATAATATTCTCATTTCCATGTTGAAACTCCATTGCATTTTCCTCACCACCCATCTTTCTTAATTCAAGAAAGAAAACAACACCTTTTTTCTATGTCTATGTCTCTCTCTTTCTATATTTATATAACAATTGATTAGAACAATCCTGACTCAGCAATTGGCTCAAGAAATGCATATAAATGATTAAAGGGAAAGTGAATTTTGACTAAGTTTGGCTCAAGAGATATCTTGCAGGACTAAACAAGGAACAAATAACTTGGCAGCTTTATAGTACTGAGATGAAGTTAAAGTAAAAGAAGAAAAAATAAAAATAAAACCCTTGTTCTCATAAAATGGAATATAATCTTTCAAAAACCCTAGGATCAAATCAAAATCTAATGAAGAAAAAAAAAATTAATAATAAAAATTGTTCCCTCTCTGATACAAGAAAAGTGAAAACCTTTCAGTCTTGTTAAGAGCATAAAGTATATGACAATGACATAGACACTAAGATTAGATTAGCTAACAGCTCAGCTCATATATATCAAACAACAAATAAAGCAGATTCCCTTTTCTCCTTTGTCCAATTTTGTTCGATGCTAAGCAAAGATTATGTATGATTCATTATTATCAATAGTTATAAGAAGAAGGTTATGTGATGCAATTTAACAAAGAGTTATAATTATTAAGAAGTGTTGGAATCCAAGAAGAAAGAAAGACCAAAAGAATCAAATACAAGTACTCAAAATCCTGCAATGACTGAGGAAACTTGAAAGTGAAAGGGACAGGGACAGGATTTAGCATCAAATGCTATATAGATTAGACAATAAAAACCAATTTCACCAATTGGGTAGTAACCATAAACAACAAAGGTAGTATAAAAATCTAACTTTTATAGATTACAGACAATACTATAAGCTAGAACTAGAAAGAGAGAGAGAGAGAAAATATAGAGAGAGAAACTGTGTGTATTTTGCTTTCTTTCTTTGCTTACCTGCCCATGCTATGAAGTGACATGTATCATTTTAAAAGACATACTAACTACTACCAACTGCTCCTGTTGGTAAATTATTGCACAAACACAACAACATCAACAACAACCTAATCACTTTTTTTAGTTTCATAAATCATTTTCTAACTTCTAAATTTTGATGTTTTTAATATAATATAATTTAATTTTTGTGTATTTTTTAGTCGTGAAAGATAAAAAGTAAAAACGAGTTAAATATAGAATAATTTGGAAAGCCGACTATCAATAATCTTTGTGTTTGGATAATTGACATATTGATGATTGTTGGATCGGGATCAGATCATTTAGATCTTAAATTATTTGATCTTCAATAGAAGATGGATGTATCGTGTTTATGTATACAGTATTGGATATCGTGTTTATGTTTTGTTGAATAAATAATAGTACGTTTTAAACCTACGAAAAAATGTTTACAGGTTTTACATTCATGCAGTTGACACATCGATGACAGTTGGATCAAGATCAGATCTTATTAATTTTTAACTTGACATTTTAGTTGTCTCCACTCAATTCACACATTTTATTGTTACTACCAACTGTAATAATTATTCAGGTTTGAGGTTAGTTGATTAATCATTTCATTAATCAATAATTTAATTAAGTTTTCACCTTTTTCTTCAAGGGCGTGTGCATTTTTTTCTTTGATTGAATTCTCAAATTGAGAGGTTCTTCTCTTGAAGGCCAAGCTTGTTCCCTTTAGTATTCTTTCATAATTAAAAAACATCTTTAGTATTTTTATTCATTTTTTTAATGTTTTTACTGACACATTTGCCAACTGTTCTAAGTAACATAACCTTTTTTTTTCCCTTCTTTCAATCTCTCTTTCTTTGCTGTTACACACTCATTTTACTCAGTGCCAACTAACCTTATTCATTTCTTTTTTAGAATTCTCGATTGTATACAACTAACCTCCATCATCCTTCATCAACCTTCACTCAGTTACTGTTCATCATGGTTTCCAAACACTATACCCCACCAAATCTTTCTTCTAAGAGTTAAATGTCAAAAATCAAATGATGGCTAGAAAAATAATCCTTAGACCTATTTGATGAAGATAAATAAATAAATAAATATTAATTTTTTTTATATTTGATTTATTATTGAAGTAATCATTTTAAAAATAATTTTTTAGATTTTTTAAATTTAAAAGTTGCCGTATTTGACACTCAATAAATCTATCAGAGTAATCTACACAATCTAGATTGGTTATAAAACTTAGCTCTGATCCGACTAGTTAAGCAAAATTTTCTTTAGTTTTCATCCTCTAATATAAATCAATGATCTAGTAAATTTTCCATGTTCTTTTTGGTATTAAAGTTTCAGATGGCAAAACTTCCACAAACTAAATGTATAAATGAAAATTTGTGAGGTCAAACTCATATATTAGCATATTAAATGTCCTTGTATGTTTTATTGTATTTATTTTCTGCTCTAAAGAACCTAACATCTACATTTGAAGTATTAGATTAGTTGTAAGTGTTAATCTTGTAACCTCAAAGTGTTGAGTTTAAATCTCATTGAAGATTATTGTAAAATAGTCATTAATATTATTTTAATAAATAAAAAATTCATCATTCTTCAACGATAAAATTCAAACACTAAATATTGAAAAATGAGTTATTGTGACTTCACCATGCCTCCTAACATATCAAATTTTCTTACAATTTTTTATCAATTGAGTCCTAATTGTGGAATATTTAAGTCTTTATTATTAAAAACAAATAAAAAACATGAATCATTCAACTAGATCTTGAAAACAATTTTGCTTGTTAAATTATTTTATTTTTCAAAGGTCAATTAGAGATCTTCATGTTTTTTCTTTGTAAAATAAACCATTCAAACTTGTGAAGCATAGGAGAGTAATGTGTGGTGGCAGTGCAGAGTAGTATAACTTGTATCTCTCTACTTTAACAAAGAGCATTTATTTAAGTAGTAATAATCCTGAAGCAGAAAGCTTTGTTTTAATTTAAATTTTGTATTTGTAACTTTAGAAGAGAGAGTGAGTGAGAAACAGAAAGAATAATAATGGAATCTAATCATGAATTTTACCTTCTTGTCCTGCCTACGTTTTCCAGCTGTAGTCTGTGAAGCCTTGTCTATTCAGCCAATCCAGTCAAACCAAAATGATACTCTAGTCAACATGTGACCTTGTTGTGATCTTGCTGGAAATACTACTAGTACCTCCTAAAAATTAAATAAATTTTCCCTAAATCAACGGGTTATTTTCTTGGCAGGCATAATCATATCAAGAATGAGACACATATAGAGTCAAATAAAATAATAATAATACTACATTTTTGAAAGGATAAATAAATAAATATCCCTGCTGAAAATGATTAAATATATTTCCTAGAATTGAGGGTAAAGTTTGTGATTTGAAGCGTGTGATTAGTGGGGATATTTGGTAAGCACACGTACACGACCCAACTAGTTGAACCAATGAACAATATGAACCCCAATGGAAGAGGTCTTTGTATCCTCCACCTCTTATGTTTTTTTTTTTCCTTCTTAGAATATTATTTCTTATCTCGCATTTCATACTCCCTCCGTCCTGTAATATTTGAGTTATTTGTAGAAAATATTGTCTTAGGAATTTTGACCCATTTCAGTTTTCAATACAACATTAATTTTTTTTTTCCAATTATAACTCTAATTAATACTACTTTCATCACTCCCAATTCAATATATTCTAATTTACATTTATGATAAAGAAGAATCCACCAATACTTGAGAAAGACACTCAAAAAGATTTTTCTCTCTCTTTCATTTATACATTTTTTTTAATTTGTGTGAAAAGTTCAACTAGCTCAGTTAAATTGGGACGGAGGGAGCATCATTTAAGATGTGAGAGAGTCCTTGCTAAACTCTTCAAATTTAAACCAAAACAAAAAATAAATAAAAGAGCATCAACTACACTTGTTCAGACATTATTTTTTAGCTCTCATTCTTTTATTAAATAAAATGTGTGTGAGTTTTGCTATTTTTAAGTCCATTTTAAAAATAATGAAACTTCCACGTGGATTTCAACAATAGAATATGTGTTGAAAATAGAGTTTTAGAGATATTGTTATTAGCATTGCTCTATGTAACACCCAGATAATATGTTAATTTGGTCATATATTTTGATTGGAGCACACTTTTTTTTTTTGAAAGAGATTGGAGCACACTTGATTGTTCCCTAGGAAGGAATGACGATGGATAGAGTATGAGTACCGTGCTAAAATATTTGTTACAACTTAGAAAAATATTTTAATGTGTGGAGCACACTTAAAATATTTGTTACTCACATTTTAACAAAAATAAATCGATAAATAAACAAAATATCATACTATTTTAATACACTTAAAAAAGTATTCAAAGTTCTTTAAGTTGAATTGTAAAACTTATAAACAAAAATATTAACTTTTTAAAACTATAAACATTTTAAATGAGTAAATATTATAATCAACATCAAAATAATAATTTGATAAAGTTGCAAGTCATTTATCCTCCAAAATGTTTGTAAAAAGTATACATCAAATAGATTTTTTGTGGGACGGGATGGGTACTAAGTTACTTATATATGGTCATTTTAGTGAATAATTACGTGTATCCATATCCATAATACGGGTTTTATCATACTCATTACCGGTATGATATGTAGGTATCAAATGGATGAGTCTACCATACTCACTTAGTCCCATACCAATTTAGAATACCTCTCTTCAACTCTCTCATTCGCTTAATTTATCTCTATTTCTTTTTTATTTCTTTATTTTTTGTCACATTCTTGATTTACTTATTTTCTTTATCCTTGCACCGTCAAATTTCTAATGAATAGGAAAATCGATCATCTAAATTGTAAAATTAGTCAAAAATATTCCCACGTTTTTTCAATTGGTAAATATACCATCAAAGTTATAAAATATCATTCAAATTTATTACTTCGTTAACTTCTACTCTTTAAGATTATGATGTGACATTTTTTTTTTTACAAGAAGATTATGATGTGACATGTTACATTGCAAGTTGGTTTACTGTCAATGACAATTCATTAGGGACTAATTTCCTATGAAATTTAGGTTATCTTAACATAGATAATTTTGCCGGTAATTTCAGTTGTGTATTAGCTAATAATTGGCAATTTAGTCCACAAGAGACCTAAATTTTATATAAATTAATCTTGGTATGGTTGCCTTAATGTGTGAGATCAACATAGATGGACCACGTATTCTATTAACATGTCGTGTGATAGCTTGGTAGAGGAAGCATTTTGAGTTATAGTATATAAGTTTGGGATGAATTTGTCAATTTGCAATAATCGGAGGGTATTTAGATCAATGTTTACGATTTTGAGGACTAATTTATCTATGCAATCTTCTTTTTTCTTTGTCTTAGAGGCCAACATGCAAGAGAGGATCCTAATGGATTCTGATTCCTTTAACATACGGTAGCTTGTAACAACATTCAAAAGAAAGAAAGAAAGAGAAAGAAAGCAAATGAGAAAGAGAGTGAAAAAGAAAGGATCCAAATTACCTGCACTAAGAAATACACACATTTATTGATTTTAGTCATTGGTTTGGTATCGGTCGGTTCAAATTAAATCTTCACAAAATCATTTGTAATTAAACTACACTATTAATTTGAGATAGATGACCAAAATCAATGACTTTGTAGCACATTTAGTGTGTAATCAAATTCAATAAGAGTAGCAGAATGAAGGAGGTATATGAAAGAGTTAAAAATTGCGATGATCCATTTCGGTTGGTTCAACCACTCATTTTATGAACTACAGAAAATTGTTTATGAATGGAAAAGAATAAAAAGAACAAAATGATGATTGATAAAAAAAATTAGTCATTTACTTTTAATAATTTTGAATGATCAAAATTGTCTCCTTTCTTATTGTGCTTTAAATAGGGATTAAGTTGTTCCGATTTATTTATCTCAATGATTAAAAAATATTTTTATTATCCTTAAGAACCAAATCGAGTCTCTGAATTTAAAATACTAGGTTCAAAGAAATTGAGAAGACCTTAACTAAAATTGCATCATTGAGGTAAAGAAAACTAATATTTTTAAGAGTAGTTTTAACAACTCTAACACTCTTTCTAACATTTACTTTTTTATTGAACGAAAATCACATAAATTTTACATTTTGATACCAAATATAACACACTAGAAAGATTCACATGAATTTTAACCGATTAGATATACATATTAAAAAAAGTGTAAAAGTGGTTGTTGTTAACTCTGTATCTTAGAAAAATATTCAAATGGTTGAAAGCTTGTTTCTTAAGACGAATAAGTGGTGTATGTAAAATTTGAACTATGCCTCTAACAACAGAACTATGAGCTCACAGAGAGAGTTGTTAACTTTTATCCCCACGTATCCGAGTACTTTAGTGGAATTAAATCTATATAATTAAATTTCTGCATAAACTTTTTAATTTTCTTTGCATAAAGTTATCAAAAGCCAAACCCCACTTTTTCATGAAGACAAGACTTCTCCTGAATATAATCCTACAATCAATTCGTACAATTGGTATTATAATATTAATTAACAGCCGATTAGAGAATCTAATGAGAACATACACAGTACAAACCAACTCAATTTACATAAAAATTGCCAATAAAGCTCTACTAATCTTTTTTTTCAGTGAATTACGTGACTGCGAAGGGTACCATTATAAGCTCTCTAATTTAAAAAGATGAAAGCATGCGAAGAAGGATCTGAAGCAGCGCAATCATCATCGACCTTGCTTTAAAAATTAAATTAAATCCAAAAGGCTGCTATACGTTAATCAGTACTAACTTGGATGTCCCATTAGCATAACTCAATTGATAGGATAATGTGTTATTATTTGCAAGAGCCGTAATTCGAACCCCGTATACCCCACTTATTCACTTTATAAGGTGAATTCTAGCCGATAAGTTAGCTCTCCAAAAAAAATACTAACTTGGATGCTTCTTTGGTTGGTTTTCTCTTTGAATAATATGTTGTGACAAGTGTTAGATATAAGTCTCATGTTACTTGGGAAAATTAAAGTCGAACATTTTATGGGTGAAAACATTCATAAATCTAATATTTTAAGTTTTTGGTACATTGTGATGTCTAGCTTATTTGCGTGACTGTTCTTAATTTAATGTGGGTTATCCTTGTGTTCTCCTTACAACTCTACAATGGTATTGGGATTCAAGCGATTCATTTATTGAAAGTCTTTTTGACAAGATGTTCAGGTGGAACTTCCATTTTGTGTGATAAAACCGTTTGAGGGAAAACATAATGAATTGGTGGAAGCAAAGAGATTGTTGTAGCAAATGTAAGTTTATAATAGTGGAGGTTGAACATTTAATAAGTAAGAAAAACTCATCGCTTTAGAATTTTGAGTTAAACTGTGGTGTTCCATTCACTTGTGTGATTGTCCTTCACCCAATATTAATTATCCTCTAAACTCCCTTGCAACCCCACATAATAATTTCAACCTAAAATGATGGGGAGATAGTTTTTAAAATGAGTTAAGATTCTCTCCAATTTATCAGTTAATGAAGATTAACTGATCCTTAATATACTACTACAAAAAAGAAAAAGGAGTTCAGTTAATGAAGATTAAATTGGAGAAAAATTATACTCTCTCTGACCCTTAATAGAAGAGTGGTTTACAAAAATCACGGTATTAAGAAAAGTTATTGGAGTAATAAATTTGTTTAGAAAATTTGTAAATATTACTAAATCGTCCTTTATGATTAAATGCATTCATTGTTAAATTTTTATATTTCGAGATGATTGATTGTATTAATAAGGGGTATAATCAGAAAAAGAATAATGAATACATTTAAAAATATGTGGATGATTTTATATTTAGAGACACACAAATTTTTATAAATGGTCTTGTAATTATTTGGTAAGTTTGCTACCGTGTGCGATGCTGTTCATCAAAGTAACAAACTACAATGATGCTTCAAAAGAATTTGGATAAATAATTTGAGATTTTTGTGAATTATTTGCATTTCATTCGTAAAATGAACTAAACTAACTTTTTTAGATAATTAACCGATAAGTTGATCTGAAGCTTGAAGATTGAGTTCGATTTTTCAATGAGTCAATCACAGATCTAGCAAACTGGACATTAAAATAATCGTAAGTAACTTTGGGTGTTGTATTTATACCCTTGTCATGGCTAAGCTTATAAATATGTACTTGGCACTGACGTATGTACCCTTTGAAGATGGTTTGACCATGTTTTTAATGAGTAAAGTTAGCAACACTCTGTTTTTAACACTTTCTCCAATACTTATTTTTTATTGGCTTAAATTGTGGTAGGTCTCACACTTTGAAAATGAATTATACTTAAAATAATGAACCATGTGTTGGTTTCATCGAATAAAAAAATAAATGTTGAAGAGAGACTCTTTTAACATTCATCTTTTTAAAATGGTGACAACAATGGTATCCATTTAGTTTGTATGGATATCTACCTTTCATCCGATCACTAAATGTATGTTATATGTTTATCATAAATGTTAGAATAAATTTTGCGAGGATACCACTATCCAATTAACTCTAAATTACCTAATAATTTACCTTTTTAAATTTCTTTTCGGTAATGACCAATAACTTTGAATTTTAGATACATTATGTTAAGTAAACATATCTATACATTGTGGTCATGGAGGAATAAGTGGGTGCATGTTGATAAACTTGTGATGCCATGCCAGGGAACTCATGTTTGGAGATTAGTAGCCGTAGGTTAGTTCAAAGATATGGTTCTGATTCAAACTTTGTCGTAACATACAAAGCCAAGACTATGGTAGAGAAGATTTAGTGGTTGTCTCCGGTAGGGGTCAGATTTATTTGAACATGGATGGTGCATACGATGGTGGAGGGTGTTGAGGGGTCGAAGTTGATTTGATCGCAATGGTTTTCATAAGGCGGAGTTTTATATGATTCTCGGTTAGTGGCTAAAACCATTTCTTCTGGTCAAGGAAGGACAATGACGGGATGCAGTTTGTTGCAAAGCATAACAAGATTGTTGGACTTGGAGTGGCATGTTCGAATTGACCATGTGGTAAATTTAATCAAAGGACAAATTGGTTCCTATGTACAACTACATAAGTTGACATTTTAGTACATGAAATATCTTGAATTTCCTAATATTCCATTTAATGAACGTATTTACATGGCAAGTTCAAACATTATGAGTGCTTCAATGTCTCCATTTTTTTTTAATCTACTTCTAAACATGGTGTGAGTTAGACTGTGAGCTCTTCAAGATCACGTAGTTTTATCTCCGGTGGTAAATGTGAGGATTAAAATCACATGATTACGTTGTAAAGACATACAAGAATCACAATAGACACTTCTTTTGAGAGTTTTTATTTCAAGGTAAAATTATTTGTTGATTATTATGCTTTTCAAATTGTTGATGATCATAAAAGCAATGTCTATTATGTGCCTTTTTACTACTCAAGGTTGGTGCAGAGGGATCAAATTGAGCTAATATAATTTTGTTTGGAATTAATATTCGCCTTGTATTATCTCTGTTAGGGACCAAACTATATAAGATAAGATCGTTCCACCTAAGCTCTTGAGACCAATTTTCTCCACCCCGATGGCGTCACACCTGAAGATCAATTTTCAAGACTAATATTGTTGGTGTTCTAAAGTGATGCTCAATAGAAGGGAAAAGAGAGATGATAGAGAATGATCGAGAATGACATAAAACAATGAAGAACATCAAGGAACTTTTCATTTTGCACCCATTTTGTTCGAGAAAATAATATCATTTTGTATAGGAAGCGAAGAAAATCCATCGTTAACAATTTTTCGCCACCAACAAACACCGCAACACATAGCCGTGATCTTCACCATATAGTTTGTTGAACCACCGTTATCAAAATGCCACCTCGAAAACAGAATGAAAGAATTATGCAAGAGATAAAGATGAAAGAAATGAGGCGACAAATTCAACAACTACAATAAATTGTCACCGCCCAACAAGCCCTTTTGGAAGTACAACAAATGAGATTCGAAGATGGTGGCTCTAGTAGTGACTCTTCGTAAACTAGAAGCAGTCATTCACAATGACAAAGTTTAGAATCAATGATGCCAGATAGGCATTTCAGGTTTCGAAGGAAAATGCAACCAAATGAGTTTGTTGATTGACTTCAAACCGTTGAACGCATATTCCAGTGTAAGGAGGAGATACTTGAGGATCGGAAAGTAAAGATTGTTGCACTCAAGCTTATTATTAACACAAAAACCAAAACTATATAGATAAAAAGTAAAAAATTTGTCAAATATCATTTCTCTTCCCACAAAAATAATAGAGACAAACCTAAATTTTATAAAAAAAAATAAAAACAAAAAACAAAAAGGACTATTAAACATTGAAACCCCTACCTAATATAGTTTCATCCTCCATTCTCAACTCCGAGCAACAAAGAAAACTTATCCAAAACCAAATCCTCTTAAACCCTAGCCACCATTTTCTCCCAATTACACACAATCATGGCATCATTGAATCTATCTTCATGCAACCTCTCTTCCTCTGCTTCCATTTCTTCATTCCCTTCTTCTTCCCGCAGAAAAACTACCAGCACCGTCGCTCTCACCAGGAAGAATCGGAACCCTAAAGTCTCTGCCATGGCCAAGGAGTTGCATTTCAACAAAGATGGTTCTGCTATCAAGAAACTCCAGGTGGGTTATTCACAATCATGTTCAAAAAATTGATTTTTTTAATGTTTTTTTTTTATTGTTTTGTTTGTGTTTTTGTTACAGAATGGTGTGAACAAGCTTGCGGATTTGGTTGGTGTTACTCTTGGTCCTAAGGGAAGGAATGTTGTTCTTGAGAGCAAGTATGGTTCTCCTAAGATTGTTAATGATGGTGTCACTGTTGCCAAAGAGGTGTGTGTTTGTTCACTTGTACATGTTTTTGAATTCTGTGATGTTATTTTATTTTATATATGTGAATTAGATTCATTTGTGTGAGTTTAGAGTTCATGATTTCACTTAATTATTGTTTTTGGTTATATATTTAATTTGTCTCAGTTTATGGTCAAGGATTTTACTTGAATTACTGTTTTAGTGAATTAGTTATGTGGGGTGTTTAGGGTCTAAGATTTCACTTGAATTATTGTTTTTGGTGAATTAGTTATGTGGGGTGTTTGTTTTGATGCGGCGTGTTTAAGGTCTAAGATTTTACTTGAATTATTGTTTTAGGTGAATTAGTTATGTGGAGTGTTTGTTTTGATGTTGGGTATTTAGGGTCTAAGATTTTACTTGAATTATTAATTTCAGTGAATTAATCATGTGGGGTGTTTCATCTGATGCTTTGTTTGCATTTGCGTTAAAAAGGTGGAGTTGGAGGATCCGGTTGAGAATATTGGTGCTAAATTGGTTAGACAGGCAGCTGCCAAGACAAATGATTTGGCGGGTGATGGAACTACTACCTCTGTTGTTTTGGCTCAGGGTCTTATTGCAGAAGGTGTTAAGGTAGATTTGTTATGAGTTTTGGAATAAGTAACTAATAATTTGCTTGGTTTGGTTTGGTTTTGCTTGTTGTTACATGATTGGGGCCTCATTTTAGAGTGAAATTTTATTTTATAGGTTGTTGCAGCTGGTGCAAACCCTGTGCTTATCACACGTGGTATTGAGAAGACAGCGAAAGCTCTTGTTGCTGAACTTAAACTAATGTCAAAAGAGGTGAAGTCGTTTTCTTGTTTTTTTTTATGTATGTGTTTATGCATTTTTATTCCACGTGCTATGGGTACCTCAAACTTCCCACTTTTTTGCTAATTCTGGTGTGTTCATTGCTTAGCAATTATTTCCTAATACCTATGAAGCACGAATGTCTTTGGGATTACATTGCTTAGCAATTATTTCCTATGAAACACGAACACCTTTGGGATTAGGCTTGTCTCCATGTCCGACACGCGTCGTTGCACGACACATGTTGACACATGTACTACATGTGTAAGACAACTTAAACAAATACCAAATATTTTTGTTTTCTTTGCTTCAGCACACCTTAGGCTCTCTTTGGACGTATCTATGGGGTTAAAGATGTGTTGATGAAATGATAATCAATGAGGGGATTTAAGACATTCAATTTGATTACATCACTTTATCTTTTTGTAATGAATTTTTTTCTCAATTAGATGTAAGGGTGTGAATGGTTCATGAACTAAACCAAATTTATGGTTCGGTTCAGTTCTTATAACTTCTATCATCCAAAATCAGTTTTTATTTTTTTTATTATTTTTTTTTATAAACCCGGTTCAAAATCGGTGAACTAGTTTATAATATAAAACTAAAATAACCTTTTTTTTCTTTTTTATGAATTGAAATGGTTTTGTACTAAAAAATTAGCCTTCAATTCTGGGTTGAAATTAAGAAATTACAGATTTGTAAATTATGAAATGGGAGTTTGTGAAACCGCATGAATAACAGAAGAGGGGTTGTGAAATGGGTACAGATATAACCCAGTTTTGAGAAACAATAAACCAAATTGTTTTTTAATTTTTAAATTGGAGAGGGTCAGTTTTTGTATATAACAGTTTGGGTTTTTTAGATTGGTTAACTGGATCTTAAGTTATGGTTCATGTGGACCAGTTTTTATGCACACCCCTATTTAGATGCACATATATATTTTGATTCTGAATTTTAATATTTTATAAATAATGTTGATATTTTATTAAATTATAACACACACACATACAACGGCGTCAACGTCCCATGTTTTTCACATTAACAGTGTCAACATGTCTGTATCGTGTTAGGTGTTTGTGCTTCATAAATGATTTCACTCATCTTTTTCATTTAAACTTAGAAGAGTTGCCGTTGTGTGAATTGCAGGTTGAGGATAGTGAATTGGCTGATGTGGCAGCAGTTAGTGCAGGGAACAATCATGAGGTAGGAAATATGATAGCTGAGGCGTTGAGTAAGGTTGGTAGAAAGGGTGTCGTGACACTTGAGGAGGGAAAGAGTGCCGAAAACAATCTGTATGTTGTTGAGGGTATGCAATTTGATCGAGGCTATATTTCACCCTACTTTGTTACTGACAGTGAGAAAATGACTGTTGAATTTGAGAACTGCAAGGTGCGACATTTGTTTTCTATTCGCCAACTTATTATCATCTTTGCCATCAACTTGTGTTTTTACTTAAAAATTTATATATGTTTTTATGCAGTTGCTATTAGTTGACAAAAAGATATCCAATGCAAGGGATCTTATTAACATACTAGAGGACGCAATTAGAAATGGATTCCCTATTTTGATCATTGCGGAGGATATTGAACAAGAAGCTTTGGCAACTCTTGTTGTGAACAAACTTCGAGGATCACTGAAGATTGCAGCACTTAAGGCTCCTGGATTTGGAGAACGCAAGAGCCAATACCTTGATGATATTGCCATCTTGACAGGAGGTTTATAAATTTAAATCTTTTATGTCTTTGCTTATTCTGTTAAATTTAGAAGTGTATAATTTCTCCCTTTGTTCCTTTTTTGGTTTAGCTGTTGGTAACAATATGTATCTTCCTAATTCGCTTACAGGTACTGTTATCAGAGAGGAGGTTGGCCTTAGCTTAGACAAAGCTGGGAATGAGGTTCTAGGCACTGCGGCCAAGGTGGTACTCACCAAAGATACAACCACAATAGTTGGTGATGGGAGTACCCAAGAAGCAGTTACCAAGCGAGTTTCACAAATTAAGAACCAAATTGAGGTTTTCCTCTCTCTCCTTCCCCGCCTCTCCACCCCCTAAATATTGTTTGCATGGCATGTGACTATTTTGAGATCTTGTACATGAAGAATATGTAATGATTCTTTTAAAAAATGAGAAATATTTTGGAGTCATGCACAACATCACGTAGATAGTTAAAATTAGCAATCCAAATGTATGTATGTAGCATATGAGTGGCCCCGAGGCCGTAGGTATGCTTGTTAGCTTTCCAACAAATGTTTACAAGCTCCGATCGGTAAAGGACATCCCATGTTATGTCCGTTTTAGTGAGAAAGGGTCAAAAACAAGTCATATACGAGGAGAAACTCTGTAGGGTCTCTACATATTACGGAAGATTCGCATTTATGTTGACTCTAATAAAATGTCTACATAAACCCATTTGGGTTGGCCTGATGGTGTTTGCTTGGGACCTTGGAGTGTGCTCCTCCTTGAGGTCTCAGGTTTGATTCTCCGCGGTGCCAATTTGGGTGGGTTAATTTAGCTTCTTCAAAAAAAAAAAAACGTCTACATATTATACATGCTAGCTTCTTAAAAAAAATAAAATTAAAATGTCTACATATTATACAGGCTGCAGAACAAGATTATGAAAAGGAGAAGCTGAACGAAAGGATTGCAAAACTGTCTGGTGGTGTGGCTGTGATTCAGGTAATAATGATCCCATCTCAGTGAACTCGTTGAAATTTGATAACTAGCTTGCTTTTAACTTCTCTTCAAATCATATTTAAGCAATGCAAGTTTTGTTTTGTTACGAGTATAGGTTGGTGCACAAACTGAGACAGAACTCAAGGAAAAGAAATTGAGAGTTGAGGATGCTCTTAATGCCACAAAGGTGACTTAATCTTTCTCAGAATGTTCATTAATTCATCCTTTTACCGGTTCTATAAGCTCATACTTTCTTTACTCTCAGGCCGCTGTGGAAGAGGGTATTGTAGTTGGTGGTGGGTGCACTTTGCTCAGACTTGCATCAAAGGTGGATGCAATCAAGGCTACCCTTGCAAATGATGAAGAAAAAGTGAGTCGTCATTTGATATTGCAAGAACTCAAGTTGTTTTTTTTCCCCTTTATATGGAGATATTTTTCGTTTTAGGTCCTTGAAAGTGTTATTGACTTGTTTGTGCTATGTTCAGTGATATCATTATTTCATATTCAAATTTCTGACTCTGATTATGACTTCATAATTAAAACGTGGTGCAGGTTGGAGCAGACATTGTTAAAAGAGCTCTTAGTTACCCTCTGAAATTAATAGCAAAAAACGCTGGTGTAAATGGCAGTGTTGTTAGTGAGAAGGTATAAAAATCGGCTAAATTTGGAACTCGTTACTCTCGCATGTGCTTGTGCTGATGTAACTTATGTAACTTGTATATTGGTAGGTTCTATCCAGCGATGATACGAGATACGGATATAATGCTGCCACTGGGAAATATGAAGATTTAATGTCGGCTGGGATCATTGATCCAACAAAGGTGATTTATAGATCCATTAGTATTGTTTTTTAACTTATCTGCATGTGAATTTACCGCTATCTTTAGTAGCATGTCTAGTAAATTAAACTTAGCTTGTAGGGCCTGCATCATTATAAATGGTTTGTATATGGATGTCTTATGTTAGCTTTGTTAAATTTTGGTTTCGCACCAAATGAGATTCTTAAATCATGCATATTGTTGCAAAATGGAAGTGTATCATTCCTTAGAAAAATTGTATGTGGCGGATGTTAGGCACAATACATTACAGATTTGTTGAAGTGTCACTGGACTTTTAATGTGGGAAACAAGACCTGATTTATTTTATGTTCTAGTTTCTTGATTAGGGAAATTGGGGTGTAATACTATTCTTTGACGATTCTTAAAAGGCTTCTTGGAACATAGCTTATTGTGCATGTTTCTGCCTTATATGTGTGACACTCTATCATGTTTCTGCATTCTTTAAAGAATGCATTCTTTATTCTTGATACGAAACTTTGATGATCTGAAGCATCCTACTCTTGTCCAGGTGGTCAGATGTTGCTTGGAACATGCAGCCTCTGTTGCGAAAACATTCTTAATGTCAGACTGTGTTGTTGTTGAGATAAAGGAACCTGAGGCTGCACCTGTTGGTAACCCAATGGACAATTCAGGTATGTAGTTTGAACATTCATTCGAACCATTGAGTTTGCGGTATCCGTGTCAATAATGGAAATGTATGTATGATATCTATAAAAAGATAGTGATATTTTAATTAAAAGTGAAAATATAAAATAATAATAAATATTTTGTTAACATTTTTTTATGTGAAATACTTGTAAACTATATCTATTTGTTCGTAACCAAAAAAAAATATCATTGTTTATTCCTATTACTCTGTGTGTAACCGTCAATTGATAACCTAAGAATCTTGAATTTTGAGGTGTAGAATATTATTTTAAATATTGGGTATCTCATATCTTTTTGTAAAATGTTGTTGGCTGACTCTGCCTTTCTTTTCTCCTAGGATTCGGTATGTAGAAGTGGCGGCTGCTTAAAATGGGAACACCATTTTCCTCCTATTTTTCCGATGTAATACACAATTTGGTAGCTATTTTATTTGTAGGACCAAGTCCAAATGTAGGACAGACGGCTGTAGTGTAACGAAACAGTGAAATTTTTGTTTCTCTTGAGCTAATAATCGAAAAAGGTTTTGCAAATCATTTGTTCAGTATATGTTACTTTTATTAAACTATTTGTACGTGTTCCTGGAAATAAGCTCGGAGAGGTTGAAGAATAGAAAGTTAAACTCATAGGGAATCATATTGAAAAAGATATACCAAAGGAGATACACTTTTTTTTGAAGGAAAAAGGAGAGATACACTTTTTTTTGAAGGAAAAAGGAGAGATACACTTATTCTACTTATAGGGAATCGTTTTGTAAACGATACACAGTGAGATACAATTGTATTATTTATAGAGCTCATTGTTGGTTGACTAACTCCTAACTAATTAGTCCTCACCACAATGAACTAACATTCTTAACAAAACTATTCTAAAATGCCTTGATCCCATAACAAAATCTCTATTTTTGTTACCCGTGAAGGATTTGATGTTGCCAACTCAATAATTAGGATCATACTGTTATTTGGCTCTTTTCTTGCCCAGAAGTTGATTATGTATTGATTACCCTTTGATACCTTCAGCGTGAACAATACAAGGATAGAGTTAAGTCATTGGTTGCAAGAAACTCTGGTTGAATACTATTCCTTAAAAGGGGATAGAGTGATAAATTATTTGGAAATTGGTAGTGTTACCCAGAGTGATGTCCTCTTTTTTGGTAGATTATTTCTTAACAAGATCTCAATTGCAGCTCAAAGGAGTTCAATGTTATTCCATTTGTAGTTTGTGTGAAAATGTCGTGGAAAATCTTTGGCATTTATTTACCTCATACCCTTCTTACTTAGGAATAGTATAGAACTAGCTTGGAAATCCGTGCCAAGCACGGGCTAGAATTACGACTATTATTATTTTTATATAAAATCTAATTAAACGGCAAATTCATTATTTTTTACACAATATATCAATAAAATGCATCGTTATCGTATTTTGAATTGCATATTATATTCAAATATTAACGCGTATAATTACTTGGTTTTTCGTATCGTAAAACAGGAATGATTTAACGGATTTAACGTCGAAATATTAGTATTTAATGCCGGAATATTTTACACGGATGACTAAAATTAATCACGGAGACATGAGTCTTGTTTTTTTTTTGTGTGGATGTTCTACATATGATAGTTTCTTTCAAATTCCATGATTTCTATAGCGGATACCCTTATACATACAAAGTTAATATCGTGCACACATTTGATTCATCTTAACATCCAACACGAATTTGTAATTATTCAATTGTGTAACAAATAAGTATAACAAACAATGACAAAGACACCAACTATCTATCACTTTTTTTAACTAAGCATATTATAAAATAACCCATCAACAAAAACACAACAAAAAAGGCTTGAAAAGGGACTACAAAATTGTCATGTTAATGCACATAGACATAGACGCTCCAAAGAACAAAGAAAAACAAAGACGGATATATAGCTGATTGTATAAAAAAAATGAAGCAGAACATATAGTTGATAATATGGTCACTGAAAGAGTACGGCTTACATTAGGAAAAATGAGAAAAATCAGAAGGATACTGACATTATAAATAAAATTAAACTGAGTATGAGAATATTGAAGTTGCTCTATCATATAAGAGAAAAACCAAACTCTCAGTAGATAAACACATTAATGTATCAGGCAGTGTTAATTTCGGAGCTGAACAGAAGGCATTGCACTTATTGCAATTGTTCAATGATATTTCAATGCCATAGAAATTCCATTAACGTCAGCATGTGTACATCTTAATTATATCACATCACCTGAAGCACAAAACCAACACCTGAACGTACATGAGACCAAAAATATTGTCAAAAAGGGATAAAAAATATTACTCCATATAACATATTAGTCCCTATAACAAATCGATCACTCAGCTTGTTCTTTGCACAACAATAAATGTCATTGGATTTTATACAATGAAATAAGAAGTGTGATCTCAATTGTTAGTTGCAGAATTGTGACCAATCCATTACTCTTTCTTCACGCAACTATTAGAATGGCTGCAAGTATATATATATATATATATATATATATATATATATATATATATATATATATATTACAACGAAGTTTAAAAGAGAAAAAAAAAACTCATACCCACCCGCGTCATCAAGAACGACCGGTTAAACATTCCGAAAAACATCGTGGTACACAACATTAATGGTCTAAGTACACACGTGATTTTCTTCATCCAGTATAAGCATTTTCAATCCCTTTTTGGAAGTGACTCTCGACATAGCGACGTACAACTATGAGTAAAAACCGGTTGGGAAAGATAGATTCTAACATGAGACAGTGATTGACCCTTACTTTTATTTATTGTCATTGCAAAACACAAAGCCAACGGGAACTATCTCGTAGTAAATTTGAAAGGTAGTTTAGGATCACTCGGAACTAAGTTCATTCTTGGAATAATTACTTTTTCACCAACATTTTTTTCGGCAATAACAGTTGCACCGTTAAAGTTCTTCCAAAGATTGTCTACAGTCAACCTAGTCCTATTGAACAATCCAGTTGCTTGGTCAATGTTCCTTATCAACATAACTGGACATACAACTTTAAATCTCAACTTGTGGTTTGGAATATCGGAAAACTTGATATTGTTTAAGAATTCAGTGTTAAACCATTCGCTTTGTACCTCACTATTCTCGTCTGATTTGCAAACTAAATCAAAATTGATATATTCCTTTTCGTTTCCTAGAACTAATGATAGGAGGAATTTGTTTACGTGCTCAACTGCGTCCAGTGTGGGAGCAAGTATCCCTCGCTCTTGGAAAAAATCCGAGATCTTCATGTTTTGCAAAAAATTCGGATATACAAAATCAACCAGAGAGCGCAACGGATCAGAGGAATCTTTTATCAGGAATGAGTACGTTAATTTCTCCATTCTCGTTTGCGGATCCTATTCCATCTCCAATTGAAAGCATCCAATCGAGAAACATTCTTATCTCATCTTGCTCGACATGAACGGTTGAAGCACGTAAACGCATATTTGTTGTAAGTGTGAGAACCTTACGATTACTCCACAACTTTGATGAGTTGATGATGAAGCAAATATGTCTTGTCTACATCCTTTTCTTATCACTGGCAAAATTTGTCTGAAATCACCCCCCAAAATCATAAAAACACCCCCAAATGGTTCGTCTGTATTATCGACATCATCATAAGACATTATATCGCACATGGTTCGGTCAAATGCCTCAAAAAAATAACGATGGATTATTCGTGCATCATTTCTTATTATTAATTTTGAACATAGCAGCTTTGTTGCTCTCTTTCTCAAATCCACAACTTGACGCTTTGTACCTCATTATTCTCGTCTGATTTTCAAACCGAATCAGAACTGGTATATTCTTTTTCGTCTCCTGGAACTAATGATAGAAGGAATTCGTTTACGTGGTCAACTGCGTCCAGTGTGGGAAAAATCCAAGATCTTCATGTTTTGCAAAAAATCTGGATATACAAAAAAAAATCAAGGACTGAAAAAAATTCTTAATATTTATGGGGGTCATTCACTTTCATTCTATTTTTGTATTCAAACTCTATTTTTTCAAACTCCTTCACATATGATCTATGATGAGGTGTGACAATGGAAAATGTACATGTGTCATGATAAATTTACAAAATACATGTTTATTAGACATTTTAAAATGATACAACGTTTTTTTAATTAAGTCTTTTTTTTGTAATAATTACCCAAAAATATTCAACTCCTTCAACAAAACCACATAATTACCGATAATTCATTCTATTTCTTATACTCTCACGGACAAAACACACACTACATATTTTTCACCTTAATGTTTTTCCCATGTTTAATTTTTCTTCTTCTTCATATTTGTTTTATTTTTCTATTTAGTTTCCTTTCTCTATTCTCATGGATGAAAGGAATATAAACCTCCCTTTATGAAATCACCACCAATCAACCTTTTTGAACATGTTGTACCTAATTTTCACCTTATTTGACTACGTTGCATAATTATGAACGCAAATAGTCGCATTATTGATTAGAATATGTTAATGTGTTTAACGTTATACATTGGATGGAAGAGTAGATTTTGAACAACATGTAAGTGAGATGACCGAAATACATAATGTCTTAAAGTTTTATGTAAAGTTGTGGTGTCAATCTCACTTGTATGGTTGTTAATGACGTAATACGATCTTCCAACCCGGTGAAGACTCATCCGAAAATCCCAACATTATGATAATTTATTTTGTTAGTTTTCAGTTGTCAATTGTTTATTTTTTTTTATCTTAAACTTTAGTTATTGGATGTCATTCTCTTTCATGCTATATTTTTTTTGTTATTAACCTCAACTACTTCAAACTCCTTCACTTTTATTCTTTGGTGAAATTTGACAATGTAAAAAAAGCATATATGTGTGTTGTTGATTTGACAAAATAAATATTTATTAGAAATTTTAAAATAACGTGGCGTTTTTTTAGTTAGTCTAATATTTTGGTTAAATATTTACTAAAAAATGTCCAACTCCTGAATCAAACCGGTAAAATTATCGACAATTCACTCTATTCCTTATACTTATATTCTCCCATAAAAGCACACACTCCTTTTTTTCCTTATCATTTCTCTCATGTTCAAATTATTTTTTTATTTTCTTTCCTTTTCTAATTTATTCCACAACTTCTCATGAAAGAAAGGAACATAAACCTCCCTCCATTAAATCACCACCAACTCACCATTTTTACCATGATATGTCTTCATCTAATTTTATTTGGCTTTGTTACCAAATCACAGATGTGGAGAGTCTCACACTTAAAGGGAGAGATGTTAACATGTCTTATATGAATTAAAGTTTCAGATTCGATGCAAGA
>Ga0315914_1001974_pt1 | contig 31373 bp, 14 predicted proteins | sample MpolenodulesMG_FD_203920 | JGI IMG/M metagenome (GOLD analysis project Ga0315914, IMG submission 203920) | Medicago polymorpha root nodule microbial communities from Los Angeles, California, United States - elongated nodules | ecosystem: Host-associated > Plants > Roots > Nodule | place: USA...
TAACTAATAAACACTTTGAACCTGAGGACATTTATCTAGAACGTAAAACAATAAGTTTCCAAAAACACAATTCACCCCCCCCCCCCCCCCTTCTTGTGGTTTTTCTCACCTTCAAACGTATCTGAGAAGAAGGTTACTATGATGATTTTTTTCTTCTTCCACCGATATGTGTTTTGAGAGATGAGAGGCTAGGGTTCTTTGAGAGAGAACACAAATTCGAGAAGGACGAGAGTGAAAAATTGGTTTTCCCCTCTGGTGTTTTTTTTTCCACTGATGTAAACAATATTAGTCAAAGAGTTCAATAAAATTACGAAAATGCCACCGCTTTTTTTCCCCTCATTTCAATTATCAATTGATGTGAAATGTTATATGTTATTATATTTTCCCCTCAGGTATTTATATCCACTGATGTGAAAGAGAATCGAAAGTTTACCAAAATTTCAAATTACCATTGTGTGTATCTTTTTCCTTGGGTATTTATGCACTGATGTGAAATCCCTGTTGTTAAATGTCATTTTTCTACTAGTGACAGTAAATAGGATTTAGTCTCCATAATTGGTAATAAAAATTGAACAAAACACATTTCGACATAAACCACCAATATGACTGAAAGAGTTTTTTTTTTGCAATAGGCATTTTAAAGCCTTTCAAAACCAACCCTTAAAAGGTCTATTGCAAACCAATTGTTGAAATGCAATTTTTTTTTACAGAAGATGAGAAAAAGGAGAAGGCCGTATGTTGGAAACTTTCTTTATTTATTTATTTATTTATTTTTTATTTTTTTGCATAAGAGGTGTGGTAAAAGCTGGGATAAATTGCACAAGGAGGAGAGATTATCAGTTGTTAAATGGGTTGAGGAATTTTTTTTTATTATATTTTGATTGAAAATCAAATCTTAAATATTTATGATTTTTCTCCCTTCTTTAGGAATAATTTCTGGTTTTGTATTTAGTTACCAGTGTTGCATGTGTGCGAATAAAAAAAGTTCCAGTAAAAATAACAGAAAAAAATAGTGTATTTTTCAAAAAAAATTGTGAGAGCTGATATATTGGTGAGAGAACGTGATAGAATTTTGTGGGGGTAATTTTATCTAACTATTCAAATAAGTGTTGCAGCATGCAACACATGTGAAGGTCATGCGTTTAGAAGAAGGCCGGAAAACAATACTGAAAATATGTTTGTCATGGTTTTAGAAAATGTTTTCATTTTTTTTTTCGTATAGAAATTAATTCCTTGAAAATATTTCTAAGGAACCCAAATTTGAAAATAAAAAAACAGATATGATATGTAGACACTCCATTAGGGATGAGAATAGGGCAAGTCATACCAGGTTTTGATAGGCCTGAGTTTGGGGATGCGAATGACTACATTCATAATGATGATGCAGTCACACAGGCATACCAACAGAGCCATCTGATCAAATCAACGGTTATGATTGAACTTCTCTAGTTTTTCCACTTTAAACCGACAACACAGGATTGGAAAAAGAGAAAACTCAGAAGACATACTTCTTCCTCTCACTTCTGAATTCTGAAGATTCTTTACTTCTCATTCTCCTTGACTTCTCAATTCTCCTTGCTTCCACATCTCTGGCATCTCCTTGACACCTCATCATAACATCTTAAATATGAATTGGTCAATTCATCAAGCTCTATAACCACTGCCAACAACCGCTCCACTGTGATGGGTTGTTTTAGATCGTTAACTGTTCCAACGATGGGCTTGGAAGGTTAATTTCATGGTTGAATGTTCTTCCCACACAGTATCAACCTTTTCATCGACGCCAACGTTGACACATCTCGTCTGAATTGCCAAATAAACTGTTCCCAACCGCAACACATTACAGCATGTATTGCTTCCCACCGTTGTCCGCACTCGATTGACAGAACAATGAGCCAGCTGAGTCGAACCAAGTTGTTATAGTTGTGAGTTGTATGCATCCGTTTTGAGTAAACTATGAAATTGAAAAAATTGAGAAACCCCATCTCTAATGCAACCCATCTAAATAATCTATCAAATATGAAGAAAACAATGAATACGTGAAACAATTGTTTAAAAGGGGTAGACATAGTGAGAAAGACGGTGGAATTTTTCCAGATTTCACTATTTTCACAATTTCACGGGTTGTTTTAGGCTCAGAGATAGAAAAATTACATAGTTAGTTATGGACCGTGCGATAGATCAATTAGCTGAATTTTGTTTGACTGTGTGACTGCGGTATTTTTATAACTGCATTGAATCACAATCCATGAGTTTGGTCTACAAAATTTTTTGCAAACTGAGCCTCGCATATGGTCTTTCGTAGGCTTATTTTTTTGTCCTAGTTTGACCTATTTAAAAGTTTGGGCTGTCCTAAGAGCATTTTTACAAGCTTATTTCATATTAAACTCATTAAACATTCCATTTTATCCATTTCTAAATAGGCTAAATAGGCCTTAAAGCCTATCTTAGTGTAAGGTTTGTCTAACACTATAAGGCCTTAAAAATGCTATTTCACTATAAGGCCTTAAAACCTATTTAAAAAGTTCATTATTTGAGTTGTTTCTTGATTTTTATGTATAATATAAATTATATTTTATTATAAATAAAAAATAGTTTTAATAATATGCATAAGCAGACTGACCTATTTGACTCCATAGACTTTCTTGATAGCTTAAGTCTGACCTATTTACTTAAATATGATTTTTCAAAAGTCTAAGCTTAGCCTTTTTAATAAACAGGTCAGACCTAAATAGGCTAGACTGTAGGCCTCTCTAAACCAACCTGACATATTCCCAACCCTACAATCCATCAACCATTCTACATCTTGCATGGCCCCAAATTCCCACCATCCAAGGAACAAACAAGGAGAGGGAAAGCATAATAAATATAAAGAGGAGGTGTAGATTGTTTTTTAAATAACCCCCTTGAACCCTAACCTCAATTTTGGCATCGTTGAACTGTTCGTTTTTTGCCTTTTTCCTTCATATTTTACAGCCAAAATATATGTATGAGTCTGTAATATTTTGTTGCCCTTAAATTTATTTCTAATGAAAAATTCTAGAGAAACAATTAAGATAAATTGAAATCCAGAGGCAAATCTGTAGAAAAAAGTTTTCAGTGGAAAATCTACAGGAAAATATTAAATATTAAATTGAAAAATCTGCAGGAAAATATTATTGGTGCTTTAAGTCTTACAATGTTGATACTGTTGCCCTTCTCCATCCAACTCTCTTAAAGGATGTTCGTGTGTCCTACAAATGCTGACGTGGCATATCAAAGTCATAAAATAATTTATTTTTATATTATTTTTATTAAAAAAATAGTTCTTCATCAAACATCGCCATCTTCAAACAAAAATAAAATCCGACAAAAAAAACTTGCTCTTCTCTCTCTCTCTCTCTCTCTCTCTCTCTCTCACACACACACACAATCTAGATCTGATTTCTTTCTCTCTATATATCTCACAATCCTCACCAATTAAATCATAAATCTCTCTTAAAAATAAATACACCCCTTCTCTTGCCTCGCTCCAATCAAATCCCTCCATCACACCATCCTCCAACCCCACATGACCCTCATTGTCGCTGCTTTCCCCATTTCTCAGGTTGAAGATCATCAACCCAGTTCGTCACCACCAGATTGTCTCGCCGTCCCGATTAAGCACCACCATATTTATTCCAATTTTTGATTTCACAAGATATAGAATTCCTCTTTTCTAATAGGTAGGAGTACTTTAAAATTTCTAATGGATGTTTTCTTAATTTGTTATTTGTTACATCTCACACATGATGTATCAAGTTAATTAAATTTGAATATCAAAATTATTGAGTGAATCCTCCCCAAAATTAATTAATCCCTTGAACCCTAACCTCAATTTTGGCATCATTGAACTGTTCGTTTTTTGTCTTTTTCCTTCAGATTTTACAGCCAAAATATATGTATGAATCTGTAATATCTTGTTGCCCTTAAATTTATTTCTAATGAAAAATTCTCGAGAAACAATTAAGATAAATTGAAATCCAGAGGCAAATCTGTAGAAAAAAGTTTTCAGTGCAAAATCTGCAGGAAAATATTAATGATTAAATTGAAAAATATTAATGTCCGCAGAAAAACTTCAAAAAAGAGTTCAGTAAAAAAAAAAAACTTATAGTTTCCTGCGGATTGTTTCGCAAAAAGTCTGAAAATGAAATGGTGAGCTCCTACATGAAAAGATAGCATCTACCTTTGTTTTTCATGTAATATGATTTATATACACGGGAAAAAGGTAAAAAAAAGGACATCTGATTTTAGAGGCAAAAGCAAAAGACTAAAAAAGTCAAAATCAAAACTTCTTATATTTGTAGGGATTAAACATATGTTTAAAGTTAATTTTAAATTACATCCAAAATTTATTTAATGAAATGATGACTAAAACATGGTCAAATCTAGGGGTGTTCGCGGTGCGGTTTGGTTTGGTTTTGAGCGTAAAAGTCATCCGAACCGCGAGATAAAAAAGCATGCGGTTTGGTTTGGTTCGGTTGACTTTAAAAATAAAATCCGAACCAAACGAAACCAAACCAATGCGGTTTGGGTTGGATCGGTTAGTGCGATTTTTTCGATACAATATAATTTTTTGTTTTCAACATTAAAATCAAGTTAAAAAGATGAAACACGACATATTTTCAACAATGTTTTAAACTTCATCAAACATTACAATTTAATTTTCATTTTACAATGTTTTCAACAACATAGACCAAGTTAAAAACGTGGACAAAAACTATTTCTATTTTGTAAGAAATGGAAATGACTAAAATTTTATCCTTTTCTAAAGTTCAAGTAGCACATAAATATGTTTTTGAAATAAAAAGAAGAGAATGAACTTAACAAGAGAAAAAGTATATTATTTTATAAAAATTTCCATTGAGTTTATATGAGTATTTGTCTAGCTCACATATGTTTAATTAATATTTTTCTTATGTTGCGGTTTGGTTCGGTTTGGTTCGGTTGGTAAAATGAAAACCACAAACCAAACCAAATCATGCGGTTGAGTAAGAAAATGATCCGATTACATCTGAACCAAATGCGGTTTTTTGCGGTTTCGGTTTGGGTTGGTTCGGTTTGCAGTTTTTCTATTGGATTGGTTCGGTTTTGAACACCCTTAGTCAAATCGAACACATTTTCAATATTTTCATTTGTCTAAAACGAAAATAAGAAGTTAAAACAAACATATTTCCAAAATCTTGAAATATAAGAAATGAAAATGATTTTCAAAAAATAAATATAAAAAATGAAAGAAGAAAATGTTTTCCCAAACCAAATAGGATATTATGAGCTTTGGTAATTTTTTATGAACATAATAAGTTAGTAGTCAATTGCCTCGATGTCACCAGAAAGTTTCCATTAACCAACCTCCCTCGACTTTGGAGTTAAATATCAGTTTAGAGTTTTTCATGGAGTATTATTTTTCCCTTTAGGTTTCATAACTTATGTTGTTTAATATGAGAGTATAATAATTAAAAAGGTTGTACTTTATTAATGACAAGTACTAGGGTTATCAGTATATTATGTTTGGTGATATAGTTTTATAAAGTGTGAATTATCTTGAATCGCCATTTTTAAATTTCTTCTAAGATTTTGATATGGATGATACGCTTCAAAATCTTAGAAAAAATTTAAAAAAAAATAAAAAATTAGGATGAGCATATAGAGAAAGATTTAACTGCCTGTTTGGATTTATGGTATATAATATAGATTGATAATATTCTATGTTTTGGATATATACTTTAGAAAATTTTGAAATAAAATAGAATGTGATAGCATCCCAATTCATTGTTTTATTCCGTCATCATAAAATACTCAAGGAAAAATGCTATCTTCAGCGAAAATTATTTCACGAGTACATCACAATGTGTATTTCAGTTACATATCATCATTGCTACCTCTGATTTCCGCTAATTTCTCATGTTTGCCGTAATACCATGTTAAACTATGAAACACGCTTTGTGATGGTTTCGCCAGATTTTCCTTCGCAATAAATAGCATAACTAAATACTCAAACCATAGAATATAATGTATATGTTTCATTCCGTACCGTTTCACTTATTTTATTCGGTTACATACTACTCATGCATGAAACTATTTTAATTGAAAAATAAAAATTTATAATAAAAGACCTTATTATGTAGAGCTTCAACATAAACTCGCAACTAATAAAGATCCCAAAGAGAATCGAAATCACAAAGGTTGGAATTCCAAAGGGAGTCATCAACATTTAAAAACTCCATATTAAAGTTCTCCTCTTGTAATGAAGAGCCTGGGCCAGTTTTCTCACTGCCTAATTGTTCCCCCAAGTTCCATAAATTGTCCGACCACAATGCACACGGTATTGGAACATTATCTATACTTGGTTGCGAAGCAGAAGCACAGTCTCTACCGTTTTGATATGTAACCATAGTCTCTCGATCATCACCATCTTTATTCGAAGCCAGCATTGGTTGTGATACAAAATTAACATGTTTCCTGGAAACACTGCCATCTTTATTCGCAGCCAGCATTGGTTGTGACACAAATTTAACATGTTTTCTGGAAACATTACCATCTTTATTCGAAGCCAGCATTGGTTGTGACACAAAATTAACATGTTTTCTATTCAACCATGATGAATGAGTTGAAAAAATTCGAGGTTGGGGTTTAATAACTTCATGAGCTTTCATTGTTTCCTTAGGTTTCTCTTTTTCTTTCTTTTCTTTTGTTTCTGAAACAATCTTCTTCCGCAAATGTGTGTGCCAAAAGTTTTTCACATCATTAGCTGTTCTACCAGGAAGCCTTGCAGCAATCAATGACCATCTAAATGTACATATACATATATATATATATATATATATATATATATATATATATATATATATATATATGTTTAAATAAATAGTTCAATTAGAAGTATATATAACATGAAAAAATTAATGCTACAAGTTGGAGTTTTTGGATTATGAATCCGACATTGACCTTATATGAGAATAATTTTGTGATGGGGACTGCCGTTTATGTTAAGTTAAATTAAAACGGATTAATATAGTTGGGTTAAAATAAAAACACAAATAGTACTTAACCTTAGTTAGGGTTCGATAAATAAAGAGGTTACGGTTGTGTGTCACATACTTTGTAGTCGTCTTTGTTGACATCTTATTATCACAAGGAAGCATAGAAAAAGCTATGGGTTCTTTAATAGCGAGAGTGTGTAGATTTGGAATGCAAATCATATCAATGTTTGATCACCACAAACGCATGTAAACTTGCGCATATTCACATATTATAACTATGATTAACATGATCGATGATGAGTTTAAGATTAATTTTAGTTATAACATAAATACCAAAAGGAGTCATCCACAATTGGGATTTGAGAATATCATAACTAATTCTAGCTAGAATGGATAACGAGATGATAAGCGGCATATATACACACACATAAAAAAAATTGGCCTCGGAAGCTTACCTATTGCCTAGAAGTTTGTGTAACCTTAAGATCATATCAACTTCATCCTCAGCAAAGCTTTCCCTTTTGATGTTGGGACATAAATAATTTAACCACCTCAATCTACAACTTTTTCGGCATCTATTCAATCCTGCCAAGTTAACAAATAGTTTCCCAATATATACATGTAGAAATAAAATTATGCAAATGGTTGATTAACATTTTCATTTAGAGATTTAAACTCACACGTGCTTCCAATAAAGTCATGCCAAATAGATGATTTTGGAGATACTTTAGGAACTAACTTAAAGGCATGGTATGCAAAAATATTAACATAGCGTATACAAATTAAATCCTTGCTTTTAGATATTTGTTCAAATTTAACGAATTATAGTTTCTAACTTGATTAACTGCTGCACTTTTGCTATTGAATTTACCAATTTACCTTTTTTATTTTAATGATTTTTGGTAAATAGTGGCTCTCGAAAATTTATATGAAAATAAAATTAAATGACATTAATTGATGTGATGATTTATTTATTTTTTTTTATTTTTTTATTTTTATGTGAGTGTGTCTAAATCTTTTTGATTTAGGGTTGTGATTACATTAGACTTTCTCCTCACCATGATTTCCATTTGATTTATATCGACACAATGACCTCCTTTTTCTTTTTCTATTTTTTTGAATTGAATAGAAGTCGTTGCTAAATTTCTAAACTTCATTTTTTTAAAAGTAGATTAATGCAAGTAAAAAATAATAGATTATTTCTATATTCAATATTATTAATTAAAAAAACAAATAATAAATTAATGTAATAATAATATCGTAATATTAATAAAAAATAAATGGTTATTAAAAATTATATATTCAGTTCAATTTTAAAAAAGGAATTCAAAATTCAATCGATTTGAAATATGAACACCTCTAAACCCGAGTGGTGGGATCAGTTTTCTGTTTTTTTTAGAGAGGATTTTCAGTTTTTATTTGCACTATTTTGGATATGCGTACCCTGGCATAAAGTTTGTCAAAAGAAGAAATAATTGTCAAGATATTTAGAAAAGAAAATTTTGCAAGGTTAATTTTCATTTGCTTCTATATATTTGTTCAGCATAATTTATTATAGGACTACTACACAGTTGATTAAGAAAAGAAAATTATGCATGGTTGATTTTCATTTCCTTCTATACAGTTGTTCAACTTAGTTAATTATAGGAAGGACAAATACACAGTTGAATAAGCATCATTAATCATATTTACCTTTATATCAATAACAAGAAAAATATTCATATATATCTCATAAAAATAAATAACTAAAATCATATACACCTGCTCTTTGAGAAACTAAATGCCATTTTCCTTCACCATACTTCTGTATGCAAGCCTTGAGTAGCTTGTCTTCCTCATATGTCCATGCACCTTTTCTCAAACCTCTAATCTTCTCCATATGCTGCTTTCCTTGTATACGCTATCCATATACAAATATAGGCATGATATTTTTATCTTGATATATGTTTTTGAGAGGAAAGGTTGAGTAAAAGACAAAGGAGTTTCTCGCAATTAACAAAATACAAAATAATGAGAGTGACACCACTTTTCTTTTATTTTTTCTTGATACATCAAATTATTTTATTTTTATAATTTATTTTTTACCATGAAGGTATAGTAATATTTTATTATTTAGATATCAGTTGTGCCAAGTATCATATACACTTGGGCACAATTAATTTCTTTTCACGAATGTATCTCATCATGTCATACAAATGGGGTTTTGTTAACCTAAACCAAAAAAAAAAAACATGAATGTTTAAGTTAGTAAGAGTTCACATTTTTATTTGGACAAAAATACAATTATTCTTTATTATTTAAAACTAATAACTTGAGGATTAATTTAATAATTATACCCTTCATTTAAGAATGGTTTATAATAGTAATAGGTGTATATTTTTGTCCAAATGAAAAGATGCACACTTGTTAACTTAGACTTTCATGTTTTTTATTGGTCCAAGTTAGCAAACCTCATATATATAGGGGGCTGCTAACTTACACCCATCTAAAAACACTAAGGTGCAAGTTAGCAAGGTACACATACTTGTCTCTTACAAAAAAAAACCATGTTTTTCTATTATAAACAAATATTAGACAAAGGGATAGTTTTGTAAATTTAATTTAAATAAAACACACTAATAGTTTTCCCCAAAACATGTGTTATGTAGCTCACCAACAAAGCATGTTTTATGTTTCACTGGAACATCCTTCAAAAAAACAAAAAAGAAGAACGCTGGAACAATGGAACATAAAACATGTTTTGTTGGTGATCTACATAACATATGTTTTGGGGAAAACAGTTAGTGTGTTTTATTTAAACTAAATTTATAAAACTATCCCTTGTCTAATATTTGTTTATAATAGAAATTTGTAAGAGACAAGTATGTGTAGCTTGCTAACTTGCCCTTTAGGGTTTTTAGGTGGGTGTAAGTTAGCAGCCCCCATATATATATATATATATATATATATATCACACACACTATCATGTGTCTGTTGTTTGTCAACATACTCTTTCATACTTTATGGTGTGTGCATGGGAGAATCTAGCTCATGGACATGTGTGGTTGTGTGGCTATAGCCACACATGATTTTTTTTTTTAAAAAATAGAAAAATTTCTTTAGCGATCGAATTATCAATCAATAAAGTATGAAAATCGGTCGCTAAGATGTTAGCAACATAAATTGTGACTCAATATTCAGTTGCTAAAGTAAAAATCAGTCCCTAGCATGTTTAGCGACAAAAATAATGATCGAAAATTCAATCGCTAAAGTATAAAATATTAAAAATCGATCATTTTCCGATTGCTACTTATTTTGCCACACGTAAAATGTATGTCTAGATTCGTCTCTTGGTGCGTGTAAAATAAAAATAATATAGAAGCACTATTTTTGTGGTTGGTATAGATGATTCGACCTTTCACTCACAATTGTGACTTAAGTTTAGAGGAAGATCAAGAATTTGAGAAGTATAGAGGTAAACATTGCAGAGCGGAGATGTTGTCGCAAAGCTATATTAGAATAGCTATAAAAACAAGGCTTAAATATGTAAAAGGTCAGTGTAAGTTCGCATGTTTTTACTTTTCGTCTATGTATATTTTTTTCTTTCAAAACCACCCTTGTAACTTGTTAACCTTTTGCTTTTAGCCCCTCCCATTGGCTTCTGTTACAAAAACACTTTGCTAGCAATTTCTGACATGGAAAAACACACTTATGTATACTGACAGAAGTTAAGTGACTAGATTTATGGGACCAAAACCAAAAACGCAAAATTGCAGAGGGATAAAATTGAAAAAACGTAAACATCAAAATTTGAAATTTAAAAACTGGATCTTCTTCGTTCCTCTCCCTCTGTTTTTTCTTCTTCATCTTCAACCCCAATTTCTTCATCTCTAACAAATTTTTCTTCATCTCTATTTTTTCTTCGTATTCCACTACCAAATTTTTCGTTTTTCTTCCATCCTTTATTCAGAAAATTTTTCCTCTTCCCATTGAGATTCAATTTCACAAATTTTCTTATCAGGAGCATTTACTATTGGTGTTACCACACTAGCACCTATCAAATTAGGATTTTTTTTTTCTTCCGGATTTGATGGTAGTTTTAGAGGAATCAACTACTAGTTCAGCTTCAAAATATTCTAGATTGAGTAAGGGTTTACGAATTTTGGAGAAGGAAATTGATTTGGAGAAGAAGCCGGAAGGGAGAGTTTCGATTGTGTGGGAAGATGAAGTTGAAGGAGTGTGGGAGGTTCGTTGTTCGATGTTGAAAGGGAAGGATGGGAGAGGGAAAGAGTGTTGTTTGGGAAGAGTTTCAGGGGGTTTAGAAAGAGGTTGATTGGATTTTGGATTTGGAATTTTTGGTGAAAACTGGTTTTGGTGGTGGTGGATTTGGTTGTTGTCTTGGTGGAGTTGAAGAAATGTGAGATCCGTCAGAATTTGAATCAGAGTGAAACGACATTTTTTGGATCAAAGAAGAATAAAAAAGGGAAACTGCACTTTTTTTCTATTTTTAAATTAATTAATTAGGTGTCAAATAATTACACGTGTGGACAAATGAAAAAAAATTTCCACATCAGCGCCACATCAACGAATTTGATGAGTCAGGTGGGTCAGGATCTATTTCTAAAGAATCTTTATTTTACAATGATGAAATCTAATTTTATTTTTTACCGGAGGATAAACCGGAAATCGCTTATATTACATGAAGGTAAATCACTATTAACCCAAAGATAATTACAGAAAAAATATTGATATAAACTCTCTCATCGATGAAAATCATATCGATTAATCAAAGTGATATTGATCATTGAAGTAACATTCTCCTAATCCTAATGATCCTAGTCTTGAATTTCCACATTTTTGTATTTATTATTTATGGTTAATGCATCAATGGAGTCATTTTTGTACGAAAATTTCTTAAAACAAAATGCTAAGGACAATGCAATTATATATGTATACGTATGATGAAATTGTGTTGAATTTAGACATGGTTAAACTTGGGGGATTTGTCCACTTGCGTGTTTGAGTTTTGTTGCCTGGCTAGTGCTTTTTATTTAAAATTAAATTGAGAATTTTTTTTTTGAGGGAAAATTGAGATTTTTTTGAAGAGGAATTAAAATTGAGTTAATGTTATAATTTATGTTTTTTAAGGGTGTTGTAATTTATATTTTTTTTAGAAAAAACATAAATTATAGCACATTTAAATACATAGTTGATTAGTTCTATTTATATCGGAAATACATAATAGATTAGTTATGAAAAGTTCAAAATTAATTAGCAAAGGCATGGGCCATATAAAAAAGTATTACGTAATTCTGAAAGGTTAGTATATAATATAATAATATAATTATAAAATTTTTGGGCCTAAATAATATGGAAAATTAGAGGCCTAAAGCCTAGCTTGAAAAACCTTAGGCTTTATTTGGGTGTTTTAAAAGGATGAAATGAGAAGGTTTTGTGATTGGGAAATAAATATATGGTAAAATAGAGAAATTTTTTACATTTTTTAAAAAGATTGATTTCTTAGATAATGATAAATCAATGTTTATAATTAATATAATTTTACTTTTAGGAATACTATAAAAACATAAATTGAATTTGCTCTAAAAAAACAACATAGATTGAATTTGAATAATTCATAATACTCTTAAAAATATTTCTCCAATACAATTTTTGAATTTTCTCAAATTAGGATATTTTTGTATTATAAAGAAAACTAAACCCCACAACCCCTTCTAAAACTCTTCTTTCCACCCACTCCTTTTTTTTTTCTTCCAAAAAGTTCTCCCATTTATTCCCCTCCAAACTCCCAAACAAAGTTTTAGAGTAGAGCCGATTCTCATGATGGTAGATCCTCAATCTTGTGGAGAAAACCCTAGTTATGGTTAGGATAAAAAGTTTGTGATTACTCACTTCGTCTCAAAATAATTTTCTTTTTAGTATTTTTTTTCTCTGTCTCAAAATAATTGTCACTTTAAAATACTAACATTTATTAATTTTTTTTTCCACTATTATACTTTTATTTATTGAATTTCATCCAACTTAACTACTCTCTAACTACAATTAATAAGGGTAGTTTAGTAAATTATAATGATTTTATCATTGAAATCAACACAAATACTATTTTTCTTAAAAATCTTACACAAACCTTAAACAACTATTATTTTGAAACGGAAGAAGTAACTTTTCTTCGTTTTTGACAAACCCCATGTTCTTGATTTTGGCGGTTACTGTGAATTTTGTGATGTTGGTACGTAGCATTGTCGAGGAGAACCGAATCTTTGAAAGGACTAGCATGCAATTCGATGTTGCTTGAAATCTTTATGCTTTGAGTTGTACTCCCTCTACTTTCATATATAAGAAAATATTTTTTCTTTTGATTCATTGAATAATTAATGTATCTGATTCACAGCAAAAACTAGATACATTAGTTATTCAATAAACCTTAAAAAAGAAAATTTTCTTATATATAAAACCGAAAGGAGTATTTGAACAAAAATAGGGAATTGCCGCAAAACTCTAAAATTGTGGCTACTCACACAGACAACCTTGATGTAACTTAATTATATAAGTTAAGGGGTTAAAAAGAAAATTTTATTATCAAAAAAATAATATTTAAAATTATAAAATATTGAATTTATAATTTTCAAATTTATATTCTTACGTTTGGTTTTTTAACTTTTTCCTTAAGGGAAAATTTAGAATTTACCTTGTTTTAATTATTTATAATTTGTTTCGTGGCTATTTTGTTCCTTATTTGTGACTTTCAAAATTTCAGGTTCTCATTTGGGATATATATTGAAAATCAACCTAATCATCATGAAGTCCTTGAAGCTACAAACTCTATGCCAGATTTAAATCCCATTTGTTACTTGAGATTGAAACACATAGTGCAGCGATGCATGTAACTTTGGTTTGAGAGAAATATGTCTTGTCTCTCTAAAAACTATGATTTTGGAAATGAAGAACCCTAATTTTGAAGAAGGGGGATTTAGTTATCAGTTAAATTTACCAACTGAGCTACCTTCGTAGAACAAATGTGAATTGATAATACTTGACAATCGTACCGCATATGTAATTGTGTAAATTAAAACAAATAAAGGTAATAATATTTTTTTCAAAATAATAAATCATTAAATATATCAAGACAATAAAATAGAATTAAGCATTCCTAAAAAAAAATAGAATTAAGCAATGAGGCAACCAACAGGTTTTTTTTTTTTGGTAGTGCACCAACAGGGTTAAGTCTACTGGAAATTTTTCAATTGATTTTTTTTTTATAAAGAAAACTGAAATGTATTAGATGTGATATTATATATTTTTGGAAAGATGTATATTATTAAGCTTTATTATTAATAGTGACATTCAGCTTTGGATCTAAAAGTTAAATGGTGCTTCAAAAAAAGCACAAAAGTTAAATGGTAATAACGGAGAAACAACCTAAAAGACAAAATCTGAATAAACAATTTGAATTAAAAGCTGGAGTAAACGTAGATATCGTATCATTTATATGTGGCATTATAGCCATTCAATCAATACAGTACTAAACTGTTCCTCAACGAAGTTGACAATGGAGTCCGGCAGTAGATGACACTTAGAATGCTTCCAGATTTTTGCTTTCTGTGTGATATTATAGGCCATACAATCAATACAGTAAGAAACTGTTCATGACCTAGATTGACAATTTGTCCAAAGAGTATTTTGTTTTTTAAACCAGAGGTTCGCAGCAGAATTTAATGTTTCGGTTGCTAAATTTGGATGTAATAAGAAAATTATTTGATACCCACAAAATTTTGGTTGAGTATTATTTTTGGTGTGAATCAAATATAGAGACAAATATTTCTAGTTGGGTAGAACTATAATAGAAAAAAATATAGATATTTAAAAGTACTACATTTTTGAAGTTGGATTCGAATTTAAAAAATCTGATTAAGTTGTAAGAGATCTTTTAGTATCTTATACAACTGTTCTTTGAGTTATTGTTATTTGTAAGCAAATCTAATTTAAAATAACTAATAGAGCCCAGAAGAAATGTTACACTTAAACAACAAGAAGGGGTTATAAAGGGTTATAATTTACTAATTACTTATTTTCTATTTGTTAGCTATAAAAAAAAAAAACAAAGTGTTAATAAAGGGTTTGTTTTTACAGCAATAGGGGGTTAATAAAATGCCGCTAAATCAGTTTGGCCAATAGTGGTAGATTCTTTTTTTTTTTTGTCAATGGTAGATTCTTTTTTTTTTTAGAGGAAGTGGTAGATTGTTGTCATATTTTCATTAATCAATGATTATGTATAGTCAAGAAAAAAAATTATTTCAGCTGAAATCAAATTTTGGGTAGCCAATTATATATTATCAAGGGTAGCTCAATATAAAAATATACCTACTCATTCAATAAAATTTTTTTACTTTGGGATAGCCATGGCTACCCCTGAGCAATGAAAGCAATCGCCATGGTCGGCGTCCCTGTCATTGACGTTCAAATCACAAAATTCCAAAACAAAATCTAACAAGAGGATTTTTTTCATTTTATTTGAATCAAAACCCATAGATTTAACTATTGCTTTGAATTCGATGTCAACGTCGTCGTCATCATTATTGTCGTCACCGATGCGGATGTTGCCAAGGAAAGGGTGGCTGAACCACAGGGAGAGGGGGCCTCGTTATGATTCTTTATATTGAGTTTTGTCATTTGTGTAAAAATGCTTACCATTGGGATGCAAATTTGGGGCTTTGGCCATTTGACTAGGAGGATGATAGCAATTTAAAAGCCAGAAACAGGAATAGATCAACCAAGATCTTCGATGGTTTCCAATTAAACTTAAAATTAATCTCATCCCATTTTCTTGAAATTGGAACTTTAGAAAATCAAAACTTTGACTTGAAATTGTGAATTTCCAATCTTCTTGAAGAGGAATAGATCAACCAAGATTTTTCACATTCTCGAAAACGAATAAGAACCGGGTTTCTCCTTCCTTAAAAATAGTTGTACTCTGATTTTTATGAATATACAATAATGAGGATTTTATCCTCAAGTTCTTTTTTGAAGGAAGGAACCTCAAGTTCTTGTTCTAAAAAAATAAAAAAATAAAAAAAAATCTTATCTTTTAAAATCAGGCGTTATGTAACGAAAAAAGAAAATCAGGCGTTGCATATGACTTGATTGATATTTATATTAGATTCCTCACTATAATCAGAAGAAGATTGTTGTCCTATCATATTTATCATTTTTATGGGTGGTGTTTGAGGACTATCATAGATAGTCATATCATGAAGTTCATTCTTACTTCTTCCTTCATTATTAGTATTGGGTCAAATCTTATAGCTCCTTTTTCTTATTTGGTTTGACATTTTGAAAGGTTTAAATAAAGGTTTTTTTATTGACGTAGAAGAAGTTGATCCTTGATTAGGAGAGTTTACTACTTGTTTTTTTCCCTATATTTTCTTTTAGAGCTTGAAGATATTTATTTGTATAATTTGAATGTTTAATAAGATTTTTAATATCATTGGCATTTAGAGGTTCTTCGTCTAGTTTTGTTTTGCAAGGAGCAGCCATAACAAGATTTTCCTCCTTTTAAGTCTAAATTTAAAGGGATTATAACTTATAAGGAGGAAATTCAGATTGAAACTGTTTCCATTATTTAAATTCCAAACAGTTATAATTATGAGTGCATTTGTCCCTTAGTTTAATTTTCTGCATTAGAGATCAGGCTGGTTTTTTTACATGCCAAAATTGTTAAGTAGAATTTGTGTATTTAGGTAACTCTTATGATTTTCTTTTTAAACTAGGAGGAAAGCAAGGTGCCTTCACTCCTAAAATATATTAGCCAAAAAAGATTGATACAAAAGGAGAGGGGGACTATACCAAAACCTTTTCAAGAGTGATTAAACCTAAAATTAAGACACCCAAATTAACCTATTTTTAACATAACCACTCCTTACTTATAAAGGCATGGAATGTGCCTAGGGAATGGACCATGCGCCTAGGGCATGGAGTGTGCTCCTTGAGCACTTTTTTCCGTGGTTTTGGGCGTTTGCTTCCATATAAGTTGTCTTGGGACCCGGGAACAGAATTTCTCCCTGTGTAAAGTCTTCTGAGGCTTCTTGAAATTTCCTTCTTGATCTTCCCAAGGTCTTCACTAATCTTCGGGTGTCCTTCCTTTGCCAATTTGCATGATTTCTTCGTGAATTACATCAAGAACACCCTAAAATTGCTATGTTTCGGGAAAAATAGAATTACAGACTCAAATATAGAAAAAATTACAAATGTTCCGAAATCATAGGCAATTTCTCTACTACTCCTCCGTTTTGCTGGTAAAACCTACTGAAAATGACTGAAAAACATGCTAAGAATAACGTAAGATGACCTGTCATCAACATACTTCTACAATTCTTTGTTTTCGCACAAGAAATGTTGGTACAATTCTTCTTGAAACTATTGTAATGAATAGACTTGAGAATAAATATACAATTTGTATTAAGAAGGGTTTTGTTTGATCACGATCTCTCAACACATGTTTGAGATTTTAATAAACAAACTCGAATGATTATGATCCAAAGATATAGTGAGATAGCTTGGAGTTTGTTTGTAAGTGAAGAGTTTATGTTGTAGTGATGATTTCACTAAAGGGAGAATACATTTGCTTTTGAAACTCTGGCTTTGATCCTTCAAATCCTCTTGTATTTAAAGAAGTAGTGAGGCTTGGTGATCAAGTGTAGAGGACTGTTTGGACATCAAAAAAAGCTATTATAGGATCCTCTTGATTTCCCTTTTCTTCTAAAAATAAAATGTTTTTTTTGTCTAAAATGTTATTTTACACATCTAGAACGTTATGGATGTCCAGCCACTTTATGCATCCAACTGAAAGCATCTAGATGTAATGAGTTGTTGATAGTTGTGTAGAAGTGACTTGCTTATGTCATTCTAATGTCCTTTTGATGATGTCATATTAATTCCTATGTGTTTAAACCTTTATGATATATTTTGTTGAGTATTACTTTTCCCACCCTATGCATGACTAGCGCGCCCTGTAAAATTTCCAAAAATGCCCTTGTGCAATTCGGATTTTAAAATCTGAATTCATATTTCACTATTTCGGATTTTATAATCCGGACAATTCTTATGTATAATCAGCCATCAGACTCTCTCATATTTCAGTAGTTTTGAGTTTTGCTTTTAAAAACAACAAAAAAACTAAGTAAAAAAATGCTAAAAACCTGTCAAATAAAATCATAAAAATATAAAAATACCACCAAAAAAATTCTAAAAATCAAATAAAACTAATGCAAATTTTTTTGGATTTTTTTAAAAATATGAAAAATTTTAAAAAATGAAAAATGGGTCTCAACGATGGAATTTTGGATTTTGAGGGGCGGAGCAATCCGATCAAGTAGCCCAAAAACCCGATTTTTCACTAAGAACGGATAACAATGACCCAAAACAGAAGGATGAGAGTTAGGAAGATTAATATTGTCCATAAAATGACAATTCATGTTACAAACATGTTTAGAATTTGTGCTGATACAGTTCGAACTGGTTTTCCCTTGAAAAATGGTGTTTAAGGGGTGTTCAGATGAAGAAAATAATGGAAAATCAATTGGGATTAAGGGGTGTTCAGATGAGGAACATTGGGATGTAAATCGATTGCAGAAAATCAATTAGACAAAACAGCCAATTTTCATATGAAGAAAATAATGGAAAATCGTAAATGGTATTTTCCAATTCATGTGCAGCAGCCAAATTGATTGGGGAAGGAAATCTATTGGAGGAACAAAACATGAAAAAAAGTGATTGGAATTGACATCGATTGGGAAGAAATTCAGAAAAAAAAATGAAAAAAGAATATAATATGAAAAACGTTGAAGCAGGGAGTCGAAGGAGGTTTCCTGAGAAATAGAGAATGCACGTTTGATAGCTTTATGCTATCAGGTTGTTAACCCACCCAAAACTAAGGATTAAAATTACAAAGAAGCAATATGATATGATAAGTAATAGGTTTATTTTATCCTTTCCTACCGATGCACCAAACAACGGATTTAAGTAGGATATGACAGTGTTATCATATCCGTCTTCTTATCCTGCGCACCAAACGGACCGTTAAGGTTTTGGCACACAGATTAAGAAATAGAATGAAATAATCATTAGATATAACACTTTTACTAAACTGCTCTTACTTTATAAGAAAAAAGATAAACTTAAAGTTGCATTGAAAATTATGTGAGAGTCCTCGTGAGCTTATCTCAATTGGTAGGGACAATGCATAAAATATGAAAGGTCCGAGGTTCAAACCCCGACCACCACAAAAAAAAATTATGTGAGAAAAAGTTGGAGTATTTATTGAGGGTAAAGTTGGAAGAAAAAAAATTAAAGTTGTATTGAAAATGTAAAATGACATTAATTTTGAAACAATTTTTTTGACTAAAGTGACACTCATTGTGAAACGGAGGGAGTAAAGTATTGGACTTAAGCTATTGAGTTTTTATATTACTAAGTTAGTAGTCTATTATATATGTGTTTGTTCCCTTGTATGGGTAGGGTTTCATAGAATACAAATAACTTAACATTACAAAAGGTTACAAGAGAACACACACACACACACAATGGTTCTTACAAGGTTAAAGGGAGTTGCGATCAGTGGCGTATCCAGGACCCTGGGTCAGGGGGTGCAATTTTTTTTTTAGTTCATTAATAACAATTAGGCTTAAATGTAGTTCCCCTTTATGTTTCAAAACGTTGCAATTTTGGTCCCCTAATAAAAAGATAAAAAATTTACCCTGTGTCTTTAGGGAAATATGTTCTTTTAACCCTCTAAACTTATGGAAATATATTATTTTGATCCTCTATCTTTAGGGAAATAAGCTCTTTTGCCCTTTATCTTTACCAAAAGTTGCAATTTTGGCCCCTTGTTTTGGGACATGCGACGTCTTCTCAACAACTTTGCAACGTTTTGTAAAATTAAGGGGTATCATTTTTTTGTTGTTGTTAAAGGACTAAAATTGCAACTTTTTTAAAGTTAAGGAATCACAAATACATTTAAGCCTAACAACTATTTTATAGACACACATTTTTGATATAACCATTTTCCTTTAATTTAATCATTTATTTATCAGTATAAAATATTTTATTGGACTTCTGGTCCAATAAAAATATAATAGCTTCTGGTAGTTATTGCATGTCGGTTAAACTTTTATTGTTATTATTAGGAAAATGAATTTGAGAAATTATAAATTCTACACTTTTTAACATTTGAAAGATTAATCAAATAACCATATTGGCGTGTATTAACACATCTTTCAGCATAGTTTACTGGTTAAGTTTTGTAAGCTAGACTCTGGGCCACCACACAAAAAGAAAGAAGCTATGCTCTAGGCTACATGTTGTGCTTTCTCGAAAAGACAATCAACAGAGTAGAAAATCAGAAGTGAGGATGTCACTTGGTCAGGTGCAAACTTAAAAACTCAAGGGTGAAAATAGAAATAACACAGGATTATTGGTGTAAATTTCATAAATTCAGGGTGTGCAGGTGCACACCCTCAGTCCTTGCTAGATCTGCCCCTGGTTGCGATGACCCTAGTGTCGTTGATTCCTTTTTAAAACAGATATTTCTTAATTAATAGTTCTTGATGACATGCGTATGTTGTTGCGTCAGAATATGTGAAAATATGAATACTTGAGTATATGTGAAGCTGTGAATATATTAAGGATAGAGCTTTCTCATGTGAATACATGTGGAGCTGTCAAATTAACTATGTCAATTATTCTTAAGAACTATGTGAATATATGTGGTTTACGCGCCTTCACTCTTAGGTGGAGCTGTCAAATTAACTATGTCATTATTCAATTAAGGCAAAATCCATGTATGCCTCCAATTTTTTATGAATTCATGTGAATATATGTGGAGTTGTGAAAGCATTCAATATGTAACTCATGTGTATTGTTGTCAATATGATCTAAGGTGATTGCCATATTGTATTCCCTTAAGTTGTCCTTGTGATATAGGGTGAGTGTCATCTATGTCTATCAAACTTCAGTAAATTAGGTGACTATCTTATTGTATTGGTTTAGTTATATTTAGATATCGAAGTGCATTATGTTTTAATGAGGTGTGTTTTATTCAAATTGGCTAAATAAGACAAATCTGGGGATGTCGTTCAAGTTGATTTTACATATGAGGTTGTGCATATTGAGAGATGTCTTACCATCCACAATGAGAAATTAACTGAAATGGACCAGCTTCATCAATCTTCTAAGAAGAACCATGGAGTCTCCTCTTCTGTTTTTTGAGTGGGAGGTTGAGATTACAGATCTTGTTTTTCAGGCTATAAATCCTCTTGTGAGTCTTATTTATTTTCAATTGTTTATGTTTCATTTTATCCTATTATGTTGGGTACCGTATCATGCTAGCAGACTATGTTCGTTTTTTTCCCCAAAATTGGACTATCTATTTGTTAAATTCCAAAATCTTTCAGGACACATTGCTTTTGAATTCATAAGGCGCAAGCAGATGTCAATTATTTTGATGGATTTAGACAAAATAAAATTGTATAAAGCTGACATTATTCAGTCCAGGGATAAGGATGAGAAATGTATAAAAGATGCTTGGATTCAGTTTGCATTTGACAACATTCTTCGAGTGGGCGACAAAGTTTGTTTCAGAGTTGACTTCGACTTGAACAACTTATTCGCTGAGATAGTCAAGCATGTCCCATGAGTTTGTAATTTAATTTGCACTGTGGATTTGGAGACTATTGTTTGAATCTGTTTGATACATTTATGTAGGGATATTGGGTTGCATAGGTTCAAAGTACCATGGGATTTTGTTCTGACTATTATGTCTTGGTATTTCTGTAAGGTGTTTGGAGACTATTATGCCCCATGATTTGCTGTTGTAGCTGCTTGTGGCTTTTGCTATGCATGTCTTGCGCTTCTTTTATCTTTAATGTGGTATCTACCCGTTGTTCAAAGTGCCAATGTCCTGTTAGCTTTTTAATTGCGTTGTCTTTTGAAGAAGAAATCTTTCATACCTAATCAATATGATAATGACTTTGCTTTTTAGTTGTGCTATCTTTTGTATGGTATTGGTGTTGAGTGTTGTTTGTAACTTTAAGTCACCTTTTTTTATTGCTTTCTCATGGGTTATTGATATCGTCTTCATAATTTTTGTGTTTATATTTTCAGAGTTCGTGTGTTTGTGTTATGTGATTTCATCTACTTCTATTTATTTACCCATGTCGAGTTGTTTAATATGTGGCGTACACCTTCGTATATTTTGTACCCCATTAGCATGATTATCTTAAACTGTAGCGTAATTGTATATCAATAACAAACTTATGTCGTCTTATGTAGCATAACTGAATATTACTGTGTCCAATGTTGTCATAGTCACTGTTCACATCTTACCGTGAACCTTGGCGTTATTGATCAACGATTGTGTTGTCCGTGCATCGCACGAGTTACACAATAATAGAATATAAATAACTTAACATTACAAAAGGTTACAAGAGAACACACATACACAAACTACTAGCTTAAGTCCCTATTAATTCTTCTGATTGATTGTACTCTTTCTTCTTGATTCTTCTGATTGATTGCACTTATCCATATTGGTTCTTCTGATTGATTGCACTTCTTCCTATTGATTATTTTGATTGATTGCACTTCTTCCTATATTGATTCTTATGATTGATTGCTTTCTCTCTATTGGTTCTTCTGATTGATTGACTTTTCCTTATGGATTCATCTGATTTATTGCATTTTTCCATATTGATTCTTCTGATTTATTGAACTTCTCCCTATTGGTTCTTCTGATTGACTGTGCTTCTCTTTATTGATTCTTTTGATTTATTGCATTTCTCCCTATTGATTCTTTTGATTGGATAAGTAAGTTGGTGATAAATATGTAGTGATTCAACTCTTAGCAGTTGTTAGGGATATAGGGACTAAAACTTTGATTAATTCATGCAAGTGGTCCCTGTAATATTGAAGCCTCATATCATGCCTTGTTAATATTCATTCAATAAACATAATTGAACTTTTCGTTTCATATCATTTCAGCTATGGAGAATTTTTCAGCAGCAGGATGATGTAGTGCCTCCCATCCTCCTTCACATATATGATGATGATTTAGACGACCAATCATATAGTTATTACATTCTTGTTATGTAGTTTTAAATTAATTTGAAGTATAGAATGACTTTGTTACTCTGAACATGTTTATCCTAACATATTACGACTTGTTTGGGGGCATGATCTTGTAGTTGCAACTTTGATTGTTGGTAGTTTTAGACTAATTTGTATTATTGGAATGACCATTATTCTGAACATGTTTGTTATGTAAATGCATTATGACTTTATTGTTAATTCGACGTGTTGTTCTTGTTTCTTAGTTTTTGGTGCAAAATTCGTTAGTAGGAGCAGGACTAGGGGCAATAAAAAAAAAATATAGTTTAGCTTCTGATACGCCTAATTTGTAGTACATTTTTTTCCAAATGTTAAATTTAGCGTCGGTGTAGCCGAATCTAAAGGATTTAGTTGGTTATTCTAATTTTGACTTTAGAGTCGGTTCATCCGACTCTAAGTGATTCAGTTGACTTTTTAGAATGTGCCTAATTTAGCGTCGAATGAGATTAGAGTTGGACTTAAACTCGGTCGACCCGACCTTAAATTAGCCTCGGATCCACAAAACCGACGCTACCCAGTAGCTTCAACTTTTTAGCTTGCACTCGACCCAACATTAGTCTGACGCTAAATCATTGTTAGCGTCCGTTTTTACCCTACTAGAATGGGTATTTGGCCGACACTAAAATGCAGTTTTCTTGTAGTGTTCTCCTTATTGATTCTTCTGATTTATTGCAATTCTCTCTATTGATTTTTCTGATTGATTGCGTCTCTCTTCATTGACTCTTCTATTTTGATGTTTCTCTTTTTGTTTGGTTTGTTTTGACTTGGTTCTTCTGTTTGGATGATTTCTCTCGCCATTGTTTCTTAACCTTAAATCATGATTCCATTTTCATATCGGTGTAAATTTTATTTTTTAAGTTCGAACTGATAGACCTATTATCTGTAAACTATTTAAGGGTTTTGGGGGGCTAGTTTAACAGGATGAGTTTAAGAGTCCCATGCTAAAAAAATAATCGATTATAGTTACATATTGATTCACAACGCGCAAACCAAAAGCCATACTCAATTAAGAGGAATGCTAACAAGTGTCTTGTTTAGAAGTCCAAAGAAAAATAAAATCTTGAAAATTGTATATTCAATGCATTGAAACAACACTTCATATCTTACTTAAACCATGTTTTACAACCTATTTTACACCTTGTATTACATCATACTATCTTTGCAGGTACTATGTTCATTGTATAGGAACAAATTTTATTACCATTTATTCTTTTAATAAACTCATATGTGCATCACACATGTATACGATATAGTAATATTCTATAGGTTGGATATATTAAAAAATGATCTTCATTTAATTTCTATTCAAATTTTGTTATATTTCCTCATAAAATACTCAAACCATGAAATATAACGTAGAATCACTGTTTCCATTCATCTCAATTGCAATTCATTGCTCTTTATTTTGTTACATAATAATTATTTATCCAAACCATTTTTATTGAAAAATAAAATAAAATAATAAAAGACCTTATTCTTAGAGCTTCAACGCATAACTAAGAATATTACACAACTAACTAGTAACTAAAGATCCTAAAGTGAATCAAAATCACAGTGGTTTGGACTTTGGAATCCCAAAAAGAGTCATAACCATTTGAAAACCTTATAATTCTGCTCTTGTAACGAAGAGCAACCACATTGCACACATAATATTGAGGCATTACCTAGATTTGGTTGTGAATCAGAAGCACAATCTCTACCAATTTGATCGGGAACCATAGTGTCTGATGAGGCATCATGATATCTAGGAACATTACCTAATATTGGATGTGTTACAAAATTATGTTTCCCATTCAACCAAGGTGAATGAGTTGAAAAAGTTAGTGGACGAGGTTTAATAACTTCATGAGCTTTAATGATTTCCTTAGGTTTCTCTTTTTCTTTCTTTTCTTTTGCTCCTGAAACAACCTTATTCCTCAAATGGGCGTTCCAATAGTTTTTCACATCATTAGCTGTTCTACCCTGAAGTCTTGCAGCAATCAACGTCCATCTATATTATATTGTATGTATCATATATATGAGTAATTATAATTTAGCTGAATGTTATCTAAAGAAGATAAAATGATATATCAATATATCATGAATACAATAATTAATTATAGCTTGACTGCATGCATTATGAGATCTAGCATACACAAAGAAATTAGTTTTACCCTTAAAAATATTAATTTTAATTTGGCTTTGTTTTGAAGCTTACCTATTCCCTAGGAGGTTGTGTAACCTAATGATCATATCAGTTTCATCCTCAGAAAAGCTTTCTCTGTTGATGGTTGGGTTTAAATAATTTAACCACCTCAATCTACAACTTTTTCGGCACCTATTTAGTCCTGCCAAGTATGTTAGCCAAATATTTTGATAATATATATGTAGAAATGAAACCATCCATATGCTTAATTGTATTTATGGTTTTGGGATGAATCATGGCTCTCATCCATGATTTCCTTTTGATTTATATTCACAAAATCGACCTTCTTTTTTTTAGTTGTTGTAAATTGAATAGAAGTCGTTGCTAACATTATAAACTTCAATTTAAAAACAATAGTATATTAATACAATAAATCATATGATTAATTAAAAAAAATAACACTATTATTTTAAAGCCATCAAATAAGTATATTTTTTTTAACAACCAATATTATTCATGCTACCAACCTCTCAAGAAGAGAGAGCTGGTGCGAAAGAAAAACAAGACCCCAACACTAAAGGCGATACATGTCACCCAAACAGCAAAAGGAAAAACAGCTCCAACTAAGAGCTCTACATATATCAATGCAATAATTTAAAAGGTGAATTACTAATCACTAGGCTACTTGCAAAAAAAAATATAAAATATTAATGGAATATGTCATACCATTAATATTTCTTAAAAACACGTTAAAATTTATATATATATTGTTCAGTTTGTATTTTTATTTTTTTTGAAATTCAATCTAATTCGATGGATTTGGAATACGATCACTCCTAACCCCTATTGGTTTCATTAGTTTTCAGTTGTTATTTTGATTGTTTTTGATATAATCATACGTCTAGCATAAAAATTGTCACAATATTTAGAAAAGAAAATTATGCATAGTTAATTTACAATATTTGTTTCAATTCAATTCAACTATTTTTTTTAAGGAAATTCAATTTAACTATTTATTACCCAAAAATGCAGTATAGAATAAGCAACATTCGTCATACCTGCTCTTTTAGGAATTAAATGCCATTTTCCTTCACCATACTTGTTAATATAAGCTTTGAGTAACTTGTCTTCCTCAGCTGTCCACGTACGTTTTCTCATGACTCTGCTATTCTCTATACACATTTTTTCTCATATACGTTTTCTTTAAATGTCCATACACAAATATATAGGCATGATCTTTTGTCTTGAAATAGTATATATTTATGTTACGTGCAATAGAGGAAAGGTACGTTACGAAAAAGACAAAGGAGTATGACGTCACATTTCCTTAATTTTCGTTTTTTCTCGATACATCCTTTTCTTTAATTTTCATCATAAAGGTACTATAATAAAATTTGATATATGAAGTGTGGCAAGTATGAGAACCGCAGAAATTATTTATGATCAATAAAGTTATTATAAGCAAACACATGAGTTGTCTCATAAATACAGTTTCAGATAGTAAAAAATCGAAGAAACATGTAAACCTAATATGTTGAGATTTCCTCAAAAAAAAAAAAAAAAAAAAAGGTAATATGTTGAGATGTACTCCTTCCGTGTCTTACATATAGATAGATCTTCATTGTAAATTTCACGCATATACTACCTTTGGTTTTGAATGCATTTTCATATAGAAAAAAATCGTAAAAACAGTAGCATGTTGGGATTCTTTAAAAAAAAAAAGAAAAAATAATATGTTAAGATGTACTCCCCCCCGTGTCTTACATATAGATTTTGATTGTAAAGTTCACATACTCTACCTCTTGTTTCGAATATAAAAAAAAAATTATTTTATTTTTATGAAGACGATAATGAGTAAGATGAAGTTGTTCATCAACTTTATGGGTTTCTATATTTTTAACAAAAAATATTTTAAAATAATAAGATTATCTTATATGGCTTGTCAACTCATTAATTTTTTCACTCAAAAAATGATAAAAAAAAAAAGATTTATTTGTGCAACATTCAGAATGTGGAGAAGGAATTTTAGTTACTATGAATGGTAAAACACTACAAATATTTGATAAGAAAAAGAAATTGATACTGAAGTCAAAATTGCCAAAGAGTTGAACATTCTAATGCAACATTCAGAATGCAAAAGAAGTGTGCTTGTCAATAATCACAGATGAAGACTCAAACTAATTATGCATATGAGGTATGGTCACCTAAATTTAAGAAGCTTATGCTACTTGAGCTATAAAAGTATAGTATCTGGATTCTGGATTACATGTATTGAATGCCGACAAGAAATTATATGAATTTTGCTTGAGAGGCAAGCAAAATAGATTACATTTTGTCTCTAAAAATCCTAAGAGATCAAAAGCAACTTTAGAAATTGTTCATTTTGATGTATGTGGGCCATTAGAGGTTACTACTATAGGTGGATTTACCGAGGCATTAAAGCTATACATATTTGTTTACTTGAGGGACAAGTTAGGTCTCTTAAGCTTGTAGGATTATGGATTAAAGGAGTTTTGTTAGATAGTTAATCCATAATCACACTTAGAAAACTATTTTCATTTTTGGTTATGAGGTAGTTAGAATGTTGGTTAGTTAGTTATGATAACTTGTACCACAAGTCATGTGTGTATAAATACGTTGTAAATACTGCCTTTCATTAATCAATGAAAAACACATTACAACAAATTATCTTCTCTCTCTAGCACCTTCATTCTTATTATATTCATTTAATTTCATTCATTCTATACAATTTCTTGTGAAGCGAGAAATTAGTTGTTGTGCTAATAATATTTATTCTCTTATTGGGTGAAATCATATGAAACTCATTACTTTATACATAACTTATTTTCAAAGTGTGAGACCCACATTAATTAATTTCACCTAATAAGAGCATGAATGTTAGAGAGTGTTACAAAGAAAGCGTTATGTTCCTAGTATTTCTCATCTAGATATATATCTAACTGTGAGTGTTATATATGCATGGTCGCGCAAACGAGGCTTAATGGATACTATATTGGTGGATGGACCACGGACCGTAGATGGAAGGTTTTGTGTTAGTTACTTGATTTGGAATCGTAGCATCATAGTTAAGGGTGGGCAAAAAAACCAAAAACCTGAACTGAACTGAACCGAACTAAACAAAAAAATAACTGAACTATTACTTACAATTCTGAAACTGAATTGAAATAGTTCGGTTCAGTTCAAAACAGTTTGGTTCGATTCAAAACAGTTTAGTGCAGTTCGGTAACTAAAATTTGATTTCGTTTGTTTTTTTTTTATATATATATTTTTTTCAATGGTACCAATAATAACAGTTTGGTTCAGTTCGAAACAGTTCAGTTTAGTTTAAAATAGTTCGATTCAGTTCGAAATGCAAACAGTTCAATACAGTTTTCATGCCGAACCAAACCATGTCCACCCCTAATCATAGTATGTGAGTTTTACCCCAGTTCAAGTTTTTACATAAGTGAAGAAATCTGGCGAGTGTTGTCTGTTTCACGAACTTAGGATTGCGGTTAGGAAATTGGCATAATGTATTGGGAAGCTTTTACATACACTTAAAAATATTTGCACCGATTTTACCACCACCATGAATTTGTCAAATATGAATCTTGAATCAAAGAAGTTCATATACTCGAAAAAAAATATGAAAATATCTGTAGGTACCTGCCAAGTCCATGAAGCTTAACACATGGGGCTGCCCCTTCTAGGGTTCAAGTTTAAGATTACTTGGGTGGGACGGATGCACATAGTTATAAATGGGGCAGCTGACCTCACTTATTTTACTTTTAAAAAAACCCACAATAATGAGTAATTAATTGGACTATGAATCGGTTTAACGGTGAACCTTTATATTTTGATAAATTTAATAAATGTTTTTTTATTGTCTATTTTTTATTATTTTGAAATTTATTGTTTACTGAAAAAAGGACCATATTTTAGGGTTGCTTAATGTGAATCTGACTCCAACTATGAATTATTTTATTTTTAGTGAATTTCAATAAAATATTTATTTATTTTTTCGTTTTTTTTTTTTTTTTGAAAGATCGTTTTTTATAATTATAAAAATTATGTTTTACTAATGATAGTAAAGGTTCACCTTTAGACTATTTTTAGATGTCAATTTTAGAAACCCACCCCCCACCCATATTTTAATAAAATGGTCCATCTTTGAACTATTTCTCATAGCTAGGTCTATATTAGATTGACTTGTGAGTAATATTATTTCTTTAGTTTTCATAATAAAACATTATTTCTTTAGTAAATAATAAAGAATAATTGTGATTTTTTTGTCAAAAAATAATGAGTAATTTAATACATTAACCCCCACGTTTATTCAAACAAAAAAATAACATTAACCCCCACGTGAAGTATATATTAATGTCCCCGCACACTTGATATAAACCATTTTTGAAGGAATACGCTACTGCATATATGCAAACTAATGGAGTATAACACTACATTGACCTCTAATATATTATATAAGTTAATATTTTATTTGATTCAAATAGTTTAGGGATGAAGTCTTGTGTGGTTAAAGATATGGACACGTTATTTAGACACACTCAAAAGAGATAAAAGGTTGAAGAAAAATAAATTAAATGATGTGTTTTTTACATAAATTAAATGATCGATGTATAATTGGCTTTAAATTTTTTAGCTAAATATTTTGTGAGGAATCAAATGCGTAACAATATGATCGATGAATTTTTGAATGAGAAAAAAGTTTCCGTGAGCTTAACTCAATTGGTAAGGACATCACATAATATATGCAAAGATTGATGTTCGAACCCCGAACATTCCACTAAAGTTACTTAAAAAAAAAAGATTTCATCAGTCATTTTAAAAATAGGTAGGAACGTTAGAAAGCAATTATAATCCTTCGATACTAAGGTGTCTAGAATTTTGCAATGCACAAAAGTGTATATATATATATATATTTTATAATCTCTAACTTTTTGGATATACAAAGTCGGGATTGGAATTGTTTGGCTAACAACCAAGGTTCATACACACTAAATTCATTTTATAATTTTTTGAGCAACTCCTTTATTATTCCTTCTTCGGCCCCAAGGAGGGGAGGGTTGTTTGATAATTCATGGGAAAGTTATGCGCAAAAAAAGTGGTTATCTTCTCTTGGCAATTGCTCCTTTGTCGTGTTTTTGTACTATCGGGGGATGTATTCTCGTTATTCCAAATGTTCTCTCTTTCACCAGAAGGGCAAGAGGAGAAAAGGGTATTTTTGGTTGGGCATGCACATATTTGATTAATTTGGGAAACAATGAAAATATCTTTGCATATACCATACAACTTCACGTGTGGGGGATGCTGTGGAAACAATTAAGAGCTTGTCTTGGCAATGGTGTTTTAGGAAGAAAAAAACATGGTCTATGTATGTGTTCGGTAATGAGTTGCAACACCATATATGTTATATTCATTGCATGAATTGCACTAACCAACCCATTTAAACTGAGTTAATCTAATGTGTTCTTAAATTTTATTTCAAAATATTATTTCACTAATATAACTGTGAAATGTACTTACTTCATCCCAAATTATAAGATCATTTATAAAAAAAAATAAAAAAATGTCTGTCAATAGCTCTATAAATTTTTAGCTGGATTTATCATTATTTTTTAAATATACCACTTATTAATACATCAATTTGTATTAGAATATGAAAAGTAACATTCATTACATTTATATACAAGTGGCGCTTCTACAGTGCAGTCAGAAAACTGGCTATTTTGAAAAAGTTACTTTGTTTAGCCAATAGTATAACTGTTGATAACATGTCGGCTACTATCATGCTGGTTAGGGATGGAAATAGGCCAGGCCGGCCTATAGGGGCCTATGACCTAGCCTACGACAGGCCATACTAGGGCAGACTTTTTTCTTAAGTAGAGAAGGCCTAGGCTTTTTTTTAAGCCTATTTAGCTTAAAAGATCAGACCACAGGCCTCTTAAAAAGCCTCTTAAGCCTATTAGGCCGACCTATTTAAGTAATATGAATAATATTATTTATTATTATATTATATTTTGTACTTTGAATTAAAATATAAATTTGTAAACTTTTTCAATAATTTAAGCTTT
>Ga0315914_1001976_pt1 | contig 31340 bp, 14 predicted proteins | sample MpolenodulesMG_FD_203920 | JGI IMG/M metagenome (GOLD analysis project Ga0315914, IMG submission 203920) | Medicago polymorpha root nodule microbial communities from Los Angeles, California, United States - elongated nodules | ecosystem: Host-associated > Plants > Roots > Nodule | place: USA...
GGTGGTGATTCGCGTCGGTTGATTTTTTGGGAACCTCTTTTGCGTAGCATTAAATCAAGGTTGTCTGGTTACAATAGTCGGTTCTTATCGTTTGGAGGCCAGTTAGTTCTTCTAAAGTCTGTCTTGACCTCTCTACCTGTCTATGCTCTTTCCTTTTTCAAGGCTCCGTCAGGTATAATTTCTTCCCTTAACTCTATTTTTACTACATTTTTTTGGGGGGGTTATGAGGATCATAGGAAACTTCCTTGGGTCAGTTGGACCACTATTTGTTCTCGGAGGGAGGTTGGAGGGTTGGGAGTGCGGAGGTTGAGGGAGTTTAATGTGCGTTGCAAGGAAAATGGTGTTGGCGCTTATTGGAGGAGAGGAGTAGTTTATGGTACAGGGTCCTGGTGGCGAGATATGGTGAGGAGGATGGGAGGTTGGCGGTTGGGGGCCGGAGTAGTTCTTCCTGGTGGCGAGAGATCGCTAAGATTAGGGATGGTTTAGGTGGAGTAGGAGGCGGGTGGTTTTAGGAGGGTGTATCACGGCTGGTAGGGGACGGGGCGGATACCTTATTTTGGCATGACGTGTTGTTAGGTGTCGTACCGTTTTGTGTGCGCTTTAGGCGCCTATTTAAGCTTGCAGTGGATAAATCCATCACGGTTGCGCAGATGTTTTCTAGAGGGTGGGAGGATGGCAGAGAGGGTTGGAGATGGAGGAGGCGGTTGTGGGTGTGGGAGGAGGAGATGCTAGGGGAGTGTATTATTTTACTTCGTAATGTTTGTTTGCAGATGAATGTGACAGATACTTGGAAATGGCACATGGATACATCTGACGGGTATACAGTTCGTAGTGTTTATCAGTTATTGACTACTTAGGACACCTCTCTGGTGGAAGGTGCTGATGCCCTAGTCTGGCATAAACATGTTTCGCTGAAGGTCTCAATTTTCGCTTGGAGGTTGGTAAAGAATAGGCTTCCTACACGGGCAAACTTGGTGCATCGTGGTATCCTGTCAGACGCGGGTGCTGGTTGTTTATGTGGTTGTGGCGATACCGAGACAACTCAGCACTTATTCATCTCTTGTGATTTTTATGGCACCTTGTGGTCTCAGGTTCGAGCTTGGCTTGGTGTGTCAGGTCCAGACTCATTTACCGTACCAGATCATTTCTATCAGTTTACTCATTCAGCAGGTGGCGGACGCGCAAAATGCTCTTTCATGCAACTTGTGTGGTTGATTAGTGCGTGGATAATCTGGAATGACAGTAATCAGCGATTGTTTAACAATTTGGATAGCTCTATTGACCAGTTGTTGGACAAAGTAAAGCGGTGCTCTCTTTGGTGGCTAAAAGCTAACAATGTTGTATTTGTTTTTGGTTTTCATTTGTGGTGGTCAAGTCCTTTGGCTTGTCTGGGACTTACCTGTCTTTGATTAACACTATTCTTTTGTAATTATTTGGGAGCTCCTTCGCACTACTTGTGATTGGGTGAGCTCCCTCCTTATTAATATATAAGTTCCATTTTTGATTGTCCAAAAAAAATTTGTAATTTTAACACCAAAATATAATTTTAGTTTGGTTTGAAGTTCACAAAAATGTTAAAGCAAATTAAAACTAGGAACTAATAATAAATAAACAGATTAGTTTACACTTTACACTTCAGATTTTATTCATAAAAATCAATTTTTGTTCTATATACGGTGGTTTATGGAACATTTTCAAGTTACATCACAAAAATGGAACATTTTCAAGTGGGCCCCACAAATGGCGGTGGTGCTAGTTGTAATATGTTGTGTTCCTAATAATAGAAGCATTTTGCAGCGTTAAAATTCTTGCGTCCTCGCAGGAATGATTGTTGAAAAATTGTGTGATGGCAAAAGGTCATTGGTTCATTGAATTCGATGGATATGGCCTACCAAAGCAATCCAGCTGTTTCATTACCAACACCAACTACTTCTTGGTCCCTCAAACAAACTACCAAATCAGCATATATATCCCACAAAATGAAACAAAACGGTGCTAAAGACTAAAGAGTCCCCTAATGTTTTATTCAAAAACAAAAAAAAAGTCCCCTAATGTTTGTTATAGATATAAAAAATTTATTGTTGTTTAATCGTGATTAATCTCTATTGTGGAACATATGAGACATAGAACTGATGTTTTTTTTACTTTTGACCAGTTTCTTTTATACACGAAAGTAGAATTCTAGAACATAGAAATCATGGAAATGTTAATTTGATGTTTTTAAACTTTTATGTAAATTCATGAAATACGTGTAAATTATAAAAAAAAAAATGGAACTAAGAAAGAAATATAGATAAATGTGTACGTCATTGTGAACATAACTTAATTGACTTGCATATAAAATAGAATTATCGGAAAAAATAGAGATAAATACGTGTATTATGTGCACATACAAGTCAAATAACATAAATAATTAATAAAAAGGCACATAAACAATTTGAACATTAGCTAATAAAAAAAAAGGTCTTATTAACCGATGCCCCGGAGACACTGGTTAAGAAACTAAAAGTAGAAACAAAACTTATAATTTACATTTAAAATAGCAGCTTTTTAACTTTTAAAATATAGAATACACAATTTTCAATGAATTATTTCCTTTTATAATTCCTTAACCAGTGCCCCGGGGTATCGGTTAACATTTCCCTAAAAAAAATGTCATTTTAACTTGTGTCTTTAGGAGATAAAATAAAGGATTTGGATCATCTCCTACCATTTTTCTCATATTGTTAGTGTTGCAATAATTTGTACCATTTAGCCTACATGTTTCTTCTCTCTTCTTTGTTTTGTTTTTCTTTGCGAGTCAATCAACCATTGGATTAAAAAAAAAAGTGTTGTTAGTGTTGCAATAATTTGTACCATTTAGCCTACATGTTTCTTCTCTCTCCTTTGTTTTGTTTTTTCTTTGCGAGTTAATCAACCATTGGATTAAAAAAAAGGATGATTGGACAAAAAGAGCATGAGATGATTCTATTTTTAAAATAAGGAGTTAAAATGTACCCAAAAAAAGGAGTTAGAAAATAAATTCAAAGAATCAACTTGAGTTTGTCTGTTATAGTTGGCTTTAGAACTCAGTTTGGTTTGAACTTAGTTTGGTCTGTGTTGGTGTGCTCCGCTCAAATTATCAAGTTCATCGGTCCTCTTGAGATATTTGGTGGTGTGGTTTTGATCTTTTAATTAGTCGGTCGTTGATTTTTCAATCAGATAAGAAATATTAAATTCCCTCAAAAAAGAAAAAAAAAGACATATTAAAAATAAATTGGTATTGAAATATAAATGGTTTGAAGTGCAATTTCTATATTTGCCTTAACTAAAGTGCCACTAGCAATATTCAATTCTCCGGTATCACATGCGCCTATTGGTCTAAATGGGCCCGCTCCAGACTGGATCTAGCTCCAGAGCCAACGGACACTACACTGTACATTCTGTTTCTTTTCAAATTAAGAAAGTTTAAGGCAAGTAGGGTGTCTGGTAATAATATAACTAAAGTGCTCTGCATCTAATCTATTTTATCTATTTTATGTACCAAATAATAATCACTTAAAATGTTACTCCCTCTGCTTCATGTTATTTAAAGTGGCACATTTTCTTTTTAAAAGAAAAAGTCACACATTTTTTAAAAACAATCAAGAGTACTAATTTTATGATAAAATAAAATAGACTTTATTTAACCAAATTATTGGTTAAATAATCATATGATAAAACAAAATAAAGTGGCACATTTTCTACCTCCACTCAGATGATAATTCAATATACTTCTTGTAGACATAAAAAAGTATACAAGTTATCTGAGTGATACATCTTAAAACTTCTAACATTATCTTAAAATTTGGAACATTAAATTTCCAAAAAGAAAAATAGATTTAATAATACATTCGGTCTATGTAATATAATTTATTTTTTACTTTTAGTCCCTCTAATTTTAACCGACAATTTTAATCTCTCTATTTTGATAATTAATCAAATATCGTCCCACCATTTATCGTCTCTCTAAAGTATGTTGATATCAAGGTCTTAAGTTTTGATTCTCTCGATGTCAATTTTATTGGGTTAATCTAAACAAAGCTTTACTCTGACTTTAAATAAACTTCTTGTAAATGGGCAGTAGAATTTGACTCATCAAATTAATCGGTCATTGTCCAGATACCAAGTTTTTAAAAAACAAAATAGTTTGAAAGTAAACAATTTGTTAAAATTTGAAAATTGTAGAAGGTAAGATAAAGGTTGCAAGAGAAGAAAAACCATAAAGTTTAGTGAAACAGTGTTTAAGACAATATAAATAATTCAAATTGTGAAAGATGTAAACAAATGAAAAAGAATGAAGGGGTTTAAATGAAACAATAAAAAACTTGAGGGATAAAACGGCTTAAGTAACGACTTAAGAAATTAGACTGACCTCAATTGAAAAATAACTCAAATTACAAGGACTAAACATGTGATTAAGGCCTTTTTGTTTAGCCTTTTTCTTATACATAGGTGTTGAATCGCATAGGAGCTCAACATATGGGAAAATAAAATAATAGAAAAAATGATTTTAGAATTGATAGAGTGAAGATGTTTATTCCAAATAAGCATGATGATAGGTTGGTCGGGAATGTGAGATGAGAAATTACACTTCATTTTCGTCTTCGATGAATTCGAGTATATCCGCTTCATCCCCGTGCCAATAGTAAAATCATGGTTTTTTTTTTTTATTTTAAAAAATGAAGTTTTTTCAACTTCAAATCTGAATTCACGCCAAACGTAAATTTTTTCCAAAACCTAAACCTGCTATTTGAAATTAATTTTTACCATTTTTATATTAATCTAATCCATTTGAGTTAAGAAATCATCCAACACCATGCATATTCATCAATTGCAACCAGGAAATTTTTTAAAGTGATTAAAAGTTTAAACATATCTAGATCAATAGCTAATACAACCAACTAACAACTAATATGAAATACCTTAAACAATATCAAAATAATTTTAATTAATATCCAACTGTACTTAATATTAGGTTCAAATGTAGTATTCTAAACATGACACTTTATCTAATAATGAAAGTTTAATAAATTAATGGCAAGAGATTTACACAATAACTTGTAAGAATGGGTAAATATAAATCTCAATTAAATTATGAGTAATTATTTAAGAAAATGAGATTTTGTGCCTATTAAAGCAACATTATTTAACAAATTTGACTTTTTTGCTAGGTAAGTAAAAGTTTATATTTTCAGCCGTATTTTTCCCTCATTATTTATTGATTTGCCATTTTTTGACACGAAGATTAATTTTTATAATTGAACGCAAATGATATTCAACTAATATTTTACTAAATTTGAGGATAAAAAACGAGTATGATCAGTTGAACTTGATCTAACGGCTAATGGTGGCCCAAGATATGATAGGACCCACTTAACAAATATGCGACCCATGATCAATCATCAAGTTTCCTTTCTGTTGCATCATCACCGTCAAATAACATCAAAGTCCCTATATAAACCTTTCATCACACAGTTTCTCAAACACTCTCACTCTTCTCTTTCTCTCTCAACAAACAAAACAGAGAGAAACAAACACAGTGTGCTTTCAAACTTTCAACTTTCAATATGGATCGTAACAATCTCTTCACTCTCGCATTCATCTGCATTATCGTCGCCGGCGTCGGTGGTCAGTCACCTTCCGCTGCACCAACCACCTCACCATCAACTCCGGCCGCCACCACTCCTGTTTCATCTCCTACCACACCAGCTCCCGTTGCTTCTCCCAAATCATCTCCTCCAGCTACATCCCCTAAAGCTGCTGCACCTGCTCCAACAGCCACACCTCCGACGGCTTCATCACCACCGGCGGTGACACCAGTCAGCACTCCACCACCAGCACCAGTTCCAGTCAAATCGCCACCCACACCTGCTCCAGTCAGCTCACCACCAGCAGTGACACCAGTGGCGGCTCCGACCACCACACCGGCGGTTCCAGCTCCAGCACCAAGCAAGGGAAAGAAGAACAAGAAGCACGGTGCTCCAGCACCATCACCAGCGTTGTTGGGTCCACCAGCACCCCCAGCAGGAGCACCTGGACCAAGCGAAGAGGCATCTTCACCTGCACCCGCTTCTACCGCGAACGATGAGGTAAATCTTGTTCGTCTTTTGTTTTTGTCTTTTCTTTGTCGTTTCTATATTTAACATAGTACAATGTAGTTCAGATCTGTTACATGCATATCCTTGTTTTCACTTTGTGTTCAGTTTGTGTTTTTTTTCCTAACCAAAATCTAAGAACAAACGGTAACTTGAACTCAAAAATCTAAGTTTAAGGTGTGCCACGCGCCACCGTTGACGGTGGGTTTAGTTGGACTCACCTTATTAAGTCTGAAAAAAAAATGGTATTTTTTTTACCATAAAAAGAAGAGTTATTGGTAAAGATAAATAAATATATAATGTATTAATGTTATTATATGAGCTGTCATTTTTGTTTTCTAGTGTATATTTTTTCCATCCAGATCCAAAGATGAATAAAATAAAATAAGGTTATAAAGATAAAGTGTGTACTATCTGCCTTTTATTTAGAAAATATATTCATAGTTTTGGATTCACGTAAAGCAAAGAAAAGTAATTCCATTAATTAAAAAAAAAAAGTAATTCCTAAATAGACATATACCATTCAAAACAAATATATTGTTCATATAATGGCATTACTTTATTATTATGCTAATTAATAGTTACTGATCTGTGTACATACTTTAAGCTGTATGTACATGATATTATTTTAGATGGCTTTTAATAATTTGATTGTGTTGAGAATTATACACGATATCCAATATAAATATAAATTTTTATTTTCTCAAAAATATGAATTTTTGCTAGGAGGCTTAGATGTAATTATAGACTAATAGTAATTATTATTAATTAGTTATGTCGTATGATTATAAAACAATGTGGGTTTAATGTTAATTGGACCAAACAAATCTTGAAATTTCTTTGTTCCATTTTTTTCAGAGTGGAGCAGAAACCATCAGGAGCTTGAAGATGCTAGGAGGCTTAGCTTTGAGCTGGATTGCTGTTGTTTTATTCTTCTAGTCTGTCTAGATATAATTCCTTGATCTTTATTATCACACTCTTGTATTATTTCTTTCCATCCTTTTTTTTTATTCTTATTTTTGGCTATTTTATGGGTACACGATGCACTACATTACATTTATTTACATTTGTTACCTTGAGACATCTATGATACTATTAATTTTATCGTTATTCTTTTTTGAAAATGTTGTGGTCATTATTTTATTCTTGGTGAAGATTGTTGTCATTATTATGATATCTAGCATTTGTTTCGGTTTGTCTTATTTTACGTCATTAATCTTGTGAGTATGTGACTGCTTAACGGAAGAAACACCAGACAAACATGTCTTTCTATTGTATAGATCTAAATTTTGGATAAAATTGGGTACAAATTGAGTTCCTATGTATAGATCTATGTATGTTTTAAAACGGCCTCATAGCATTGTAATAACTTGATTTATGATTTTGCAACCAAAGGAACGAGTGCTTAATAATACAGTATGTTATCCAGTTAAAATTTTTATTTATACATTCCTAGGATTTTCATTCTCAAGGGATCATGTAAATTTTGTATGAAAATACCAATTTTCCCTACCGATTTTTTCGAAGCAGATACTTTTATTTTAACAAAAGCAATTGTTTGCGAGCAATACCATCCTTAATACAAGTGGAGATATAATAAATGCTCTAACATCCAATATAAATCCTCTAAAAAAAAAATCCAATATAAATGCCTCTCACTAACGATCTCTTCTTCTGTTTCACCACGGATAAATTCAAGATCTTTTTCTTCCCTTTTCCTTTATGCCATTCTACGAGTTGCATTTGTTAGATTATCATCGTGACATTGATGGTGTTGATGAATCTGAGATGAGTGTATTTGAAATCAAATAACCAGCAATACCATCTTCTTTTTAATCCAAATTGATTTTAGAATAACCGAGAGACAGTGTTAATATGAGAATAATATTTAAAAACAAGCTCAAATACAAGTGAATTACAAACATAAAATGTACACGGGACACTGGCGCATATGTGGATGAGATAATATTACCAGGAAAACCATTTCAAACACGATTTTATTACAAACTATAAAATGTACACGGGACACTGGCGCATATGTGGATGAGATAATATTATTCGTCCGGGTGTTCCAAGTTAAACTGAAGCTATCAATGCAAGTGAATTATTATATCTCTTAAAGGAGTTAACCCATGTTTTAACAGAGATAACTTCAAATATACTTCGGAAGATACAGTGTACTCCATCTCACAAACAGGAATGAATGTACAATATGACCCAAGATTATGAAATGTCATTTATCTGGAAATTGCAAGTTATATTCGATCTTTTCGATTGTTCAATTATTAGCACTTGCATAGCTGTGTGCCTAGCTTGTGGTTGTAACATTGCGGAAAACTACAATGGCGAAGGTTGATTTCTTAGACACATCCCCAGTGCAAAGAGTAGAAAGTATGAACATTTCTCAGTAAACAACAGGTTAAATGAAATGTAAAAATTACAATATAAGGTATTGTATTTCAATCTTATGATGCCACCTTTTGATTCACCTGTATATTACAATATTCACAAACAAAAATTCCTTTACGGGGATAGAATACCTAGAGAATTCTTTTTGTATCTCTGTGAGGGTTCAATAATCACTGGATATTGTGGACACTGATTTCTTTCAAACAAAAACCTTGACCAGCTCAGTGACTGGTTTGCATTAACTGCTCTTGATAGCAAACGAACATGCTACTGGGACTAATGAAGCATGGCATTAAACAGCCATAGCATAAACTTAGCTCATAATGGCTGGAGTTCTTGCTCAGAAACAGCCGCATCAACAGGTTTATATGAATGCGCGCTTTGCCGTCTTTTTTTCCAAATAAAGAATCCAAATATTGATAATCCTAGAAGCAATGTAAGAAGAACAGCTAGGCCCACAATCATGTAATGTCGCTGCCACCAATTCCTGAACCATTTCAGTAAAACGTGTTAATATCTCAAGTGGTTGCAGACACGTTGGATTCAAAAAATGAGAAATGTTGGGATAGACACTGCTCAACATAGGCATTTGATTCAATAAACATGTGCAAACAATACATGTACAAGGTTGTGGAAGTCAGCTAAAAGACTTCTCTTAAAATAATGCTTTTGTTCATGCCAACCTAATCGAATGCCTCTGTAAGAATTTATATTCAACAATACACCACATACACTTCTATCACTCCAGTGATGACATGGCAATAGAACGGATGCAACATTCGCCCCAAAGTATAAGGGTTGTAGCCTGGAACTACCTATAGATAAACCCCATATCCCAACTCATCCAATAAATAAAAGCTCGAAGACTTTGTAGGCAACATTAAACAGAAGATTCTGAATCCATCCAAGATGAGTACGTGTAATTTCCAACTTATTGTCACGACTCAAAAGTTTCAAAGCTCATTTATCTTTTAAATGTTTGCTTGATGAACTAATAATAGTATTATAACAAAAAAAACTATTTAAAAAAAAAAATTCAGACCGGAGGAATTTGAAGATGAAGACTTGATGATGACTTTGAACTTTGAAAATTATTTGCGGAAGAGGATTAGAGATATTTGTGTTTGAATTGTTTTTTATTTTATTTTTTTGTCGTAATTTTGAAGTCTTTTTTTTCTTCTTCTGGTAAGTAGCCTAGTGGCTGGATTCACACACTTTAAGCATGGAGAAGTGGGGAATCCGGGGATCGAACCCTGGCCCCTGCATATTATTGTCCTAGCAGCTACCAACTGAGTTGTACTTATATGACGTAATTTTGAAGTCTTAATGAGAAATGGTTATTCATTGTTTATGACATTATGATTGAGACAAATGATAGTGTCTATCAATCAAGTCCATGGTTTTCGACATAAAATCGTAGTCTTTGGTGTTTTATTCATTTCTGCTGTATTTGTTTTGTGCGGGTGTGTTAGTTGTTAAGTTTATAAATTTGCTTCCACCATAGGCCGTTACGCCATCCGCCATATGTTTATGGCATGTTTTTGGCTCGCCACCATAATCTGCCATCCATCAATGAAAACACAGAGTACAATCTAAGTAAGGAAAAAACGCAAAATTGACATACATAAAGGGCCTGTTTGGATAAACCGCTTATTTGCAACTTAAGGCAAAAGATAAAATAATGTTAAATTGTTTTGTATATGCTATAAGTTGTTTTTATAAGCTATATGAAGAACTAACAAAAATAAGTTGAAAAAAACTTAGATAAATAAGCTGTTTTCATAAATTCTCTCAAACAGTCTCACAAAACTTATGCTAGTAGATAAGCTCAAATAAGTCAATTCAAACAGGCCCAAAATAGATGTAACCCACATGTATGTGGCATATCCATCTATAAAAAGAGGTAAAAATCTTTACCATTTAATTTTGCATGACTCATCAAGATTAAGACCCCTCTTGCTCCCATTACACCTCAGTCAACTTTTATATGAATACATATTAGAAGAACATTGATATATGCAAGCGATAAACATCAATCAACTTTTTAACATGAAAATGAACTTTAAAATATGTCCAGCCTTATTCCACTACCTTTTCCTTTTCACTTATTTATCTCTTATATACCACATTTGTATTCATTCGCTAAAAGAACATCTTCTATCTTTCAAAGAACTATATCTTTTAAATCCAAAACATAATTTTTTTTTTATTTTCACTGATTCAAATTGAACCATTTGTTGCATAATTGCATATGTATATACATGATGTGCATATGTATGGAAGGAAAAAGTTTCCAAGAGTAAGACATTTCTCCATTAAAAAAAAACTAACCTTTTTGATGGAGGCGTAACATTCCAATCAATCAATTTATAACTTCTGAAGGCATCGGGAAGTTGCATGCGGTGTTCAGCAAGCCGGCCAATTATATTCTGCGCATAGAAATCACTGTCATATGGGAAGTCTCCAAACAAATGAAGATGCACAATTGTCAACATACCATTGCAGTTGAGTTAGAAAAGTAATCAGCATATGGCCTCGGGGTTATGGTCCATCTAGAGAGAGAATCATTTCCAGAAGATGTAAAATTCACTAAGTGGATCTGTGGACATCCACACAAAGTGTTATTACCAATTTATCATAAAGTAATCATAAAGCATGATGGACATATACAGGAAATGCATAGTTTATATGAGCATTTTGAAAAAAATTCATCATGACTTGAACTTTAAACTTAGGACTTCTACCACAATTTGAAACCCATCCTACAACCCGACCAGCTGCCTAAATACACACATATATAGTTAATCAAACTTGAAGTTGTAATTATACAATAAAATGTTTGTGCAGCATAGTAATTATTTTCTAACCTGGGAAGTATTAACATTTAACTCGTGAGCTATAAGTCCAGCCAATTCTGTAAGGCGAGGCTTCATATCATCGTAGCTGATATTAAATGAAACTGCTATTGTTATTTGTGCGATTTGGAATTCACCTGTGCATTAAATTGATTAGAGCATGTCAGTCAGCAATAAACATACACATTGAAAGATGTATATGTTTCTGAGACATAAAAAGTATGATGAACTATCTTTCTGAGACATACAATCCCCGAGCCATGTTAAGAGATGATGTCTCTAATACAACTCTAAATTAAAGACGAGAAGCTTATCATACCTGGAGGTACATTATGTTGTGACACAGATGGAGCAACTGAAGGATCCACTGATTTGGTTGAATTTGTTGCTTCTGTATTTGGAGGCATTGGTGGTGGGGCACTGGATATCTGCAGTCTCTCCCATAACTCAGAACAGTTGGTTTTCCAAAAACCAATTTTTGTTTGCTCGCGATCATACAAAACAAGAGTGTTTCGGACGACAATACCTGTGCGAAAAAATGACATCGGAATAAGTATTGCAGAAACCTATCTCATAGAAGCTAGCTACATAATACAAAATCAGGGTGGAACAATATTTCACATCAAGGCAAAACATGAAATGGCATAAAGTTACCAAAAGAAATGAAGTTACCTCCTAAAAGAGTAGTTGGATCCTTTCCATTTTGAAAAATTCCCAGACAATATGCACCTCTTACTTTTGAATGCTTCACGAAAAGTTTCCCCATGAAAAATGGAGATAATCAAATCAGTAAATTTATTCAATGATTACACCAGTCTCTAAACACGGTTAAACATACAAATGATCCTATATAATTACCCGGAACATGTAATTTTCAGGTGATAGTGAGTACTTGTGACCATTTCCAAATACCATGTCAACTACTGGAAAGGTTTTAGAGAGTTGTGACACATCACTGAAATACAGGTAAACACAAACTGTTAGTTAAGCAGCAATGATAGAGTGACGCGAACTCATAATTTTATAGACATACATTCCAGCACCAGAAAAACATAAATCATTATAATTTGGATCTGGACCGCTGATTTGATTGAAAGATTGAAGTTCCTTCACAATCTGCAATAGGATAAAAAATTAGAGTTATCAGGTCAATACAACTCTGTTTTTGTTTTTATTTTAAAAAGATACAATTCTATTGTTATCATTTTTTGACTTGAAATGAAAGAAAATAAAATTTAAACGAAAGCCACTATAATAGCAAAATGAAAAGCTTCAGATCTCTTGGTATTTTTTGGGATCACAAACGAAGACACCGTTGATGAAGCCCACAATTAACAAGTTTGTGATTCCTCAAACTTCTAGAAGTCACGAGTGCCAAAGTAAGTGTATAGGCACACATGTTATGTTTATTTAAATGAAGAAAACCAACAATGATTCATGGATCATCTATGCTATCAAATGAAATTTTACAGGAAGGCTATGAACAGCATCAGCATCAATCTTAACAGAGAAACAAAGGCTAAAAAACAAACACAAAGGTTGGCACTTAGCAGCAAATCCACATAAAGTATTAGAGAAACCATCAAAAAACTTAACAAGATATATATCCAGTCTTATATGCAATGATTTTAATAGTATGAGGAAAAACTAAATAAATCCTCAAAATACAAGTGAATCAGATAAATCTGCAACAAATTCCTAAGAAATATCATCTGGAAAATAATTAAATATGTTTAAACCCTTCAATTGCACTTATGCCTTGGCAAGGCTGGAATGTGTTCAACAGCAATATCGTAAAATGATTCACTAACAATAGCATGCAGAAGTGGCTCCCCACAAGTTTCACTTTTTCATAGAGATGCTTATTTAGTTGTATATTGAGTATAGACTCATTGTCAATTTATTCTAGCTCCATGCATGATAACACGAGACTCACAAATTAGAAAATAATTTGAAAGTGCCAACAAAATGGCAGGTGAGATTGAAAAATGAAAATCCAAAAGCTTCAATAAGAGTATTTAAGAAAGAACTTACAGCTTCTTTAAATGCAAGAAATGCTTCTTCCGGTAGGTATGCATAAGTTGTACCACTATCCAAGACCGTTCCATGTTTTCCATCAAAAACACTTGGGTTTAGAGTCAGCCGCTTCCCCGCAACATGTATCTCCTTCAAATCAATATTGTAATAGGGACTGTCGCCACCCCGAAACTAGAGTAAATGTGTGAGATTAATAAAATGCATTCGTTGTGAAAATGCATTACATCTCAAATTCACAAAATAAGAACTTTGAAATACACACCTGCGCACAGGATCCGATTGTGCAAAGACCATGTCTGACGGGGGAGATATGCCACCAAGAACCATTGCACCCCCACCAATATCCATTCCACCATAGCATAGTGAGAATGAGTCACTAACTACATTTTTGTCAACCAGCTGATCCATGATACTAAGATCTCCTCGGCCCAAACCCATAATGCCATCAGCATGCTGACTATAAAGATCGCCAGTCTCAACATTTTCACAACCAAAAACAGCACGCTGTGGAGCAAGCTCGCTCTGATTTCCAAAGGATATGACATCCTCTCCAAGGACACCACTGCTAGTACTCATTTCAGCATACTGTCTCTCATAGACACATTGCCTCCTGTCATTGTCACAGTTGCAATCCAATGTGCATTTGACAGGTTGATAGGTGCTTGACAAGTCTGGCTGAAACTTCGGATCCTGTTTAAGTAAAACAGATACAAATCCAAGATAAATAGGACAATTAACAAATGACATATCCATTGGTACAAGTTTTAAATAAAACCATTCTTTTGCATCTCTTCCACCATGACATTGATGGTATTGAGAAACACAACACAAGGGAAACATAAGTATTCTACTGCATGAATAAGAGCATAAATCAAATGGGTTACAGTAATTTTTTCAAAGCATTTAACTTAGCATATTATGTTCAATTATATAAGCTTTTTTAAAGACTTCAATAGTCTTTTTATGAAAATATAACACATTCATTTGATCAGAAATTCTACTTGAAAGTCTTTATTGTCAGGGACGGAGCGAGGTATATGAGTTTTGGGGCAGCCGCCACCCCCAACAATTTCTAATACTATAGGACCCTATATATGTATGTGGGGCTTGCCACCTCAGCCACATGAGTTCATAAAGGATTATCTAAAGAATCATCACATCTTTCAAACTAATATATATAATAGAATATAATACCAATATATTTTATATATTATTCTTACAATTGTACAAAGAGATGAATAACCGAGTTGCTTATGAGCATTTGGAACTTTTTTTTTTCCTTCTTTTCAAACAAAAGATGATTTTATTTAAAAGTTAAAATATAGTACTTAACTTCTATGTAAAATAAGATGATTTTGTCAATTAAAACAACTTAAATAAAATATAGCTTAACTTAACTTTCAAACATAATCATTATAGTCACATTCTCTCATTTCACAAAACAAATTGTGTGGAGTTACACATTGTGTGTTTGGTATTATAGTAAGCTTGTCAAAATTACGGTGATTTACTGTAATTTCAGTAAATCTAACTTTAGTTTAAAGATGCATAAGACTTAACTTTCATATTCCACAAAATCTGTTTACTTTGATGAGGTTATTACAATAATTTTTCATGCTCTACAACTATAAGTGTAAAACAAACAAAATATGAGAGAGCAAATCATGCCTCATTATTTCTGCCGCCCCCCTCAAGAATATTTTCTGGCTCCGTCCCTGTTTATTGCAGTGTGCAGCCTTAAACAAAGTCAATGGACCCAGGACTTCAAGGTCTTGAATGGGCAAAAATGTCAAATTAAAATTACTGTATATTTAATAAATTTGATGAAAACATAAATTAATAATTAAGTCCTATTATAACTTTACTTAGCACGCACTCACATGATATACTTTTGTGTGTGTGGGTGTGAAGTGTTACATGGGAGAGTATGCTCTCATGACTCACGAGAGAAATAAATTGTAACGACTTGACCATACAGTACAATATAATCAATCAAGATCAGATTTAATTAAATTTATATAATATAAATCATCCTGTTGAAGGTGAAGTACTTTCACCTCTTATCATATATGCCCTCTAAATATATATATAAACAAGTTGTCATGTTGTATTTGATTAACATACTAAAAGCAAGAGAAGCTATAACATAGGTTACCGACTTACATCGAGGGTGTGCTTGCTAAAAGTAAAAATAGCAAAGTAGAAATTAGAGGGGGTATACTACTATTATTAGCTTAAATTACACTTCCCTTCCTTGAGAAATGCTCAAATTACAATTCTCACCTTTCTAATTTTCAAAATTACACACCTTTTCCAGAGAAAAATGTGCTGCATTTTCGTGTGTCTGTATGTTATTAACTGCTTAGCAGTAGTGAACAGCTAGAAACGAGTCTCATAATGGCATATTTCTTCTTTATATAACTTTATTGATTGTAGAATTTTAGAAGTTAAGATGGATTTTTGAACATTTCTAATATCAGCTTTGGAATTTCACCATTAAATATTAATTTCAATTACATTAAAGTGAAGTGGTGTATTGAGTATAAAAATCACATTCAATTTAATTTTTCGAAAAGAAAAAAAAAATGCGGATTTAAGCATCAATTAGACAATTAGGGTAGAAGAGCAAAACATATCCATATTATTATTACCTCCAACTCTTAAAACGAGTCCAAATATATTATCAATCTTCACTCCTCCATTTTACACCATTAAATTTTTACTCCTACCAAGCACAGCATCAATACCCATAACTTGCAAGTTCCTCAACATCATACCAAACTATCCTATAACACCCTGGTGCATAGTTCCTAGCTATGTATGTACAAATCTTAACATATCTATTCTTTTTTAGCATGTAAACCATCACTTCCATAATTAACGGAATACACGCAAGCATTGGTGTTAAAAGCAACCAACCAATCGAAGTGTAAACATTTCCCATTTTCATAACCACAATTCATCACATCAACAAAATAACAAAAAATTCCTTCACACAAACTAATTATCATTTTCCATTAGCAATTACACAGAGTCAAACTATGCACACATGAATCCAATAGAAAAGGCGAAAAAACACAACGGATCATTACCTGATGCCTACCACACTGTTCACAGGTAGAGCAAGGAACATACGTAACAGTACTCCCCGTATCAACAATAAGAGCAAACATTTGCGGAGGAGTACCGATCCAAAGTCTTGTTGTATAATATCTACACATTCAACAATTCAATAAAAAAATTCAATTAATCTCAAATCTAAGAATTCAATTAAGGAAATGCGAGTAACGATGAAGGAAGAAGGTTTACCCGTTAAGAAGAAGATCATCGTGGAGTCTCATACGAGCGTTAGGATGACGCTTCGATTCGGATCCATGAAGCTGGCGACGAGGATCGAGTGGTGACGTGGAGGAATTAGGAGTGGTTAGGTATAGAGGAAGAATCATAGCGTGGTGGCGGTTACGGAGGAATGCGGTGTCGACGGCGATGGTTTGGGTAATGTGGAGGATTAAGATTAGGATGAGGTGAGTTAGTGGCCGTGCCATGAGGTGGTGACTCGGGATGGAGGAACGATTTTGGATCCGAGTTGTTATTGTTGGAAAATGGATCGAAACGAGACAGAAAGAGAAGGGTGTGGTAGTGTGTTTCTCTCTGTTGAAAGGAGGGAAGTCCAAGTCAGCGTCTTCCTCAAGGAAAAATATATTGATATTGGTTTTCATTACTTTTTTTAATACTTTTTGCTTTTTTGGTTTATTTTATAATATAATATAATTCTTTTAGTTATATTATACTAGTTTAAATCACAAAAATACACCCTTAAAATAATTCATAATATTCTTTTTTAAATAGGGAATAAATTTAAGAGAGGACACTAAAAATAAAAACAGTGTCTAAAGAATTTTACCTAAATTTTGTCATTAATTTTAAGGACTTAACAATACTATCTTTTTAATTTGTCAAAAAAATACTATCTTTTTAATTCTTTGGTTTTCGATTTGACAACTATGTTGCGTGTTCCATTTTTTTTATTAGAGGATTGGGTTGTCTTAAAGTTGTCCTTTATTTTTATTTTTATTTTTTTTAATAGGTTGAGTAGATAGATATCTAGAGTTGTTCAAATTAAATCAAGTGATTGTGTTAGTGGTTAATAAACTTCACTTAAGGACGGATTATTTCAGAAAACCTAAATTGTAAGACAATTTTTGTCATACTTTATTTACTTCATGATCAAATTCTAGATACTAAAACCTCCTCATTCCTCTAATATTAGAGGGTTAAATAAAATTTGTTCAAATTTTTGTTTGTTTGCGCTACCACAAAACACCATTGTCTGATGATGATTTGAAGTTCACATTTATAGCTTATATGTTTGGTTGAGCTCCTAAATCTTTAAACGTGAGTTTCCAAGGGTCAATTATAGTTACCAATGAAATTTTTAACTTGACAGGAAGAAGCTCCAAATTGGAGCATCTAGATTTCGTGCGTCTAAAAGCGCTATGAAAGCAAAACCAAACATTGCAATACGTCTTGTCTTATCGTCTTATCTAGGGACGTGATAATCGAGTAAACTATCATGAAACCAAATATTTTGCTTATAGGTAACATTTGTCTCGATGTGTGCTACGAAATGCATGCAACATAATGTCCACTATTGTATAATATTTTGCAAATAAGCAATATTTTATTTTTGTTTGCGAACCTCCTTTTTATAGAGGTTTTGTACCTTAACATTGAATATTGATTTAGTACCTACTACCTAGAGTGTATATCCTGTATTGATCAATTACGAGTTATTGTTCCAATTTTCACTGAAGTGGTTTGTGCATGTTTCATTGAGATTGCATGCTTGATATTTGGTCTCTTATACAAGACACTCTTGTGCTAATCGTATTTTATACAGAAATGCTAATCCCTTCAAGAACTTATCGTGGGTAGACTTTTCAACCACTTGTCTCATCTATCTTTTCGTTAAATTCTCATTTCTCGACTCATCCACAAACATTTATCTAGCTCATGGGTGGTGTCTTGGGTTCTATCGAGTCAGTGCCGTTTGTTCATCGATGAGGTATAACCTCGTCTGATGCTCAAATCTCTTCTTAATTTCTATCATGGTTTGCTTTATGTACTCTCTACGATGTTGGGTCTCATTATATGGGATAACTAGTAAGTAAACCAACACATTATAACATTACAAGTAAAAACCTTCCTTTTTTACTCAAAAAGAAATCCTAGATATATAATAATTTAAACTTCATCGATTATTCTAGCCATCGATGTTGCGTCCACAGACTCGACCTACAATTGGCTTCCAACTCCGTTGTATTGGACCAAACGAGTTGTCACCAAATGTTTAACATACACTTCATTTAACCACAGTGACCATTGGATATAAATGTAAGAGTACACCTGCCTTCTGGCATCATAATAAACTCAAACAAAACAAATAGGAATATTTAAAAAAAGTAGGATAGAACTAAGGTTTGATCTCTAGCATGTCTCAAGTCATTTCAGCAATGCCTGGATGTTAAAAAAATCACATGTAATGATGGGGTGTGGATTGCAAACTACTGCCTATATAACGACCATAGTTAGAAGGAGTTGCACTAGCTGGCTGAGTGTATATAGATTGGCCAGGAACTTGATAATCATGTGCGACTGCAGCATAATGGGGATACCGGTCAGCAGTTCCTGCATATGCTGTCCTAACAGACGGAACCTGCCTACCAGTACCGACAGCTGAAGCACCACCACGGCCAGATGAACGAAGTGGAAAATGCCTCTCGTTAGGCCTTGGCCTCTTTGATGGTTGAGGACGTTTAAAAAAATCTCCACCTCTCCTTTTTTCTGTCTTTGCTTTCTCTAGTTGATGAACCCTTTTATGGAGTGTATCAAGTGGGTACTCGGATTCGAACTCGTATTCTTCAATGCACTTTATTACAATTCTCAGTGCGGCAAGCTCTTGTGCATTGGCATCAATCTACAACAGTAGTTAATTATTTTTTTGTTACTCAACAACAATAATTAAATGAGAATGTACATATATAAGCAATGCAGAACAAGAAAAAACAATAATGAAGATAGTCACTCAATTTGAATTTCACTCAAGCAACAAAGCATACCTTTGCAGTAGCAATATCACGGACATTATCAGCCTTTACTTGTGAATTTCTCCTTTGGTTTTTGAGGTATGTCCTCAGGAGGGGCACAGGTGAAAAGCTTTCTTGAAGCTTGAAGAGTTGAACAAAGTGTACAGCCGCAATGTGTTTCCCATTGTTGATTAAAGCTTCGATAAGAGCTGCATAAATAGTGAAAATTAGAATAATCAATATCTGAAAATTGTGTCACCGCCTAACAATATAATACCACAACAAAAGCAGAAAAGTATATGTCACGTGTGGCTATGCTTCGTCAGATAATCTAGCTATACTCCCCCTAAAGAAGACTACTCATCTAGTATAGGGGAGATATTTGACAGGACAATCCTTCACTGCAGACTTCACAGGTCAGTAGTTTATTAAAAGAACACCAACCTGGCACTTTGTGAGTTAAGCCAATAGAGCGGCAGAGCTCAGGTGCCGACCTATTCTGAGCAACTGCAGGTACAAGCTTGCAGAGTTCTTCTTCATCAAACTCTGAAGCAATCCTATAAGTAGAAAGAAGCTGCAAGAATGCCTCTGCTTCCAATGAATTTCCATTGGCAGCATCAATGTCTGCACTAGCTAACTTGAGCCTCCACTCATCGGCAATTGCCTTGGCTTGCTGCTTGGTTTCAGGGTTCAAAAGGTGATCTGCACCTGGGTCAGCCCTTGCCAATAAGCTGGCCATGGCTTCCAAAATTAGAATACAGGATTTGCGCTTGCCCTGAAGGGCAGCACCCACGTTATCATTTTGTTGGCTAGTTTCATTGTCGGGATAAAACCCCAATAGTAAATCAAGCACCAAACGTGCTGGATCAGTTGCACTTTCTAATGCAACAGAAACTTCTTCACGAAATTCAGACACTTTTTTCTTATGTGCCACAACATAATCCAGAAGGCCTGTCGCATCCATTTTCTCACAATAAACTTTCAAGTCTAGATGTGGCCTAACCTCAGTAGCCACACCTTCAGACTTTGCACCTGACTTATTAGGAGAGTCTTCAGGGGAGATGCTTACCTGATTATCTTTGTCCTCCCCATCATACACAAAATCAAAAGTTGTAGTCTCGTCATTTGGACGAGCCTCTATAATGGAAGCTACAGCGGCGTCTTTAAGCTCCTGCAAACGATCTAATAGATCTTGTTCTTTTGAAGTAACTGCCGCCTTTCTCTGTGTAAGTAATGTATTCATTTCTAATTGTTTCTCTTCATATTCCCTCTCCTTAGCCTGCAGCTCTTCATTTTTCTTGTTCAATGCCATCTCAAGGTCAGAGAAATGTTGCTTAATCTCATCCCATTGAACCTTATCCTCAGAAGCGCCCTTCTGAGCTTCCAATTCAAGAAACGCCTGAGCAAGCTGCTCAATCATAGACTCTTTGTTATTTTCATTGCTTTGCTCCACGTCACCCATATTCCTGCAGCTTAGCCAACAGCCTTTAAGAACAATTCAATTTAATTGTGATAAACTATTACAAAGGTTAATAACATGAGAATAAACAATAAGAAAGTAAGTCCATCTACACTCCTTTATCACAGAAAACCCCTTTTATCTGTATTTCTTTCTCACAATTTAGTATAATACTTAAGTGTATCCTCTACAACATCCCTCTTCATACCTTCATCAATCACTTTATCTAAAATCCTTATCAAAGCTTACATATCAAAACACTGAAAAAACTAATAGGTTACAAAACAATCTGGCAGCACTTTCCTACATATAAATTCAATCTTCAGCTAGTTAACGTAACATGGAAAGCTTCAGATGGCTTAGAAATATATTGTCATTGTCAACCACAGACTTTAGCACATAATTGCAGCCCTAAATTCTCTGGCGCAGTTCCTTTTGCAGGGGCGTCTATCGTTGCTGCAAATAGCGCTGGAATCGCATTCTCATGCGCTAAAAGATGGGGGAAGGAAAACTTGAAAAATAAAATAAATGAAAACCTAGAATTTCTCACTGTTTTTTGCCAGCCATTCTTCCTACAACTACTAATTCCGCTTACATTTTCCGGCAAGTGTGTGCTTTTTATAGCCACTCGCGTTCAATGCAACTTGGCAAGAGCTGCATATTTTTTGGCAGAGCTTCTGAGCTTTGTTGTTTTAGGATTTTAATTGTTAAAATGTGTTTATTAAGGGTATCTCCTCCCGCATCAACCATTCATAAAGAAAATATATCATGTATCATGATTTAAATATCAACAAGACGAGACAACAACATTTTCTTCCATAAAAATTTTCAGCTGATTAATAGAATAGGGCAAGCTTCAGGGGTTTTAAACTTTAAATGTTGAACCAAAATAATACAATTGCAGCATAAAGAAAACAAAATACCGCAACATTATGGTCGTAGCAAAATTCATTTGCAGTTTTGTTGCAGTTAGAAACAAAAATCACAAAAAAAAAAAAAAAACGAAACCCAACCATTTCAATAGAGCTTTGAAACCCACTAACGTATTTGGTGAATAAAAACAATAAACCTAATTGGTGTAAAAACGCAAAACCTAAACATTCAGTTAAAAATGTAGAAGAAACATGCGTGAAAAGAAAAATACCTCAGTTATGATGCAAGAAAATCGTTGCTATGCGAAACAAGAAGGTGTTGAGTCTTGTTTTAGCCCCAATTTGAAATTTTGGATGCGGTTGCGACGATTCAAAATCCTACTCTGAGCGGTGTATGTTTGAGGAAGAAAGTACAGTGGCGAAACAATATGTTGAAGAAAGGTATAAAACCTGGATATGCTCTTCGAACTTCCAAGAGAAGGGTAAGGGTTCTTTTGTAGATTGGTAAAAAATATACAAAAAAATCTATATAATTAATTATTTTTGATAGAAAAAATAAAAATATTTATTGGTTAGAATTTAATTTTCATATGGTACTTGTGAAAAAATTTACATTTTTTTAATGAAAAATAATAGTAATTACTTTTTTTTTAGAAGATTTGTAAGAAAATGTTAGTAATTATTAATTAGTTGTAACTCATCTGGGATTGGTCTAGTGGTTGGCTTGAGATGTTGGAATTTGCTTCTCTAAGAGTCTCAAGTTCAATTCCCTCTGGTGTCAATTTTGGTGGGCAAGTCCATACAGATCCTTGCTCTGGCTTTAAGTGGGGCCCACACAAGTGGACGATGAGATTGGTTCCCTTGAATTAGTCGATTCTTAGATCGGATATCGAGTTTTAAAAAAAATTATTAATTAGTTGTTAGATTAATTTTCATATGGTACTGTAAAAAAAAATAAAATTACATTGTCATCACAACTAATAATACCCGCTCTATTCAGAATTATAAGCAAAATACAACGTTTTAAGTTCGTTGAACAATTAATGTATCTGATTATATTTATAGATTAGAAACATTAGTTATTCAATGAATTTAAAAATTTGTTTTTTGTTTATAAATGTGACTAGATGGAGTATGTGTGAATCTATTTGGGTTGATCAGATGATATTTGTTTAAGACCTTAAATTGTGCTCCTCTTAAGTCTCAAGTTCGATTTTCTCGATGTTAATATAAGTGAGATAATTTAACTTCGATAAAAAAAATTAATAATATGTGTGATTTTAAACACTTTACAATGATAACTAATGTTTTTCTTAAAAAAAAATATATGATGTAAACCGGTGTTCGGACAAATATTTAAGTGTGTTTGTTTCAAGTTTACTAAATTTATTCTTAGGAATAACATTCCTTAAAATATAAAGATCAGATTTTATTCTAAGGTATTTTAAAAAAAAATATGTTCGATTAACTTTATAATATTCCTTAAAATATATTCCTAGGAATTATAAAAATATAGATTATAATAGGTAACAACATACTCCATCCGTTTTTAAATATAAACAAAGACTTCGTATTGTTTTTCTTCATGTTGATCACTTGATCCCTTTGTCGCCATAGCCTTATAGGTCAATCTGAAGTCCTGCATAACAACAATAGAATAAAAACAAAAAATCATAGAGAATGTGCTCAAGCCTAATGGAGTATAAACCACTATACAGAATCTAAAATAGAGAAAGGCAAGTTCATAAACAGGTTCACAAATCACAATTAGTTTGATCACTTGAACAGAACCAATATTAGGGATTCAACATGTTAGTTTTGAAAAAATCATCTAATTCACTCACACAGACTGAAGATGCGGTCGCGGCAAATAGAAGCTTTCATTGGCAGAGGCGGTGAAACAACGACGGCAAAGTACAAACGACCGGAATAAATGTGATTCCGCAAAGTAGTTAGCTTTACAAACTGAAGTTGTTGGCCAGACATTTTTTTTTTGGTATTTTTGTAATATATTATTAGTTCCGTTTTTTTTATTGCGCTAACGTTTGAATATTATGAATGGTGTTTTTTTTTTATGAAATTATAATTTTGATTAAAAGTAAAAATATATTTTTTTTTAACTATGGTTATCTATTTCAACGACACCAACAATTTAACAAAAAAATATAATCTAAATTCTTATTTTTTTTAATGACACCAACAACAATCTTTATTATAGAAAAAATTGTTTAAATGTATAATTGAAATAATAAAAAAGTAAGTATAAATATACTCATCTAGTTTGTTACACTTTTTAAAGAATAAAAGAAAAAAAATCTAGACATATATATACTCATATCATATTTGTTATACTTTTATTTTAATATTTGAATTTACTTTTATCTATCTGTTATATACTTATATCGTATTTGTTACCCTTTTATTATAATATTTGAATTTACTGTTATCTATTTGTTATATGTGCTATTTTATTTGTATTGAAAGTCGATGGTAAGATTAAAAAAGATAAAAGTCAGTCCAAAAGTGGCAATTTTTTTTTAAAAGAAAAGAGCTAAAACATGTTATTTTCTTTATATATAGTACACTAGCGAAAGACAGGCACACGTACCCGTCTTTCCGCTCTTTTTATTACGCTAACGTTTGAAAATTATAAACGGTGTTTTTTTTATGAAATTTTAATTTTGATTAAAATTAAAAAATAAATGTTTTTTGCTTTCAAATTATAACAATTATCAAATCAAACTAACTATTTCAATGAAACTAACAATATAACAAAAAAAATAATCTAAATTCTTATTTTTTTAATGACACAACAACGATCTCTTTTTTTTGAAGGATCTAACAACAATCTTTATAATAGAACAAGTTGTTGTTAAATGGTATAATTGAGATAATGAAAATGTAAGTATAGATACATTTATCTAGTTTGTTACACTTTTAATTTAATATTTAAATTTATTCTTATCTACTTGTTACATGTGTCATTTGTATTGAAAATTGAGGGCATTTTTGGAAAGAAAAATCCAACCCAAAAAAGAGTTGAAATGGGTAGTTTTCTTTATATAGAGTATTGAGTATAAATTATTAGCTAAAAATGTAGTGCATATATAAATTAAATCCTATCAACTATTTAAAATAAACATTTTTATCTAACCGAAAAATAGACATATTTACTAACAAATATTTTTTTTACATTTAAATTATTTTTTAAAATATTGATTGAAAATAGATAATCACATGAAGAGGATAAGGATGATTTTTATGCAATCAACACATATTTTAGGTTTTAGTTAGGTAGATGATTTATAATTATCTATAATTTCTTTTTTAGGCACTACAAAAAGGGTGTTTTGTTTATTGGGAATGAAAACGAAATTCAGAATATTTATAGGATTATTTACTCAATTAACTAAAAAAATTAAGTGGTGTATGTACATTTGACACAATTATGGGTGTGTTTGTTTCAACTTAGAGATTTTTTTTTATAGATTTCAAAAGAATCTAACTATTTCTTTTTGTTTACTATCATAAAAATTAGTTTTTTAAGATTTGAAACTCTTACACTTGAATTCCTTGTATTTAGAAAAGAAATAGATTTTGAAAAAACTAGTTGGAATGGGTTTTCATTGAGCCTAAAAATGATTTTTTTTTAACAAAATAGATTTTTTGAAAATCTAAAACAAACACTACAAAAATAAAATAAAAAGTAATTTTTTAGTTAAAAAAACAGATTTTTTTCCAATAAAATCTAAAACGGACTGCCCTAAATTTTAAATATTGTTTTTTCCACAAAAATCAAATAATTGTTCTTTTGACATAACTATATCAAGAAGATTGTCATATTTTTTTCATGATGCGTATAACTTTAAAAAAAAAAAAACTTTAAAATAGTATTTCAATTTTTTTATTTTTTTTATTTTATCATTTTACTATACTAATTGGTGTTTGGGACCTTTGCGTAACATTGTTGATTAGATAGCGATGTATGATGGTCAGCTCAAATTCAAGGATGTTTATGTTGACAACATTATTAACTTGCATCTTCTTAGAACTCCCCTCAATCCAAACTTGGATGCTTTCCTCAACTTTTCCTATGTTCATCTTAATGATAGTGTGACTGATACTTTTACTTGGCAAGCAAAGATTAATGGTTTTGATATAGATAGCTGAATTTTGTCTCATTAGTTCCTTAAGTCCCCTGCATATTCTTGGTGCTGGAATTGGAAGCAAAGATCCATGACAAAGTTAGGTTTTTGAGTTCACAATTCAACCCCTACTTACGATGTCATGCATCATCGACCTATGTTGTAATCTAATACTTGTACCATATGCATGAATGACAATGAGTCTTCCATTTTTTTCAATCACACTAATAGTTTTAATTTCCTAAAGTCATGCCATTGGAGATTCTAGCTCCATTTTCCTTGCTGGAATTTGTTGGACTTGGAGAGCTAGAAATTCTATCTGTATCGCTAAAGAATCTTGTCCAATTTTTAAACTTACTTTGGTTGTTCATTCTCATAATTCTTTAATTAGATTTTGTTACCTGCCTCATACTCTTCAGAGAGAGCTTAAAATGGTGACTTGGGATGATTATAAGGAAGATGTTATGAATCATAATGTTTATGGTAACGCTATTGGGAATCCTAGAGTTGTTGGTTTGGGTGGCTTGGTGCGATTTGATAGTGATTATTGCATAATTGGATTTCATGGTCATATTGCCTACAACAATAACCTTCATGTAGAATTATGAGCCATTTTGTAAAGGGCTTCACATTAGTTTATTTTCTTGTTTATATTTTTATGATCATGCTAAGTGCTAACTGGCCGTAGTTAAGAAAATAAAAAGTAGAAATTTTGATAACAACGATTTTTTAACTTTTAAAAAGTTGAATATATTAATTTTCACCGCTTCCCAACACAACATTTCTATATTAGTTTCCTTAACAAGTGTCACATGAGCACTCTTTATCATTTCTCTTATTTTTATTTAGAATGCCCATCACTACGATTAGTGAGTAGTTCTCCCTTGTCTTGGAATCATTGAAAGTAATCTTATGACGAACTTTTCATGATCCTCTCCTATTCTTTTGTTGTGAAAACCCAAAACCCTAATCTAGCTTCGCCTTTTTAAATCAGAGGCAACATTCTTGTATAAAGACAAGAAAGTTGTTGGAATATGAAGTGAGACAAATATCTTGAAGCACGAGAATAACTTAAGATTTTGGGATGTGACGGATAATAGGGTGCAATAGGTCTTACCGATATATAAACCATGAAAATATTGAGGCACACTCTTTGTCCGGAGAACAAAGGATATTTTTAATAGTTACCTTATCCTTAGGCAATATATTTTGACATTAGAAAATATTAGGAACTATGAACTGTTCATTATAATGATGATGAAACAAGATATCATAAAAATATTTGTTGTCTTGGTGTGTGTATTGTCTTGGTGACCTACTGCTGTGAGGTTGTTTGTTTTGTGTAGCCGGAACTGTGTTTTGTGCGGTTGACTGTTGAGGCTGTCCAGTTTTATTGCATAAGCAATTGTGTATATCTGACTTACTCACATTGAGTGTGCCAATGGTTTTTTTTTTATCTCTTTTCCCTTTGTACACCTTGTGCTTGGGATAGTTTTTTAATTCAATTTTGCTAGAAAGTAGAGTAGCCTAAAGATATTACAACAAAGTTCAAGCACTACATGTGTTTCCAAAGCCTCAAAAACAAAATTTCAAAGCAATATAACACATTAACACCTAAAATATACCCTGAATTATTTATAATTTGCAGGGCAAACACTAAGATGGTCCCCGCCTATTGCGTCATGAAAGCCGCTGGTACAACAATACTACTTCCTAGTCTGCTAAGGATCCATTATTCACTCAACTAAGTATTGCCTTTGGTCGTGTTACGCTTTGCCAAGGCGAAAATGTAGTCGCCCGCAGAATAAGATATATTATGAATGCAACATATGCAGCAGTTATTGCACATACTACAGCTCCAACTATTATTCCATTCACTTCAGCTGAGAAGAATTCCAACAACAGATAGCCGTTAATCACTGTCACAAGAGCAGCCACACTCCACGAAAAAATCTGAATCCATGACAGAAACCAATTAGCATTTTACTTAATACAAGAGTATTGATTAATTGATGAGACAAATTTTATATGAATGAGGTGAAAAGTAGAATTACATCCCCAAGATAAGAGGAACAAGTACATTGTAGATGTCTTATAGATAGTTGATGTAAAAGTCAAAGTTGAATCATATGCAGTTTCCAACAGCAGGATACTTAATATACTGCCTAACACACAATACTGAACCGATTATAAATTCATGGTCAAAATTAAAACTAACAAAAAAGGATAAAAAAAACATGTATCAAGTACTTGGAATGACCTGAAAATGGTAGAGGGAAAACCTGTCATGAAACTAGTTCACTGCATACACAACTTCCACACCTCCTTTCAATTCTAAATACAAGACAGTATAATCATGACTACTGATTTGTCTTTTTAGAATCTAACTCTAAATTGTGAAAAAAGATTACGAATTCATGGGCAATTCTAAATTTTCTTCTGTTTGAACTGCTAGAAAAAAACAACAATACTAGGCCACTTCTGAATTATATCATTCCTATGTAAATTAAGATTTGATTTTATTGACGAATAACACAGGCATATCAGACAGCAATTTCACACAGAATGAACAAAATCGGCATCACCAAGTCTTTTTCTAAACGTATACCGATAACAAGTATCTGATAAGTAACCATAAAAAACAAACTGCAGATTGAAGGATAATATACCTTGAGGACAGGGCCAATTTTGAAAGTGCCCATTATCTGCTCCTTCGATACGAGACAAAGCAAAGGAATAAGAGCAAAGGGAATTTGAACCGACTGAAGTACATTAAGCCACTCATTCAGTACATCTAGTGAGTCCTCAGTAGCATCAAACATAAGCGCAACTATCATGGTTGGGACTATTGCAAAACTACGGGTAATCAACGCCCTCATCCATTTCTTCAACCTTAAATTAAGAAAACCTCCCATGATAAATTGTCCTGCGTAGGTACCAGTTATAGTGCTACTTTGACCAGCTGCTAACAACCCAATACCCCATATATACAATATCGGAAAAACTCCACCTCCATATGTCTCCTGAAGATACTGTCCTGCATTTTCAAGGCCTATTTTATTTGCTATTTCGGAACCATAAAACCCCTTTGCAAACACAGCTGTGACGAATATGTTAATGATAAAGGAGACTATCAAGGCAATTGTTGACTCTATTGAGTAATAGTTAAGCGCTTCTTGAACTCGGCCTTTGTTGCTGTGATCAACTTGCCTTGACTGAACAAGAGCCGAATGCAAGAATACATTGTGAGGCATTATAAGACATCCCACAACTCCGACAGCTTGCTGTATAGTTCTCGAGCTGAGTTTTGGAACCAAAATGCCTGCAAAGATAAAATCATACTCCAAATCATATTCAAATTAAAAAGCAAAACCAAACCAAACCAAACCAACAATTTACTTATATAGCGTGTGTTGAACACACGTTTGGAAACCCAATACCACTTCCCAATGCACTTTCACCGTGAAAAGGCAGAAGCTGGGAAACATGGCTTTTACGGTAACGTGATTTTCTACCGTGCTTTTACATGTTCCAACGCCATATCAAACACAGTGATAGTGGTTTTATAAATCTAGCATTGACACAAACACCGAACACGACACTAACACGTCGACACTGATAATAATTTAAGAAAATAAAAGTAGTTAAATGTAATTACATGTGTCATTGTCATGTCTATGTCAAAGACATCCTTAATATGAAGTGTCCGTGCTACATAGAATTTAAATCTTGCACAGGTCCTAAATCAGTGAAATAAACAAAACTCCTTACCAACTAGAAGTTCCTTGCCACTTGGCTTAGCCTCACCAAACATCCATGCAAAAGCAAGTGCCATTACACCAATGAGAACAGCAAAAAAAGCCTCCAATGTCCTCACACCATAGTTCTCAAGAAAGAGAAAAATAAAACTGCAACAAACAAACAAGGCAACAAAGCATACACTTAAGTTAAAGTTTTATTTGGAGTTACCATAACATCCAAAATGTTGTTACAGAAAGGACTCCAGGACATTATCAATCATTTCCGTTTAGAAAATAATAACAAAAGGAAAAAGGGGGTTCCCACTCATGCTACAAGACAACCTATGAAAATATTACAGAGCTTAGTGTGTGTTTGGTTCTACGGTAATACAATTTGATTTCGAATAAACTGATCTTAGTTAAAACTGAGTTAAATGTAAAGTGGTTTATGTTTCAATACATTCATATAAAAATGAGTGGAAGAATAAATTTAAGTGTAAAAATCATGTTTAGAGTCAAAAGCTACAATCCCTAACTCCAAGTTATAATCAATTCTAAATGCAAATTAAATTCTAATTGACATAAACCAAATGTGTCAAAATCAATTTTACTTATCTAGACCACTTTATCTCTTCCTACCATGAAACCAAATACAAATTTTGAATTGATTAAGCAAAACGTTGCAATTACATAAGCATAAAAATCATAAACTTTGGGAACTATAGCAGTCACAAAAAATCCAACAAAATCAATCAAGTAAACTAAAAAGAAGCAAAATGGAAAATTAGTAAATTAGACTTACCAATCAAGAGCAGTAATGACAACACCAGCCCAAAGAGGAATAACTCCATTACTAAGAATCCTAATAGCAATAGCACTACCAATAACCTCTTGTATATCAGAACCGATAAGAGCAAACTCAGCCATAACCCAAAGCACATACCTAGCCCATCTAGGATACTCCTCCCTACAAAGCTCAGCCAAATGCTTCCCTGTAGCCACACCAAGCCTTGCTGACAAAAGCTGAATCAAAAGTCCCATAGCTGTGGCCCACATAAGAAGCCATAACAAAGAATACCCTGCAATGGCACCAGCTTGTAGGTCTCCTTCTAAGTTCCCTGGATCCAAAAACGCTATACTCATTAGAAAACCAGGTCCTGTGAATAGCCATAGCTTCTTCCATGAAAATGGTGGAACTGAGGTACCCCAGTTTGTGGATTCGTCTATTCCAACGATTACTATCTTTTCTGATGAATCATATGCTGTTTCTTGTGGCTTTTCTTCTTCTTGTTCTTCCACTATCAGTGGTTGTGATTGCTCTTGTGAATTTGGATACATAATTTGATGATATTTGAATTTGATTCAATTCAAGTGTTGATCATTTGTATAAAAATCGTTGACAAATTGGGAATGAAAAATTCGGCAAGATTTTTGGTATGGCTAAAAAGTGTTGAGAATATTTTCCAAGATATAAAATGGTGTGACATGTGTTGAAGTGTGACATACCACGTGCATGTCTCATTCTAAATTTTAACATGTGTGTTTTTTTGACCTGTTATGTTTGTGTTTTACAAGGAGAATTTTGTTTGTTTCCTTATGGAGGGAGACTGTTCGTGGGGTG
>Ga0315914_1001977_pt1 | contig 31333 bp, 32 predicted proteins | sample MpolenodulesMG_FD_203920 | JGI IMG/M metagenome (GOLD analysis project Ga0315914, IMG submission 203920) | Medicago polymorpha root nodule microbial communities from Los Angeles, California, United States - elongated nodules | ecosystem: Host-associated > Plants > Roots > Nodule | place: USA...
AAAAAAAAAAAAAAACCTTTTTGGTATGCTAGAGACTTTGTTTGGTTAATTTATCTAATTTTAGGTTTAATTTCTAGATTGTAGTCTAGTCCTTAAATTATACTTTTCGAAGTATAATGTTTTTTATATATTTAAATTTGAAAAATTTTATGGTGAAGTTATGAGAATGACTTTTCTGGTAAAGTTAAATAGCTAATCATTGAGTATTTGTGTACTTAATCCAAGTCACGTCATATTATATATGATGTATTGCACATTTGCTCATAAGGTGTGTCATTATATCTTCACTTATTGCAATTGTGTCTCTAATTAAATCAAAATTAAACATAGATTCTCATTTGTGCACTAAGATTGAAATTCCCCTTAATATTTTGTACGAGGACTGATTTGTAATAATGTAAAGTTTAGTTTTATAGTGGTCCACCAGCATGACTCTAGATGACATGACATCGGCAGTTATACTATTGGCTACACAAAATAACTTTTTCAAAAAAAGTCAATTCTTTCACTGCACCGTAAAAGCCCCAATTAATTTCTATAGGAGGCAGAAGAGTTGGTTAAGTTACCAGGTTTAAGATTTGGGTGGAAAGGTTATTTGTGTCTCACCTGTATGGTATGCTGATGAGACTCTCCCCAAGCCATATGTAGAATTGAATGTCATTTTTTATTGTTAATTAAATTAAATTTTATTTCTCTTCCATACTATCAAATTCAGCATCTTAGGGAAATTAATATTTGTCTTCTTGGTAAACTTGTTTGAGATCTGCTCCAATCTTCTCCAAACTTTGGGTGGATCTCCTATCTAATAGGTATGTTTCTGGGCATAAAATCCTCCATGCTACTACTCATGCAAAAGGTTCACCCACCTGGTCTTCCATCATGCATGCTAAAAATGTTCTCAAAGATGGTTTCTCTTGGCGGGTGGGATCAGGAAGTTCTTCCTTTTGGTTTTGTCCTTGGAGCTCCCTGGGTTTTATAGGGTCTTTTCCTCCTTACATAGACATCCACGACTTGCACTTGACAGTTAGAGATGTATTCTCCACCAATGGTCCCCACACTCAAGATTTGTACTTTCACCTCCCTCCTTTGGTAACCGATTTCATCAATAACATTCACACCAGGTTTAAGCCCTCTGTAGAAGATGCTTTCATTTGGACTCCTAACAAAAATGGTACCTACACTACCAAGAGTGGCTACACTTGGTTGCTGCCCCGGACAAACACGATAACTCATTTTAATTCTAATTTCTCTTGGTCTTGGATTTGAAAGTTAAAGCTACCGGAAAAACTCAAGTTTCATTTTTGGTTAGCCTGCCACGACTCTGTCCCTACTCTCTGTTTGCTCAACCATAGAAATATTGCACCTTTAGCTACTTGTCTTCGTTGTGGTCTTGATGATGAAACTTTCCTCCATTGTGTTCATGATTGCAACTTTTCTCGAATCATTTGGTAACATGTTGGCTTCCATGAAGCTGTCTTCTACTCTAATTTGGATGTTATAGATTGGTTGAAGGGTGGTTCTATGGGGCATCATTCTCACCTCTTTGGTGGGCTTGGCGCCACCGGAATCTCATGTGTTTAAGCAATGAAAATTGGCCTCTTAGTCGCATCTCCTACAACATTCACGGTGGTCGATTCTCTCATTTCTTGCTTTGCTTCTAATTCCAATAGTCAGCCGGTTGATCGTCTCATCAAATGGAACAACGGTAATCACTCTTGTGCCATCCTAAATGTAGATGGTAGTTGTATGGGCACCCCTGTGAGAGAGCTGGTTTAGGAGGAGTTATTCGAAACTATGCTGGATTTTATTTATCAGGTTTTTCACGATATATTCATGACTCTTCTGACATATTGTATGCTGAGCTTTATGCATATATATATATGACTCTTTGCACTGTATCAACCTCCTAAAAGGTCCAACATCGAAGTTCCTTGTTTATGTAGTATTGATTCAAGATGTGAAAGATTTGATTGAGCAGAACAATTTCATTGTTTTTCATACTCTTAGAGAGGGTAACCAGTGTGCAGATTTCATGGCCAAGCAGGAGCCTCTTCAGATGTTGAGTTGTTGTACCATGCCTCCCCTCCGGATGATCTCTTGAATCTCCTTAGGATGGATGTTATTGGAACCTTCTACTCTCTAGAGAGTAGTCTTTTTTTGTTGTTGTTTTCTTTTTTTCTTCTTTTGTTTGCCTTGTAACAAAAAAAAAAGTTCAGCATCTTAGAATTTCAAGAAATGAGTGAAAGTCAGAAATGAATATCTCTTTCATTTCCCTTTCATTTTCTGTAATAAATTTAAATTAATTTTCAAAATTTTGACACTTTATTTTTCCATTCTTATTCCTCACTTCTCCAAACACATGATAAGCTTAAAATATTGAAACTACAGTATGAATGTGTGGACACTGCACTTAGTTTTCTGTGTGAAAGAATAAAATAAACATTACTGTCTTACGTACTAAAAATATTATAATATACGAGAGGGTCCATTATGCTTTTTTTTTTCTCTTGACTAAGGGGTCCATTATGCATTTATGCTATTACATAAAGTTTAAGTCATGATTAGACATGTCAGTACACATGATACGCGTTTCAATCCTAGCATATCACACTATTAATACTGAGATGTCTTTTTTGTCTTGAGCTCATTCATATAATCAAACTTTGATTCAAAGAAATATAACAAAATATTACAACATGGTTAGAGCTCCTTATTTTGACAAAAATGGAACAAAAAAAGGTGCATGGAGTAAGGAAGAAGATCAGAGACTTATAGCTCACATTGAGAGACATGGCCATCCTAATTGGCGTCAACTTCCCAGAGTTGCAGGTATGAAATTTTGTTACAAATGTTAATTAGTAGAATTTAATCAAGTAAGTAGTTGAATTGCAAATTAAGCCTCATTCAGTGATGTAATTTGCCATCAATCTCCTATTCTTTTTTTTGTGGTCGAGGTTTCAACCGCAGACCTTGCATATATTATGCATTTTTTCCTATCAACTGAGTTAATCTTACAAGAATATCAATTTCATATTTTAGTATTAGTAATAAATTAAGCAGGATATTCATTAGAATTTTTATTTATTTTTTATTATATAATCATGATATTTGTAGTAAATTGCACTCTTTAACAGGTTTGGCAAGATGTGGAAAGAGTTGTAGGCTACGTTGGATGAATTATCTGAGGCCAAATCTAAAACGAGGGAACTATACACAGAAGGAGGAACAAATGATCATGGAATTGCATAAAAAGCATGGAAATAAGTATGATATTATTACTTTAGTAAAAAACACAAGTATGATATATTATTACTTCTCATTAATCTTTGTTAAATATTGCATCTATTGAGTTTAGTTCATTTGACAACAGAGAGGGTCATAAAAAAGAAGTTGACAACACACACGATAAGCTTTGTCGGTTGAAGGATAATAGCTTAATGCCAAAAAATACACAGCTCTGAATGAGTCTAAGCTTTAAAATTAAATTCAGTATCACATCAAATCTAAAAGTCCCCCTCAAAAAAATAATTAAATCTAAAAGTCCGAAGCCTTAAACAATGTTTTTATACACTTGTTTATCAAGACTCAAATTCTAATTAATGCGATTTAAAAAAGAGAACAGATAAATACTGCCACTAAAATATAATAATCAATATTTTATTGGACTTGTGTTTTAGTTTAGATCAATTAAAGGTATTTGAGGGAAAAATAGGTGCATAGACCTTCGAGGAGGGAGTCTTAGCTTAATATGATTTGGTACTAAATTTGTATTCTCATTAGAAAGGAAGTCAATAGTACTTTTTTTTTTTTAAGGAAGGAAGACAATAGTACTTATAGATAAGATGTAATTTATCCTCTTAAGAAAACATATATAATAGATAAAAAAAAATTCCTTACTTAGGATATATATATTTTTGTCAAATTTTCTAATAGCTAGAAATTCACATTTTAAAGAAAATAAACGAAAAATTGTTTGAAACTCAACCCCTAAATATATAATGTAATATCCCTATAAACTGAGGTAAAGGTATGATGACAAATATATTAGATATGATGTAATTTATTAGACACTCTCTTAAGGTAACCCAAATTTTCTAATATTAAAATATTTGATAAAAAAATTATAACATTGAAATATATATAGAGTTATTTATAAATAATATAAAATTATTAGTGGAAATCATTTAGAAACTTTTTTATGGTTGTTGGTTGGAAGCATTGACTATATGTCACATATAAAAGAGATATTTGTACATCTAGACCCACATAAACACTTTAAAATTAATTTTTCCATTGATAATAAAAAACGTCCAGTTTCACTAGAAAAAAAAAATCCAGTTTTCACTTTTTACAAATTTGTTTGTTGCGATCTATGTTTTAAAACCGGACCAAATTGGCTGACTCAATCAACTGAATTGTACCGATTAATTTTTCTATTTGGTTTAAAATCAGTTGTATAGTAGTTTGATTTTTTTTTTGGTGTCTAGGGTTCATACTGAACTTTGCATATATTATGCATTGTCTCTATCAACTCTCACGAGTACAATATAACATTAGTTTTGATTGAACCAAATTGATAGGGGTTTGAATCACGGTTGGTTCAATATTTTTTTTATTTTTTTATGTAAATATTTTAATTAACTTTTCTTATTAATCGTCTGATTTAATGGTGATTTAAGTACAAACATTCATGTGATAAATTATCAATCTGTTTCAGATGGTCTCTTATAGCTGAAAATCTACCTGGAAGATCAGACAACGAGATAAAGAATTACTGGCACAGCCACCTGCAGAAAATCTCAAAGCACAATGATACTAAGTTCACACAAGAGATTGAAAGTACAAAAACGACAAGTGAAGCTATTAGTGTTGATTCCCATCACATTTTGGAAAGTTCATTTTCAATGTCCTCTGAAATATCCTACCCTAATAATAAAGTCAACTCCCCTTCAATTTCCTCTAGTCATGTACAATCAAACATGGACTTCTACGAAAGAGATCAAGATAGTGTTTCTTCTTGGGAAACATGGGATGGATTCAGCAATAATTTTTGGACTGAACCGTTTGTTTATGAAAATGCATTGAGTCAGGATTACTTTCCCATTTCATGCTATGGAGAAGAGGTAGAGGATCCATTTGTTTTATGGTAGTGCAAATGTGCAATATATGGTTTACATGTTACACACCCGGTAAATAATAGAAAGCAATTAGGTTGTGTTTTGTGTTCCATTCTCTCAAATAGAAAACAAGGAAAATAGTTGTTGTGATTGGGAACTTTTTCATGTATGAACATTCAAGTGATATGATCTTCTTGTCGCGAAAATGTTTCCCTTCAACAAATATACTCGACATATCTATATATAATTCAAGTTAGATCGTTAATAGGATTTTTAGTTGATAGATTTAGAGTTACAAGCGCACAGTTATGGATCAAAGAAACATATGAACTTAAAATAATACAGTAAAAAGGAAAAAGAAAGAAAAATAAAAATAAAAGCACAGAGCTGGCAAAAGGGAAAATATACTAATATAAATATATTTTAGTTACATTCATCGGTTTTTCAACATTGTCAAAAAGAAGTTATCATGTGAGAACATATGTGTTATCTATTTAGGCGTAGTTTTATGGAACAAAAATGATCTCTTTGCATGAAGTTTGATTTTACAATTTACAGACAAAAAATAAACCAACTCCAATATTGCATGGATGACACATGTCTTCTAACTTCCATTAATCTTCCTCTACAAGTTTCTTCCTTTCAATTTAAATTTTTGGCGTTGAAAGACTTGTTGAAATATAGATAGTTATTCTCATTTTAGAATTAGTTAGGGTACTAATTTAGTCACTATATAAGTCACAAGTTGACTCATTTGTACCTTACTTTTCATTCTTGTATCATTTCAATTATGATCAATACAATAATTTTCTAAGCTTTTCTCTCTATTTTCATGGATGCCATGTTTCTCAACACGGTATCAGAGCATGATTGGTATCCACCTTGAACAATTTTATGCTGCATTTTCTCGAGAAAGTTTAATTTTCTCGTTCTGTTTTCCATTTCTTCCTCTTTCTGATTTTCCCTTTTCTCACTTCATTTTCTTCATTTTCCTTTTTCTAATTCTCGAGAAAACATCATTTATGTTCTTCGATTCAGTTCGTTTTCTTCCACATTTGTTCTTAATTTTCAATAAAATTCTTTCTGTTTCGATCAATTCAGTTTTGCGATTTTGTTTTCATTACGACTTAGTTCTTTCCATCTTCTTAATCCCAATTTCTAGGGTTCAAATTCTGTTTCGATTTATTGTTTTCTTTTCTTCATTCAATTGCGTTTCTCTGGATCGAATTCATATATCTTCTTCTTCGTTCAAAATCTCCAAAGAATGAGATTATTGTCAGTATATTGTTGTGATCCTTTCTTCGATTCTGTTTTGGGAGTCTCCTGTTTGTTTTTTGCTTTCGTTTTTTATTCTGTTCGAACTTGTTCATGTAATTTTTACCCAAATTCATAGGGTTTTCAATATGTTTCGTTCTTGACCTTTTTTTTATGGCGATTAAATTGTCCCTTGCATCGATTATTCTCTCTTGTTCAACGTTCAATTTTCTGCTATGCTTGGATCTATGTTCTTGATTCAACAATTCTTCACAAATTTCACCTTTCATTTCTCATGGATTCTTGATAATTCTGATTTGGAGGAATGAGTTGTGTTATGATATTTGATTGATTGCACCTATTTGTTGATGTGTTGTGGTTGGTTCTCGATTAATTCTGAATCAATCTTGGTTCTTCGCCTACAATTTGCTTTGAGGTTTGAGTTCGACTCCGTTGACGGTGGCTTGGTGAAGAGATTGCAGTTGCCAGAGTTCTTGCTGTAGATTCAGTTTTCTTCGTTCACTATTGTGATTTGGTGGAGTTTGGATGATATTCTTGAGATCTCTGATTTTCTAGTTTGTAGAATTTGAGCCTTGATTCTTCGGTTTCCATTACCACTACAAAATTTTGATGGAAAGTTAAAGCTGCCAATTGCTCACTCTCTTGGATTGATGTGTTTGTTGTCAAAGGAATGGCTTATAATTTTGGGTATCGATTTTCTTGGCTGAGTCATTCATGGAAGGTTACTAATTAGTAAATTTCATATTGTTCTACTTGATCACTTGAAATCAATCAAGTTTGGTTTGTGATTTGTTGTTGGTTCTATCCTTTCACTGTTTGATTTGAGAATATTATTCATTGATGATTAATTCTTGGAGTGAAGGCATTAATTGTATGCACCATTGCATGTTATTGCTTGAGATTTGATTGGAACTTATTTTAATTAGAAGATTTAAGTTTATAGCATCACAACTTTTGAGGTATAGAAAATAATCCAAAGAGTTGGCATGAAATCCTTAATCAAGCTTTGTGGGATTATAGAAATTTTCCTAGAGAATAAACTAAAACCACTCCTTTTAGGCTTACGTTTGGACATGATATTGTGTTGCCTGCAGAAAGTTGTCTTCAATCGACCAGAATTCAGAGACAATGTAAAATTCTTGTTGACCATTATTGGAATATGATTTTGGATGAATTGGTCGATTTAGACGAACAAAGATTAAGGGTGTTAGATGTCCTTATGAGGCAAAAAGAGAGAATAGCCAAATCCTATAATAAACAGGCAATCTTCTGTCTCCTTTGCAAGTATCTTTTGATTGACATAGAGTTCTCAAAACCAAACCATCAGGCATTGGCCTAGTCCATTCAAAAGAACGAGTGCGAACCCAATAAGGGGTTCCCCAGCCAACCATGCGCAGTCGAAGCGTACTAAGTTTTTGCACCCAAAAGAATCTAGTAAAGGTAGAGATTGCCCTGTCAATATTTTCACCTTCTTCAGAAGAAGCGTCCAACAACATCAAGAAATAATCTTCAGCTTCAACCTCAGTAGCAGATGCAATCTTCAGAACGCGTCGGATCTCTGCTACGTCAGGGTCAAGGGTACATCAAATGAACTCCACGTAACACGCAGTGATCTGCATGTCCGCTTTCAATCATCATGTTAAGGAAGTTTATTTAGGGAAAGGCTAATTCCTCGTCATGATTGTATAAACCCAAATGGTCTGGGGGTAAAACCCTAAAGATGGCAGGCGTTTTTGAAATTCTTGCATGAGTTTTTGAAGTGCGCATGAAACTCATAAGACGTTGAGTACCATATTCTGCAACTTTTAGGAATGACACTTTCATCTTGCTCAATTTTTTGAAATAAATCGACTTCGAAGACTTGAGTTCAAAGTTCAAGAAGTAGACTTTTTCGTTTGGGTAAGTGTCTTAGTTCCAAGAGAATCATGTTGAGATTCAATTTCAAATTCGACAACAACCTCTATGTGTTTATTCCCATCGGTTTCAGTATGTTCTGAACCATCTTCGAAATTTGACCCATGAGGCATTTTGTCTTTACCACCTTCAACTGGAGACGAGACTTCTTCATTACCTCCATTAGTAGGTTGTTGACCATTTTTAACACCTTTAGCATGTGAATCTTGAGGAGGTTCAAAAGTATCTTTCTGTAATTTTCATCATCTTCTTGAGGATTGGCATCATCTTCATGAAGATTAGAGTTGACTACTATTTGATCCTCAAAAATAGTTTCGACTAGTGGTTTGAAAGTGGACGAAGGTGTTGGTTGTTTACCAACTTCAGCATTACTGTCCTCCATATCCTGAAAAATTATGGTTGAAATTGATATAGAAGTTGGTAAAATGACTTAATAAAATTCGCAAAGTCAAATGGGATTACCTTCAACACATTGTCTCCGATGCGGGAATGCGTGCTTGCAACATCTGGACCTTCTCGGGAATGATCAAGACAAACGTGCTCACTGGGAGCCTTACATTTTTCTTGAGCATGTTTCTTTTTCCTTTCTCTCTCAATTCGAATGCTAGAGTCATTCTTCTCAGCAATTTCGATAGTCTTGAGCGAAGGATCAGACTAAAAAGGAAAGAAGACAAATTGGTCTTGGCTTTGAAAAGAAGAATACCAATATATGTGAAAGTGCAAGCAGAAGACTTACTTCTTCTTCACTTTGTGTTGTCCTCTTCAAAGAACGCTCATAATTGTCAGCTCTTTTCCTCTTTCAATCCTGTCGAAGAATCACATGGTCAACGAATAAAGAAAATCAAAAACAAGAGGAGAAAAGTTAAGAAATCAAGAAGATTATTACATCTTTCTTTTCTGGTTCCTGAGTTTTGCCTTTCATTGAAGAGGTACCAGCTTTCGACGTGCTTTTTTTCCCAGCTCCAGTCTTTTGCCCTGACGTTTTTGGTATAGCTAGAAATGAGCAAAAATAACAAGTAAGTTTTAAATAAGGCTTAATTGCATGTTTGATCCCTTATGTTTATTTTAGTTTTCAATTTGGTCCCTTATGTTTTGAAAGTTTCATGTTGGTCCCTTACGTTTTAAAAGTTTCAAGTTGGTCCAAAATGTTACTCATATTGGAATAAGTTAGTCCATTCCGCGACATGATATTGAGTTTAATAAAACAAAAAAATTAAAATAATGTTTTAAAACTGATTTTCTAAATAACTCAAGTTCCATCACCCATATTGTCAACCCGAATCTTTAACCGTTATATGACTGAAGGGACTAACTTATTCCGACGGGAGTAACGTTTTGGACCAACTTGAAACTTTTAAAATGTAAGGGACCAACTTGAAACTTTTAAAACATAAGGGATCAAACATGCAATTAAGCCTTTAAATAAAGTAAATGTGTATGTTAACCTTGATCCGAAAAGGTGCTTTTTCAAAGATGCTAACCAACTTCTATAGGAGATGTGATGCAAATTTGATGTAAGCCATAATGTAAACAACCTCGAAACGTGTATATGTCAAGCTTAGTCGGAGTGATTTTCTTTGCTTCCTTTTTTATAAGACTTTGTTTCATTTCCATCCAAGAACCACATACGAACCACTTTGGATATGGTGGTCTGAATGCTAGTGCTAGTACGCTAGATGGCAATGGCGGAAATTGAACTTTCAAATACAAAGCAAAAAGATATTTGTTTGTAACGAAAGGGGGAAATTTTGATGTTGGAATTTTCTCTAAAAGTTTTTCTTTTAAAGTTTTAGCAGCATTATGAACAGTCTGACTAAGATGTAAAGGATCATATACAGTTTTGAAGTACTTTTGGAAAGCCTGAATTTCTCGGATGTGCGTACCTTTTGCTTTCTTCATTTTCTTCTGCATAAGATTAAAAGCAGAGATCAGTTCAGAAAGCAAACTGTCTAAATTCACTTATTTTCTTTTGTCGACGAAATATCCTCGCCATCATTTAAAGAATGACTTAGTACATTCATATGAGAGTTCGAAATGAACAGGTTTGAAGTCTGGAACCATTTCGTTGAATTTATGAAGATAAGTTTGCCATTGTTGTTCGAACTTTGGTCTCTTTATGTCCCCTTTAGCTTTGAAAAACGAGCTAGGATGGGTTTGAATTAAACCGAATTGCCTTGCCACTAAGTTTGGTTGATAGCCAAATGCACCATAATAATTTGTAGTCGTATTGGGGCCTGTCCTACTAGAAAGGAGAGTATGAGTCAAATAAGCTCTCCAAATGGCATTAGTTTCTGCTTGGTGTTTGACATCTTTGGTAAGGAACTCCCTAACGAACTAGTCTAGTCCACATGTCCTTGTTGAAAAGGGGGATAAATAAGGTGTAAAGATGTCACAATCCAAAAAGAATTTAAAAGCTTCTAAAAAAAGCTTTTGGCTAGTTTTGGTTTCTTTATATCGAAACAACTCAAGGCCAAATCCTTCAGTGGATCTTTTATCATATGTCTCTTCGAAGTCTTCAAGAAGAAAGAAAGTGTCAGTCAGTTTCGATTTGAAGGTGGCTAAAAGCCATAGTTGAAATAACCAGATAAAGCCATGGATAATTAGACTCTCAACTTGGTCACTCATGTCAGTTGCTCCATCATTTAGGCATTCATACAAACAACCTAGAATAAGTTTGCTAAGGCAAACTTGTTTTCCCTCATGCAATTGATAAGCTATGGACCTATAATTCTTCGCCACTTGTATGGATCTTATGCAAAAGACGTACATAGATAACCAATAGGCCAAGAAGGCTATATGCTCATCATCTGAAACCTCCTTGTCATTAGGATTGAAATTCTAACACACTTGTTTTAAACACACCGACTCTGGGGGCTACCAAGCCAGGAAGGAAATCCACTAGTGTAGTCCTTATTCTATAGCTCTCAGCAAACTCCTCGTTTATACTAAAGACCTAGGACCTACCCGTATTGATTTCAACCTAGGAACTCCTAGATCTGAGATCCCATCTCACTATCAGCCCTTGTGACCTATCAGACCTAAACACAAACTCAAGGATGAAGTTACCTTCAAACACAAAAAACTAGCACCTTGTTTCAAAACTTCGGTGTAGTACACAAGAGTATCAAACTCACACACACAGTCCTAAACAAGTATAACAGACGATACAAAGGAAACAATATTTCCTTATCTTATTGACCAAGCAACACGCATATCTTTACAGAATCAGCTCTGGAATATTCCTAGAGTAGTATTTATATTTTAGGAAATATTTGTTATTGTTTTGGACGATCCTAAAGATATTTCGACATTTTAGGACTTTCCGTATTTGTTTCTGATTTCTGTTTTGCAGATTAGCTAAACCGATCTGCTTTGTTCTGAAGCCCAACTAAGTATTTAGCCGAAGATACTTTAGTATATAAACAAGACTTCAAGACCTAATTGATCACTCAAGCCGTCATACTAAAAAGTTTAGATTTAGGGTTTTTAGTCTACATGTGCTCTACTCTTGTATCATCTGTGATGCAAGTTTAGAACCTATATTGTAATCCTTTCTTGTATCGTTTCTGATACATGTTTAGAACTGTGTGTTGAGTTTGATACTCTTGTGTGTTACACCGAAGTTGTTAATCAAGGGGTTAGTTGTTTGTTTGAAGGTAACTTCACCGTTGTGTTTGTGTTTAGGTCTGATAGGTCCCAGGGGTTGTGACTGACCATTAGGATAATGAGATGGGATCTTAGATCTAGGAGTTCATAGGTTGAAGTCTATACGGGTAGGTCCTAGGTCTTTAGTGTAAACGAGGAGTTTTCTGAGAGCTATAGAATAAGGACTACACTAGTGGATTTCCTTCCTAGCTTGGTAGCCCCCAAGGTAGGTGTGTTAGTCACCGAACTGGGTCAACAAACTCTCTGTGTTCTTTACTTTCTTGTCATTTATTTTCTTGTTTTTATTGTTGTTTATTACGTGATGTTGAAACATTGAATGAAACATCTTAAACGTTGAAACATGGTACATAACATTTTAAAACAAGTGCGCTAGAATTTCAATTGGCATCAGAGCAGGCAACCTGCCTGTTTTAGGGTGAGCTCTAGGGAAGTTTCATTCTAGCACTATGGACAAGGAATGTGGATTTGTAAACAGAACTCCTCTGTTGGATGGCTCAAACTATGATTACTAGAAATCACGCATGAGTGCTTTTCTTAAATCCATTGACAGCAAAACCTGGAAGGCAGTTCTGAAAGATTGGGAACATCCTGTGACACTTGACGCTGATGGTAACAGGACAAATGTTTTAAAACCAGAAGAAGAATGGATTGCTGCTGATGATGAACTGACTCTTGGAAATTCCAAGGCATTGAATCCTATGTTCAATGGTTTAGACAAGAACATGTTCAGATTGATCAAGCAATGTACTGTAGCTAAGGATGCTTGGGAGATTCTCAAGATTGCACATGAAGGCACTACTAAGGTAAAAAGTGCTAAATTCCACATTCTTACTACAAAATTTGAGAATCTATGAATGTTGGAAGATGAGAGCATTCAAGACTATCACCTGAATATTCTTGATATTGCAAACTCTTTTGAGTCTCTTGGAGAGAAAATTTATGATGAAAATCTAGTTAGAAAAATTCTCAGATCTCTACCTAAGAGGTTTGACATGAAAGTCATTGCCATTGAAGAGGCTCAGGATATCTCAAGTTTGAACATTGATGAATTGATAGGGTCCTTGCAAAATTTTGAAATAACTATCAACAACAAGAATGATAAGAAGGGCAAGGGGATTGCTTTTGCATCTAGTGTAGAGCCTGATGAGTCACAAGTAAATCAAGAAGATGATGAAGATATGACAGAGTCTCTAACACTACTTGGAAGACAGTTCAAGAAGATCTTCAAACAGTTTGATAGAAAGTCTAAGTCAAATGGTCAGAACATCAGACCCAACATTGACAATCAACCAAGTAAAGAGAAGATGGTAAGGTCTGATGAGAAGAACTCTCAATACAAAGGTGTTCAATGTCATGAATGTGAAGGATATTGACATATCAGAACAAAATGTGCTACTTTTATAAAGAAACAGAAGAAAAGTTTAATTGTTTCATGGTCAGATGGAGATGACTCTGATGAAGAGGTGAAAGTTGAATCTGCTAATCATGTCTCTGCCTTAACAGGTAGAATTATGTCAGACACTGATTCTTGTGAAGAGGAGATGTTTTATGATAAGCTTGCTATGTCCTACTATGACCTGACTGCTAAAAATGCTGAATTAACCCAAAAGGTTGAGTAACATGTAAAAGAAATTGCTCAATTGCATGATGACAGGTTTGATAATCTTACTCATATCTCAGAACTCAATGGTGAGTTATCAAAATTGAACTCTCGACTTGAGTATATGAGAGAGCATATTGGAATGATGACTGCATATTCAACAAGGAGCAAGCAAATGCTTAAACATTCGAAGGAACATCAGACCAAGAAGAAATCAGATTTTTGGGTGTGTGATCATTGAAAAGGGAAGGGTCATATTAGACCTTACTACTTCAAGCTGCATGGTCAGTCAAAGCAATTTCAGCAGAAACCCTATAAGAAAAGATGGACCTTCAGAAATTTTAATACAGGATTAATTGCTCACACATCTCTAAGAGCATCATCTAAAGAGGACTGATACTTTGATAGTGGTTGTTCAAGACATATGACTGGGGTAGATAAATATCTAGAAGATGTGAGACCTTATGCAACTAGCTATGTTACTTTTGGTGATGGAGATAAATGAAAAACTGTGGGAATTGGTAACCTGATCAAACAGGGTTTGCTAAGACTTGATGTTGTGTTGCTAGTTAAAGGATTAACTGCCAATTTAATTAGCATAAGTCAGTTGTGTGACCTAGGACTACAAGTAAACTTCACCAAGCCTGAATGTCAGATTTCATATGAGAAAGGAGAAGTACTTATGAGAGGCACAAGGTCCAAGGACAATTGCTATCTTTGGGTATCTCAAGAAGATGCATTTATCTCAACCTGTCTTTTGAGCAAAGAAGAAAAGATCAAATTGTGGCATCAAAGGTTGAGAGATCTACATCTGAAAGGGACGAAGAAAGCCTTATCTTCAGAAGTTATCAAAGGACTACCTGATCTAAAGATTATTGAAGGCAGCATATGTGGTGAATGTCAGATTGGCAAACAAACAAGGATGTCCCATCCAAGGTTGGAACATCAAGCAACCTCTAAAGTCCTTGAACTTCTGCACATGGATCTGATGGGACCTATGCAGGTTGAGAGCATTGGTGGAAAATGGTATGTCCTTGTTGTTGTTGATGATTTCTCAAGATTCACTTGGGTGAACTTTATTAGAGAAAAATCAGACACTTTTGACGTATTTAAAGAATGGTGCACACAACTGCAAAGAGAAAAAGGTTGTGGCATTGTAAGAATTAGGAGTGATCATGGAACTGAGTTTGAAAATGCTAAGTTTGATGAATATTGTTTAGATGAGGGAATCAAACATGAATTCTCATCACCTATAACACCCCAACAAAATGGTGTTGTAGAAAGAAAGAACATGACTCTTCAAGAATCTACCAGAGTCATGCTTCATGCTAAACACTTACCTTATCGTTTCTGGGTTGAAGCTATGAACACAACATGTTATATTCAGAACAGGGTAACCCCAAGAACTCGAACCACAACAACCCTCTATGAGTTACGGAAGGGAAGAAAACCTACTGTCAAATATTTCCATGTGTTTGGTAGCATGTGCTACATTTTGTCTGATAGAGATTACAGAAGGAAGATGGATCCTAAGAGTGATGAAGGAATTTTTCTTGGTTACTCCACAAATAGTAGAGCTTATAGAGTATTTAATTCTAAAACTGAAACTATGATGGAATCTATTAATGTTCTGATAGATAATGTGCCTAAAGAAAAAGTTCTTGATGCTGATGTTAGAACATCTATTCAGGAAACAAATGCACCTATTCAGGTGAATGAATCTGAACCTGAGAAAGAAGAAATCGTAGAAGCTGAGCAACATCAGATGTCCTCTATTAAAGGTCTCTCTATTAGAATTCAGAAGAATCATCCTCAATACCTAATCCTTGGGGATCCTGATCAAGGAATCACAACTAGAAGATCAGTTGGAGTCGTTGCCCACTCCTGTTTTGTGTCCAAGATTGAACCAAAGAATGTCAAAGAAGCCCTGTCTGATGAGTTCTAGATTGAAGCAATGCAAGAACAACCAAATCAATTCAAAAGGAGTGAGGTGTGGGATTTAGTTCCAAAACCTGAAGGGATGAATGTGATAAGTACCAAGTGGATCTTTAAGAACAAGTCTGATGAACATGGAACTGTGACCAGAAATAAGGCAAGACTTGTAGCTCAGGGCTATACTCAAGTAGAAGGTTTGGACTTTGATGAAACATTTTCCCCTGTTGCTAGATTGGAATCTATAAGATTGGCACTAGGGGTGTCTTGTATACTCAAATTCAAGCTGTTCCAGATGGATGTAAAGAGTGCCTTTCTAAATGGTTACTTGAATGAAGAAGTCTATGTTGAACAACCTAAAGGATTTGTTGATCCTAGCTTTCCAAATCATGTCTACAAATTGAAGAAAGCTCTGTATGGATTAAAGTAGGCACCTAGGGCTTGGTATGAGAGACTCACTCATTTTCTTGTTAATCAAGGATACATAAAAGGAGGTACAGACAATACCCTGTTTGTAAAAGATGATAATGGAAGATTGATGATTGCCCAGATATATGTTGATGACATTGTTTTTGGTGGAATGTCGAACAAGATGGTTCAACATTTCGTTCAACAAATGCAGTCTGAGTTTGAGATGAGCTTAATTGGTGGGTTGACCTATTTTCTTGGTCTACAGGTTAAACAAATGGAGGATACAATCTTCATTTCCCATAATAAATATGTCAAGAACATTATGAAGAAATTTGGCTTGGATAATGGTGATCACAAAAGAACTCCAGCTGCTACTCACTTGAAGCTGACAAAGGATGAAAGTGGTATATCTGTTGATCAAAGCATGTACAGAAGCATGGTTGCGACTTTATTATATCTTACTGCAAGCAGGCCAGATATCACCTTTGTTGTAGGAGTGTGTGCAAGGTATCAGGCTGAACCAAAGATGAGTCATCTTACTCAAGTAAAAAGGATACTGAAGTACATAAATAACACCAGTGATTATGGGATCTTATACTCATATAGTGAAAACTCTAAGCTAATGAGCTACGGTGATGTTGACTGGGCAGGAAGTGCTGATGACAGAAAAAGCACCTCTGAAGGATGTTTATTTTTAGGAAATAATCTAATTTCCTAGTTTAGTAAGAAACATAATTGTGTGTCCCTATCTACTGCTGAAGTTGAATACATTGCAGCTGGAAGTAGTTGTTCTCAACTTGTTTGGATGAAGCAGATGCTGAAGGAGTATAATATTGAACAAGATGTTCAAACCTTATAGAGTGACAACCTAAGTGCTATCAATATTTCAAAGAATCCTATTCAACATAGTAGAACAAATCACATTGACATTCGACACCATTTCATCAGGGATCTTGTTGAAGAAAAGGTTGTGACACTTAAGCATGTTGACACAGAGGAGCAATTGGAAGACATTTTCACCAAGGCCTTAGATGCTAAACAATTTGAAAAACTAAGAGGAAAGTTTGGAATTTGTCTGCATGAGGAGGCTTGATCATCTATGTTGTGAGACGTGCTATCAATTTTCTCTTTTTGCACGTCTTTGATTTGTGGGGTATACATGTAATGAAGTACTCCTGAAGTCCTCTACCTATTGTGTTGGCATATTTTGTGGCTAAAAAGGGGGAGAAAAATGGTATATTTATACTCTCTATGCCTGTGTGCATGTGTCTCCATTTATTTTGCAGCTATTTGGATGTGTGTTGTACTACACCTAATGTTGGCACTAATGTTGCAACATCTTGATGATCTTCATGATGATCTGAGAACTTCTCAGTATTTTTATTTTGTACATATTCCTTGCTGATATTCATTAGAATGTTGGAACATGTCTGTGAAGACTTGTGTAGATGTTGGCACTAATGCTGCAACATCTTGATGCTGCTCTGAGAATTTATTTGTCTATGTGTTTCTGTTGTACATGTTTCCTGCTGATGTGCTATAGTTTAATGGAACATGTCTTTGTGTCTGACTTTTAAAAGTCTAGGTGATTTTGTGTGACCTTGATAGGTCTGCTAGCTTAGGTATGCTAGTTGGTGAGTATTCCCTGAAGATCTATTTGATCCAGCCCTGAAGTTTTCCTTATTTTATGCGTTTAGAGTGTTGGCTTTCAAGATTCTTATTGTACATGTGCTCAGGGGGAGTAATGGAATATTCCTGTAAGTAGTCACTCATAAGTTCATATATTCAGGGGGAGTGATACTTCTATGTGTGCTTGCACTAGTTCAAGCTAGTCGACAGGATGCTGAGTCAGATGTTTAAACATCCATGTCTGTCACTTGTAAGTATGAGAATCTATTTTTCCCTTGCTTCTATATGTGGTTGGTGACAGTACTCTACAGACATCCATGTCTGTCACTTGTAAGTATGAAAATTTATTTTTCCCTTGCTTCTATATGTGGCTGGTGACAGTACTTTGTAGGTATGGGAAATTTATTTTTCCCTTGCCTCTATGTGTGGCAAGTACTCCTGTCTGAAGTTGTGAAGGATGTTGAAACATTCTATTATGTATGGGAACTTATGTTTCCTAGTTGTAGCATAGGAATTTATTTTTCCTCTGCTCTATGTGGTGAAGGATGTTGGAACATCCAATGTATGAGAACTTATGTTTCCTAGTGTAGCATAGGAATTTATTTTTCCTCTGCTCTTGTGAGACTATGCTAATATCTTATCCACTGCTGCATGTCTCTGATAAGTGTAATACCTCTACAGCTGAAGCTGTGATTGAAGACTCGTGAGGTATTCTTGTATGGACACGCTGATATTTCTTTAGTGATACTATTATGCTACTCCTTCTTCTTGAATATGTGCTCGGGATGACTTGAGGAAGTGTATCTGAGGTATCTCTTTAGATTCTGTGTGCTAGCTGTTTCTTCATAGGTATGTGTTCATGCTCTTGGAGAAATGGTATTCTGTATCCCTCTATTCTTTACATTTAGCCTTAATTTGTTTTAGCCAAAAATTTGCCAAAGGGAGAAATTGTTGGGTATTTGTATTGGCTGCATTATTGCTAAAACAAATATCCTTGTTTGTGTTGTTTGAATCAATGTTCCAACATGTGTTTAGGCATCTCTGTAAGATGTTGGATACGATGTTCCAACATCCTGGCATGGTTCAGTGTGCCTGGTTTCATGCCTATATGTACGCGCGCCTTTATTGTTTAAGGAAACAATATTTCCTTATCTTATTGACCTAGCAACGCGCATATATTTACAGAATCAGCTGTGGAATATTCCTAGAGTATTATTTATATTTTAGGAAATATTTGTTATTGTTTTGGACGATCCTAAAGATGTCCCGACATTTTAGGACTTTCCATATTTGCTTATGATTTCTGTTTTGCATATTAGCTGAACCTATCTGCTTTGTTCTGAAACCCAACTAAGTATTTAGCCCAAGATGCTTCAGTATATAAACAAGACTTCAAGACCTAATTGATCATTCAAGCCGTCATACTAAAAAGTTTAGATTTTTTGGGTTTTGAGTCTACATGTGCTCTACTCTTGTATCGTCTATGATGCAAGTTTAGAACCTATATTGTGATCCTTTCTTGTATCGTTTGTGATACATGTTAAGAACTGTGTGTTGAGTTTGATACTCTTGTGTACTACACCGAAGGTTTGAAACAAGGTGTTAGTTGTTTGTTTGAAGGTAACTTCACCGTTGTGTTTGTGTTTAGGTCTCATAGGTCACAGGGGCTGTGACTGACCATTAGGATAATGAGATGAGATCTCAGATATAGGAGTTCCTAGGTTGAAGTCTATACGGGTAGGTCCTAGGTCTTTAGTGTAAACGAGGAGTTTGCTGAAAGCTATAAAATAAGGACTACACTAGTGGATTTCCTTCCTGGCTTGGTAGCCCCCATAGTAGGTGTGTTTGTCACCGAACTGGGTCAACAAACTCTCTGTGTTCTTTACTTTCTTGTCATTTATTTTCTTGTTTTTATTTCTGTTTATTACATGATGTTGAAACATTGAACGGAACATCTTAAACGTTGAAGCATTGTACAAAACATTTTAAAACAAGTGCGCTAGAATCTCAAATCGTTATTGAATTCGAAGGTTATGTTCATATCCTGCATAACAACATCAAGAACATTCATCATTTTCTGAAAAATAAAAAACACAATATGTCCCGAGATTTACTGGTTGATCTTGCAAGTAACTATTTTTAAACCAGCAGTTGTTTACCAAAAACTGAGGTAAACACCTACATACTTTACCATTGTTCCTCTTTTAAGGGGTTTACGAAGATCGACAGTCACTTTTACACTGAGGAATTTCCCAATTCTATGTCTGTCTTTGCTATCAACCTCAACAAATTTCCCTAGTACATCCCGAAGTTTCTTTGCCATCGCATCCGGCCGTAGTTTCAAAGAAAAGTAGTAAATCCTCGCCCATAATTCACCTGAGTGCATCTCCATATGAGAGGGTTGTTATTTCCTGGATAACCATTTCAAAATCACAATGTTTCTATCAAAACTCTAAAATGATCTAGTACTCGGAAAAGAATATAAAAATGTATGGTCCTTGATTCAATATCATAGTACTATCAAGTCCTCAAATTGTTGAAGATGTTGAAGGCTTTGTGCTTGGTACAAAAGGAAGGGTCCAAATAAGGATGACCGTTTTTCGTCCTCCTCCTCTTCCGGATGCAAAATGCATCATCAAATTAGAACATTCTAAATCCTTCGTAAAAGAATACAAGTTTGATTTCGAAAGCTTAGTTGTTTGTTTGATTTTATTTGACAAAAGGGTTGTTTGATTTGCGTAAATCCAAAATTGTTGCTAATTAATTGGACTATTAAAGGTTTAATAGCGGTTTTGCCCCCCTAAGTAATAGAAAGTTGCGACTTTGGCCTCATAAAAAAATAAAATACAATTCAGCCCTCTATGTATTGTCCTTTTTGCAGTTTTGGTCTAATTTTGACAAAGTCAATGCTGACGTGGCTGCCACGTGTGTAATTATTTATTTTTTAATTATTAAAAAAATTAAATATTAAAAAATAAATAAATAAATAAAAATTACACGCGTGGAGGCCACGTCAACATTTACTTGGTCAAAATTAGTTTGGGGGCCAAAACTGCAAAATGGACAATACATAAAGGACTTGATTGTATTTTATTTTATTAGGAAGACAAAATTGCTATTAAGCCTTAATTAATTTTGGTGGTGCTGGTGAATGGAGAAGTACATAACTGAGATGATATAAAGGAGGGGGATATCAATGTAAAGAAAAGACGGTGATTGACATTGTGGGGTGTATGGGTAACTCAGAGGATGGAGATAAGAAGGTGGCCTAACCAAGTGATGATAAAAAACTACTTTTTTTAATAATAAAAATAAAAAACAAATTTGCCACGTACTAATCGTGGTTAATGTGATCGTGGCTATAATTAGTCCAAAAAACTTCCCTTCGGTATGGTAATCAATTTCCCAAAACTTGTCTCAAAATTTTCCAAGAATATAGTTTCAAATCTGAAAAAGTTATTGTGGAGGTTGAATGAGTTTGATTTGTAAAAGGTTAAAATATGGTTTTTAATGGTTTGTTGAGGTTGGGGCATTGTAAGGGTGTAGGGTAAATTCTTCGAGGGAGAGCTATGCAAGCTTAAGTTGGGCTCAACGCGGAATCTTAATCATTGATGGGTCGCCTGGTTCCCATTCCTCTAAAATCTTTCAACCGATTGAGTCGTAATTTGTAATCGTCTTTTTTGTATGTAAAATTTGAACTGGCCATAATTCCTAATCTTTTTTTTTTCTCATAAATGTGAGCAATTTTGATAGGTCTATTGAACAATCATCTTAACAAAATTAAAACCAACATTGATAAGCTTACTAAAAAGAAATAGTAAAATTTACAAAGAAATAATTAAAATACTAAAAGAGCCAAAAAAAATTATCGTAAAAAATAAAAGTAAAACTTATATAGAACTTGAACAATTTGGGAAGTAATAATTTTTGTGCAAGTGTGCTCATAATCAAATTAAATGCTTGGGTGCAAAACAAGTTTGAAAACGGATAGATCGGTTGTTACCCTTATCCTATCCATAGAATGTCAAAGGTGTTACAAGAATTGAGTAATTTGTGTGGTAAAACATTTTTCATTAGTCTTTCCAAGGTCACCTTTCTTTTTTTTCTTAACAAAAATGGATACATATCTTAGTCACTTTATGACACGATTTGAAAATAAGAACTTCCTTATTTGTTAGCACTGAATCTGTTTTATTCTGATTCCCCCTAAAAGATCCTCTTAGAATCTCTCTCTCTCTCTCTCTCTTCCTGCAAAATTATCGTTTTGTTCATCTCAAAGGTTTGTTCTGTCACAATATATATCACTTACAAGTAAGGTACATTGTACATTGTTTCTCTGCATGATTTATTGAGTTACTGTATGATTTATATTTGTACATTATAAATTATTGATATATTATAATATGTTAATTTTAGGATCAAATATCTTGTTTTCTATCTTCTTTGCTAAGTCAGATCATAGTTAGTTATTGACCATATTAATTTTTTTTGTTCTGTTTTGTTTTGTTTTTGTTTTGATCTTTGTTTTATTTGTTTTATATTTTATTTGGGAGTGCATGAATTCCTTAGGGTTTATTTCAATCATTTTGACTAAAGTTTTGTTTTAACCTAAATTCTTTTAGTGATTGTTTGATTGAAGAGAATTAAACACCTAAGATAACAATGGGCGACAGTGAGCCTCCACCACGTATTGAGGTGATATATATTACTAATTACTAACTTAATTATTGCTTTAGCTAAAATTGTATATGCTTTAGTTAATCATTTAAATTATTTTGCATTTGCAGGGAAAATATACTGCAATAGTGGTCTGTTGGCTTCTTGGAAATGGGTGTCTTTTCTCTTGGAACAGTATGCTAACAATTGAAGATTACTATGTTTATTTATTTCCGGTAATGTATCTACTTTCTCGTGCATTTTTTAGTTGATGTATCCGTTAACTAATCACTCTGATTAGCTGTAATGTCTCTGGTTCGTTATGATGCTTGCGGCCTTTTGCACGTCATTTATTTTGTAATCTGGTTTTAAGCCCCGCCTTGGGTATGCGTTGGGTATGTTGGGTTGTGCTGATGTGTAGCTGTCTGTTAGACATTTGTGTTTCTTTATACCACTTTTGTTATATCTATTGTAATACCCTTTTTGATAACTGACTATTTGGTTGTTGGGTAAGGTTTATGTCCTCTCAGCTTTGTGTACTTTCTCTTTATTTTATATATTTTTCTTTGGTTAAAAGAAAAAAAACTTAAATTTCCTTTCCTCTTTGTGCAGAAATATCATCCCTCTAGGGTGCTTACTCTTGTATATCAGCCATTTGCAGTTGGAACACTAGCAATTCTTACTTACTATGAGGCAAAAATCAATACAAGGAAGCGGATTCTATTTGGATACACACTATTTTTCTTGGCCGTTTTGGCTGTTTTAATTGTAAATCCTGATAATTTTTTTGTTAACTTTGATTCCTTCAAAATGTGCATTTGGGTTTTGAATTTTGATTTATACTAAACCTATTTACGTGCCGTAGTTGGATTTAGCAACATCTGGTAAAGGAGGGATTGGAACATTCATTGGTATATGCATAGTTAGTGGTGCATTTGGATTAGCAGATGCTCATGCACAAGGAGGAATGATTGGAGACCTGTCATACATGAATCCAGAATTTATTCAGGTCAGCATCATCAATGGAGCATAGTTCTTTATTACAGTCGCATCTACATTGCTAACTTTGATATTCGGAAAAATATGAGCAATTACAGCCCATCCAGAAACAATTTTTTGCCTTTGCATAGGCGTCTAAAACTTTTATATGAATGAAATTACTATGTTTTGAAACTTCCGTCAACATATGCAACTCTTTCTAAAGGTTTTATTGTTGTAGTCTTTCCTTGGCGGTGCTGCAGCATCAGGTGCTCTAACATCGGCTTTGAGGTTAATTACAAAAGCAATATTTGAAAATTCTAAGGACGGTCTTCGCAAAGGAGCGAGTAAGTTCAGCACTCTAATGCTTAGCATGGAAACATAGAAGTAGTTTCTGTCTCTATTTCTATTCAGTTAATTTTGACAATAATTGTGTAGCATGCAAATTGATTTCTTTTAGTATCGGTTCCTACATTTCATAAAGATATCCATGATCATGATTACTGCTTTGTCAATATACTGATGATTGGTAATTTTACTAACCCTGCAGTTCTGTTCTTTTCCCTATCAACCTTGTTTGAGCTTCTCTGTGTTGTTCTCTATGCATTTGTGTTTCCTAAATTACCAATTGTGAAGTACTACCGTTCAAAAGCAGCATCCGAAGGGTCTCAAACTGTTTCAGCTGACCTTGCTGCAGCTGGAATCCAGACCTCACTTCGAGAAGTACAGTTTCTTTTCTTTTCAATTTCTCAGGGAACTGCCTTACTGTTGAGATTCAGTTTTTTTATTAGACTAATTTGTGTTTTTTTCAGGCAACTGAAGAATTAAAACAATTTGAGCGCAAAGGAATGAAACAATTGTTATGGGAAAACAAAGATTATGCACTTGATTTGTTTCTAATATTTGCGCTGACATTGTCTATATTCCCTGGGTTCTTATCAGAAGATACCGGAAAACACAGCTTAGGCACCTGGTAAGTTCGCTAATTGAATACTTTCATCCTTTGTTTTTGGTTCTTTTTAGTCATAAACTTCGACTACACAGGCATTTCGATCCCTAAATGTATGTGGTGGTTACTATGGTGACTGAATCTATCGAAAATGAAAAACATCTCTCAGTGTATGTCTCGTTAGTATTTTTTTGAACAAAAGTGATTAACAAATACACTTTTGAGAACCGAAATAAGTAATAACTAACGAAATTCAATAGCGAACGATGCATTTGAGGATGTCTTTGTAATTATGATAAATTCAGATAGTAACAACTAACAATGCCGAACACATTCAAATATCAATTTAACTATTTACTCCACAAACTTTTGAGTTTAAAACTTATGTGCCGTGAGTGCAATAAAGTCTTACAAATGCATCCTAATCATATCTCACCAGATAGATATTGGAATGATATTTCAAGAACTAATCAAAACAAGACACTAAACATTTCTGCTCAAAACAACAAAAGTGGGTTAAGGTCTTTGTTTGTATGTACGTTCAATTTCTGAACTGGTTGATATTTCCATTTATTACAGGTACGCTCTTGTTTTAATTGCCATGTATAATGTGTGGGATCTTATCGGAAGATACATTCCACTGATCAAAATCTTGAAGTTGGAGTCTAGAAAGTTGATCACTACAGCAGTTATTTCTCGAGTTTTACTTGTACCAGCATTTTATGTCACTGCAAAGTATGGTACTCAAGGTTGGATGATAATGTTGACATCTTTCTTGGGGATATCCAATGGCTACCTCGCTGTCTGTGTTCTCACTTCTGCACCTAAAGGCTACAAGGTGAAGAATCCTTAAGAAACTAGAATACTTCAGAGGTTTAAAGTTATTTAAATATTGAATAGATTCATTAATATTTGTATGTTTTTACTTTCTTAGGGACCTGAACAAAATGCATTGGGAAATATCTTGGTATTGTTTCTTCTTGGAGGTATTTTTGCAGGGGTAACACTTGATTGGTTATGGTTAATAGGTAAAGGATGGTGAGAGGCCTTATTCACAAACAGATAGAATTTTGTGTTTTGTTTTACATTTTTACATTCTTATCATTTAGTCAATGTTGATGATTAGTTAATTTCAAAGCTAAATTCAATTGTTTCGTTCTTACGTCTCTCAAAAGAGCTTCACCGATGCAGAAAAATTCTGCATAGAAAGCTACAAAAGGTAGTAGCCACAACATAGGCAGCTAAACCTGATTTCTGACCCCTATTTCTACACCTGAACAGACAGGTAAACCAGCCAGCCCCACAAGCAAGACACACGCCAAATAGCTGCTCCATGACAGAATACAGGAATAAACCGCTGAGCACCAAAATGACGTGCCACCAACAGAGCTGGCTCAATAACTCTCAAAAGTAGTTGAGGTCTAACGCAAGTTTTAATATACGAGGTCTATTTGTCTGCATATGTGACCTTTTTGTTTATAAAATCTAATGAAAAATATTTTTTTTATTGGTATGCCTAAAGCTACGGCTTTAGTAGCATATCCCTTGGGTCAGTCCTGACCACAAGCTTGACAGAAAACGGCGCGACACGGCCAAAACTGCAGCAGAGCAAGCTGCAAACCACATATTGAAACATGCAACAGTGCACTAAAATTGACAGTCCACAGACGAAGCCCCAAACCACTGAAACTACTATGCCTAAATCCCTTCTGTAAAAGCAGAATCTTCTCTTCCTCCATCCAAACAACCCTAAAGATTTGCAAACCATTGATTGAGAGAATAGCAGATCCTCTTAATTTTGTTTTAAAAAAATTTTAAGATAAACTTTTGGCATCCTCTACGACCTTCTCCTGATCGAAACCTTTTGGGAGAAGATCATATTATTTCTAGCTTTCCAAATTACCTAAACATTTGAGAACCAAATCACGGTAGTTTTTCGCCAACCTTTCTACTACCGCTCAAATGCTTTTAAACTGAGTTAGGTGCTCCAGGTCTCATGTTGCAGGGCAGCCAAAACCCCTATCCAATTCAAAGACGCATACCATAGCCCCAAGAAAATTGTACTGTTAAGGAAAATATGACTTACACTTTTCGGGACACCACACCCACCTACACAATATAACGAAGAGTTAAAACCAACTCTTATCAAAAAGTTATCCTTAGTTGGAACTCTATTTTTAAAAATCATCCACGCTTAATTCATGCATGCAATGCATGTCTAGATTTAGTTTTCACTATAACTCATCCATTGTTTTAAATTTTGGTCTGGTCCGTAACCGCAATTGTGGACACAATAATGTTGTTACAGTAGCCTGTGCAACGACATCGCACCACAATTGCAGTGTGATATTTAATCACGCGTGTAGCCACATCGTAACTGCATCCCACCATAATTGTGTTCAATGTTCTGGGAATCTTTAGAAGACATGGTTGTGATAGTTTCAAAGATTTTGATCAGGATGAATTAAGGAAAATTTGAACAGAATGAGAGGTTTTCTCGGTTATGGGTACTTAAAAGCATGGAAAAATAATTCATGTATACTATGGAGAACCATGAATCGGTTTGTGCAAAGCGGTTCGCGGTTCTTTCGATAACCGGTTCGCATAAATTCGAAGATCAATTGTTAAATATGGGGTACCAGCTTACCATCACATAAAATTAATCAACTCTGTTTTGGGAAGTTTTTATTTTTATTTTTTTTTTAAATGACAAATATTATTCTCATCAAGTAAATGCAAGACACATAGACACTCGCGGGAAAAACTAAAAGCGAATACAACTGGCGCCGCATATATACGGAACACCTCCAAAAACAAACACCCAAAACATTCCAAATAATGAGGCCGGAGTATACAAACGGACAAAGCACCATTTGCATACCAATGCCTCACTATCCAAAACGAAGGCGTCCCAAGAACCCAAAACACACACAGCACCGCTGCCAAATCCTTGGCATCTCACCACACAGTTCACGCCTAACAACAACAGTACACTACTTTCCCCATTACCTAACAAAATACGATCCAAACAAAAAGGCCAAGACAAAGGCTAACTGTCAAAAGGCAGCACTACAGGTAGCACAAAACCATGACAGTAACACAAAAGAACCGCGCGGAGCACACCACCAAAAGCACAAAAATAACCGCCTGAGACAGGCCTGCACTTCAAAACTGCAGCAGCAAGCACCCAGCTAATTCCAACCAACCAAAGACCACTATCTTTCGAGACAAAGTCTTGGATTCCAACACCATCCGCAAAAAAGGCAATACGGGGTGTGAGTCAATTCCAACATCCACCTCCAAGACAACATCTTAATTTCTTCAACCAATTCATCCACCTTAAAATTTATCCCCTTAAGAATCTTGTCATTTCTCTTTTTCCACATAACCCAAATGGTTGTGTGCCGAATTAACCAAAGACCTTTAGTTACCTTTTTAACTCTCCCACCTACACTCCAACACTTCCAATGAACAAAGAAATTTGGTTGGGTTAGAAACCAACAATCCAACCACATCATCAATTTTAACCACACCAAACTCGCCATATCAAAATGCAAAAAAAGGTGTAGAGCCGTTTCTTCCTTCCTATTACACATCACACACAACATAGACCCTTCCGGTGGTAAAACATTTCTCAAAGCAAGATTACCTTTAGTTGGGATTCAATTAAGAAAAACCCTCCAACCAAACGCAACCACTTATGACGAAGCAGGACTATTCCACATATTTTCAAGCACCCTTTTCTTCACTAGTCCCCACAACACTAACCCTTCCAACTTCAAGTAAGCCGATTTCACCGAGTAAAAACCATTCTCTTCTAAGTTCCATCTACACACATCATCCTCATTAGTCCATCTCTTACCCTCCAAATCCTCCAAAAGGCTAGTGAATAATTCTTCCTCCCACACAAAAAGTCTTCTTCTCCAAATAAAATTCCAATTCAAACCCACCTCCGAAACCGCCCCTATCTCCCCCACCATTGCCTCCTTTTGACTTGAAATCGAATAAAGTCTTGGATATTTTTGAGCAAAGCTCCCACCTCCATGCCAATTAACCTTCCAACACACTCGTCTTCAAGCCATTTCCCACCTTGCGCAAAATCTCACCATTAAACCATCCTAGGCTACCAAAATCATCTAACTTCACTACATCTTTCCACCAAACCGAAGTGAACCGCAGCCAAGATGTACCTCCACCTTCCAACAAACACTCCTTGCATGGGCCATATTTTTCCTCTAGAACATCTTTCCACAATGCATTTTCCTCATCTAGCAACCTCCATCTCCATTTAGCCAATAAACACACATTCATCACCCGGACATCTTTAATCCCAATACCTCCATTTTTCTTTTGTTGACACACCGACTTCCACTTCATACAACTAATTTTCTTCTGCCCCCCAAAGAAATTCTCTTTGAACTCTAATTATCCTCTTCCCCACATAGACCGGCGTCTTCATAAAAGACAAGTAAAAATTGGAATTGAATTAAGAACCAAATTTAAGAGAACGATTCTACCTCCAAAACTAATATACTTATGCCTCCATAAGTTCAACCTCCCACACAAACTTTCCAACATCGGCTCCCATGTTGTCAAACTCTTCGGATTAACCCCCACCGCTAACCCCAAATACTTGAACGGGAGACTACCTTCACTACAATTCAAAAAATCACATGTCATTGCCATAAATCCCCTCGGAATATTAACTCCTATAAGAGAGCTTTTGAAAAAATTAATCTTCAACCCCGTTACCGTTTCAAAACCTCTCAAAAGCGTCTTCATCTTCCAAAAATTCTCCACCGAAACTTTCCCAATGCAAAGAGTATCATCGGCATATTGCAAATGAGACACCACCAAACCATTTCCTCCAATCGTAAACCCCTCAAACAAATTCATGTACACTGTGTTTCTCATCAACCCACTAAAACCTTCTGCAACCGTTGAAATTGACTCAAAATTTGATGGATGAAGAATTGTTTCCAAAAATATAAAAAATTTGTTTTAAATATATTTTGTGTGCTTCCAGAAGATTGTTGTTGAAAATATATTTATGGACGATAAATATATTTTTGTACCGTATGAAGGAAGATTTGATGCAAATATATTTTTAAATGAATATTTGATGCAAATATATTTTTGTGCTTAAGGAGGAAAAAAAACGTATCTTCGGCGTGATATCCATTCTAAACTTATGAGTTATATTTCCCTATAAATACAGATCTTATATTAGATCAAATATGAGAGAGTAGAATAACAAGGTTTAGAAGCCAACAACAAAATCAGAGTTTGTAGAGTTTTCTCTTGGCAACAAACACTAGGGTTGGGATTGAATCACTATAGATTCACCTTGAAAAAACACTCTTAGGATTGAGTCTCTTGGTCACGGGAATAGATTCGGGATTTTGGGTGGAATTAGGTTTGAAGACTTGTTCTTATAACCTTTTGATATCTCTTTTGTAAAGTTACTCATCATTATAGTGGAGCATAAAGTTTCTCTCTCCCCCAGACTATGTCAGTATTGGACCGAACTGGGTATACAAATTTCGTGTGTTGTCTCTCTTTCTCTCATTGTTTTCTATCTTTTGCTTGTGTTTATAACTATCTCCCACGTTGTTTTGGTTGCTTGATTAATTTTCTCCACACATCAAGTATGTTATTTGTGTGATTTTTAACGAATTCACAACATCAACCAACAAAAATAAAAAAGGGGCTAAAGGATCCCCATGTTTAAGTCCTCGTTGGATACTAATCTCCTCCGGTGGACTTCAGTTCACAATAATATTAATAGACATACTTCCACCAAACACGCCTTCAACCAAGCCACCCACTTCTCACACATACCTACTATACCCATCATATACTCCAAAATTTCTCAATCCACCGAATCATAGGCCTTCTCAAAATCTACCTTAAAAATCAAACAATCTTTCTTTGTTTTTTTTCCGTGTAATCCACCAACTCATTCACCACAAAAACACCATTCACCAAGTTCCTCCCTTTGAGAAAGGCCGATTGAGTCAATGAAATTACCGAACTCATAACTCCCGCCAAGTAGGTTATAAAGACTTCCAAGCAAATAAATAGGCCGATAATCCTTTAACTCCAATGGAGACAACACCTTTGGGATAAGAGCCACGAAATACGCCAACATACTCTTCGGTAGCATCTCATTTGCATGAAATTGATCGAACATAATTCTCACTTCATCCTTAATCAAGTACCAAAACTCCTTCACAAAAACAAAATTATAACCATTCGAGCCCGTACTTTTGTTACCATCACTATCTTGAACTACCGACTCAATTTCTACCATAGAGAATGGCGCCACCAAAAAGCCATTATCCTCATCGGACAATTTCTCGAAATTCACACCATCCAACATCGGCATCTCCCATCTACTAGCCGCCACATGATCCCTAAAGTACCCCACTACCCCACCCAACCATCATTCTCCCTTAAAGCCTTAATATCATTCCTACTAGACCTCAATTTAAGACATTTATGGAAAAACTTGGAATTTGCGTCTCCCTCCTTCAACCTACTCGATCTTAATCTTTGTACAAGCAACAAATCCTTTGCCTTTAGAAGCCTCCATAAATCTTCAAACTTAGATTTCCAGATGGTCACCTCCAAATCACTCAACACACCCTCCTCCCATTTTTCGTCAAGTCCATTTATTTCGTCCACCAACTTCTTCACCCTTTCCTCCATGCCTCCACACTCCTCCTTGTCCATCAACTTATTCACCTTCAACTTTTCTTTTAAAACAAAACTCATCCACCATCCCACACTTTTGATTCCTCCAAACTTCCTCCACCACCCCCTTTAAATTCTGATTTTGGAGCCAAAAATTACTAAAACGAAAAGGCTTTGGGCCCTAATTCCATCCCCCATTTTTTAACACCAACGAACAATGATTAGACACATCCCTCGACAACACCCAAAGAGTGTTGTCTCCCCACACTTGAGACCACTCCTCCGAAATAAGAACCCTATCTATTCAACTCAAGGATCTACCATTAGGATGGTACCACGTGAAGCGACGCCCCAACACATTCAAATCTTCCAACTCCACTTCCTTAGTAAAATTATTAAACAAGGACATCTCTAATAATTGAGACGAAGAAGCTTCATCATTTATCCACCACCCCCCCCCCCCCTCATCGCTCCTACACACCACATTAAAGTCTCTAACAACACACCAAG
>Ga0315914_1001978_pt1 | contig 31323 bp, 17 predicted proteins | sample MpolenodulesMG_FD_203920 | JGI IMG/M metagenome (GOLD analysis project Ga0315914, IMG submission 203920) | Medicago polymorpha root nodule microbial communities from Los Angeles, California, United States - elongated nodules | ecosystem: Host-associated > Plants > Roots > Nodule | place: USA...
AGAGAGAGAGAGAGAGAGAGAGAGAGAGAGAGAGAGAGAGAGAGAGAGAGAGAGAAATAACGATGGGCAAAGAAGAAAGGGAGGAGCAAGAGAGATACAAATTACAGTTTCAAATTTATTCTTCATTTTAGTCATTTTTATTTGATATTTTTAGCGTGTGTTGTTTGATTTAGCTCATGCAATAAGGCATACACATGTGTCCTAAGTGTCATTTAACTGAGTTAATGTTAAAGATTAAATTACAACAAGTACTATCATGATGCATGATAGAACTTGGCCTAGATCGCTTGATCAATAAAAAAAAAAGAGAACAATTAAATGGATCTCAAAATTTAACTCACATTTGTTTTGCATTATTTTTGTCAAATCAACATTATTTAGGTCATTGTCTACGTCGTGAGAACAAAGCAGACGATGAGCTTCTACTTGTAAAGAACAACGTCAATTATTTTGATATTTTGAATAATTTTAAATATTATTGTACGGTATATTGCTGAATTTATGGTAAACTATTCAAAGACTTTCATTTTATTTTTATCACTTAATAAAAACAATTTGATAACATTATTTAGGTCATTGTCTACGTCGTGAGAACGAAGAAAACGATGAGCTTCTACTTGTAAAGAACAACGTCAATCATTTTGATATTTTGAATAATTTTAAATACTAATCTATGGTATATTGCTGAATTTATGGTAAACTATTCAAAGACTATCATTTTAGTTTTATCACTTAATAGAGAGAAAATTTGATACTATTAACCACTTTTCAGATTTTAAAATTATTATTTAGATGGCCGACTACATGTTAAATCACTCATCATATATCTCCATCAATTACTCTTTTGTTTTTAATAAAATCTCATCAATTACATCTTGTGAGTTGTGACTATACCTTATCACTTTTCCCAACCAAAATCTAAATTTTATTCTTAAACATGTCCTACTTGAAAACTATCCACGCACGACCCACGCATTATCCGCATATGAATCAATTATTTGGACCTAACTGTACACTCCCATTTCAATGAAAGATACATGTAAATATGATTTCAATAATAAAATCAAGACTATATATAAAAACCGAAATTGCAATTAAAAGTAGAGAATGCAAGTAGGGTTAGAAGACAGCGTTGGCCCATGCAGGTCCCATATCTTCTGCTACCTCTGCGTTATTCACACGAAGATCAGATTAGCAGAGCTGAATAATAGGCTACGACACGTAGTTGCTTACTAATGGGCCCACGGTTAAAGACATCAGACTTTGATGTAATAATGTCATTTATCTAAAATAGAGTAAAATTCAATTATAGTATTAGTTTTATTTGACTTTTATGAAATATTAATAATATGATTTGACACAAATACTTGGTGCTTGCATCATTAAGCATACGATTAAGGTGTATTTTGATTAGTGCAATATTTTAAAAACGAATAAAAAATCATTTTGATATTTAAATATATGAGATATTGTCACTATAATGATGTATTACAAAAATATATATAAATGTCTCTTTTGTTCGTTAGTTTAATCATTGTGTCTTGTGGTAGTTAGTTTAATCTTCAAACGTGTATTCTATTAGTCAAATTTTTTTTGGTCGGGTAGCCTAGCGGCTAGAATTCACCTTATAAGGTGAATAAGTGGGGTGTTTGGGGTTCGAACCCTGACCCTGCATATAATAATGCATTCCCCTACCAACTGAGCTATGTTCATAGACTCTATTAATCAATTTAATTCACAACAACTCGAGACATACTTGTAAATTTCGATAGATTCATCGACTATAATAACGACAACACTTCACAAATTTAGGTCTAAAATAATTGTTTTCTCTTTTAAAAACCGAATAGAATACCGAAATGACGAGACTTCTAGATCATAATTCAATTGCTTTTTTTTTTTGGGATGAATTATGAAAGAAAAAGAAAACGTTTACTAAAAGGTGCTATCTAGAATGCCTACACAAGAGCCCTATATTTATGAGCACAAAGGATAGATAGAGCAACATATCTAGAAAAGTGCACACAAGTGAAATGAAAGGCATAAAGGGTTATGAGCCACGTGCAAGCTCATCTTGTGCAGCTTGCAAATTATTGAAAAGAAGATGCACACCAGATTGTTTATTTGCACCTTACTTCCATTCTAATGAGTGCAAGAAATTTGCCAAAGTCCACAAAGTATTTGGAGCAAGCAATGTTAGCAAGATACTCATTGAAGTGCCAGAAAAACAAAGAGAAGACACGGTGAATTCTCTTGCTTATGAAGCAGAAGCAAGGCTTAGAGACCCAGTTTATGGATGCATTGGTTCCATAGCTATGTTGCAAAGGAAGATGATGGAACTTCAACATGATTTGGCCATTGCTAAGGAACGTCTTGCTCGTTGTCGCGCCGTTGCTGCAGCTGCTACAATGACTACCACAACAACTCCTTCTGTAATTGATAGTTTGCATTCTGATGTTACTTTGCCTCCATTTCCTGAGTTTTCCACTTCTAATGATCTCAATGATATCTTTTGTCATGGCTCTTCGTCGCAATTTTTGGGTCGAAATGAAACAGTGGATGATTTCAATCAAATTCCATATATATTTTGATCATATGGTCCCCCCTTTTTTTGAATTAAAATTGTCATGTATGTGCTAATAAATAAGAACTTCATGATTAGCAATGAAAAACATGTATTATTGTGTGTTAATGCATAATTTCCATGGTTCCTAAAATTGTTATGAGAGATAAGAACTGCTGGAAAATATTGTTTTTTTGGTCATTATGTTTCAATTTTGTAACAGCAATATGATTTTTCATTGTTGGTGCTTCCTGAATCCTGACCATGAAATTATGCTACAAAGTGAATGTTGTGACCAATTTATTTTCTACAAATTCTGATTATCTGAGACCACTTTTGTTTGGTTTGGTTATAGAAAGACACAATTTTCTCATTTGGTCTAAACCTTCAGATTGTCGAGAAATTTAAGGTCCTGGTGATCCGGAGTTTAGATAACAGATAAGTTAAGTCCGACCAAATATTATTTTAATCAGAATTTGAACTCGTATTCTACCTAACAATTAGTCTTTAACCACTTGATGGAGAGGGGAGTATTGATTGCCACTCCCAAGTGTGAATTGAATTTAGATCACCTTCTAGTCTTCTTGAGAGATTGGTGATGGAGAGGAGAGCATTGATTGCCACTACCCATAAGTGTGAGACACCATTTAGCACAAAGAAAGCAACACTACTATGGTTGATTCTTGCACGATTGCTTGCTGCACAAAATAGTGGGTCCATTAATTGTACTGTTTCAATGCAACATGGAGTACCCATTATGATTTCCCCCTCAAATAACCAACCCCACCAATGGCCCTTGAGATTTATTACTATAGGAATCCAAAGAGTAACGCCAAGACACCGAAAGTTGTTTAGGTTGTTTGGGGCATGTACATTTTATATGGTAACATGATATACAATGTGACCCAAAAGAATATGCCAACCGTTCAAACTACATGCATTATCGCCACATGGATTGTGATCGCATGAGGTCATGTATTCCTGTATTTTCCGCTATCGTGGGTTGCAAGTCGTTCAATCTAAATTGGATGATTCACATTATAATTGTATATTTTGATTCAAATCACCTTAAATCATGTGATCAAATTCAAGTAGATAATGAGAAATCCCTCGTGGGTACTGAATTCTGGATGGAATAGTGAATGCTTGACTTTATTTAACTCATGACTAAACTTGGTTTGTAAAGGGTCCATTTCTCGGTTTTCATTTGAACCATACATTAACCACTTAGTGAAATATGAGTTGCTCCATTTTGATTTAAAATCTGCAACATGCAGCAACAACAACAACGACAACAAAAAATAGAAAGCACAATTGCCTTAAATCCAAATCCTCTAATGTTGCTAATGTTTTTCTTTCACTGATTAATTTAACAATTTTGGAATGGAAATTGCTCGTTAAGCTTCTAAAATTTCTCTCACGCATACGAAAACTAATTTAATACCTCCAACGATAGTTAACTATCATTTGCTTTCATTGGAGGTAATGAAGGTAATTTCGGACACGTGATAACAATTTCAAAAATTTGAACGGTGACGGATGCATGTGTATGGTATTGGGGGCGCTGCCCCCACTGACCTAATGTTTTGTATTGGTGAAGATTGAATATTTTGTGTTTGCTCACATTAAAAATTAAGTGTTGCCCCCATTAAATTAGTGATAAAAATATTGGTAGGAATTGAAAAATAAAGTGTGTCTAATAGTGCGTTTATTTATGAAGTTAGTTTTGATTTTTTGTTGTAACAACTACAATAGTTGAAAGTATTTTCTCTTCAATAAATTTTATGAAGAATCAAATTCCCAATTGTATAAGAGATAAAATATTGGTTCCCGTGAGCTTAGCTCAGTTGGTAGGGACAAATGCATTTTATATGTAGGGGTTGGGGTTCGAACCCCGGACACCTCACTTCTCCACATTAAAAATGTGTGAGTTTCAGCCTCTAGGCTACCTGACAAAAAAAAAAATATTGAACGATTGTTTGATCACATACCAAAGGATAGATATTTTTGTTGAAACAAAAATCTTTTTGATGAATGTTTTAATGATAACAAACCTTATGAAATAAAGACTAAGTTTTATGAATGGTGATATACTGATGGTTGCACTTAAGTGTTTTCACAGAAGTAGACAAAAAAGAAGTCTCTTACAAGTGCATATAAATACTCAGTAGAAGAACACCAAAACAATCACATCACAAGCTCAAAGAAGATATAGAAAGAGCATTGTTTGAATCAAGAGAGTGTTGATTGAAGATTCAACAAGAAGATGAATTATATGATTAATTGATTCATCCTCGTCACCACATGGTTTTCAGCAAAGCCTTAAAGATTCTAGGAAGAAAAGGTTAGTAGTTGAAAGGTACACAAAATCACCCTTAAAGTCATGTGACAAAACACATATTGAGTTTTGTTACATACCTTGAGTATCTACAGGATATGAAGATTCAAGAATGATCTTCAAATAGTTTATAAAAGAGTTTAAGGAAAAGGCACAAAAGTTTCATTCAATAGAATGATTGATTATACCTTCATGACTACATACATGCCTAAACTAAAACATCTCAAAGATACTAAATGGCAAGAAACCCGAGATGAATTATGAGAAGAATCGCATCGTCAAAATAATTCAAGGTTAATTGACCAAGAAGATATTGTCTTCTCATATAGAAAAGAACATTATCAACTTTGATGAAAGAATGTTCTCATGATGAAGATGATTATTACAGTCAAAATTATTCTCAGTACTTCATCAAAATGATTAGAATCAACTTTGAAGAGAAACCAATCCATGAATAAATTATTCATTAAGTGGTTCATTAATGATATTGATTGGAGAATTATCAAAGAAGAAAGTTCATGATCATATGCATGAAGATTCTATCATAAAACACTTAGGATGGTCCAAGAATCTTCCATCACTTTTCAAGATATGATTTGGGAGAATATAAATCAATCAAAGGAATTTTGACTTCGAGAAAGGTTTCTCATGTTCCTATGAAGATTATTCTGGTCATACAAAGTGAAGAGAACATCCTTGTTTGATGTTTTAAAGATAGTAAACATATTATAAATATTATCTTGTAATTTACTAATGTATTTTGTGAGAAATGTTTCATAAGAATGTTCTTGACATAAGAAGAAGGTCATATGCTCACAAGTGAAGTTAAAAACGTCCTTATCAAAGCAAATAAGCAAAATGACATAAATGAACTTTGTGGTACAAATTCAAGAAGCAAAATATTCTCCATGTCTCACCAAAAGGAGATATCTATGATATATGACATAAATGGAAAGAATATCATATGATTACATAAAGGCTTTGCATTTAAAGAAGAATTGAAAAAGCATGTGCCTTAAAGAAAGAAGAAAAAAATTGTTTTACAAAGAAAGAATGTTCTTGAGAACATTCTGGTGAAACTACAAAGAGATAAGGAAACTACAAAGAGATAAGGATGACATCATTATGTCCCATCCATTTACAACTAGACCACAACTGTATTACCACATCATGTGTTGTTGTCTCTCAAGGCTTGGAAAGGAGATAATGTTCTTCAGAACATTCTTCACTTAGAATAACTAATTTTTTGCAACCTTGCACATCAAACAACAAAAGAAATGCACATGGGTTGTTTTGGAACGTGCAACACAACTGTATATCTCTGTGAACTTCAAGTGTTCAGCCATCTATAAATAGAGGAACATCTCTATGTTATTTGTAAGAGCTTTCAACACAAAGAATTAAATCTCTCTCTCAAAGTGAATAGTCTTCACAACATTCAAAAGCTCTTCAACAACAACAAAACAAACTTCATAATCTTTCACTAGATTTATTTTAATCTCTTTTGTTTGAGATATCTTTTTGAGTTTGTATTTGAAATATCTCTTTTGTTTGAGATATCTTTTGAAATCTCTTTTGTTTGAGAAACCATTTCAAATCTCTTTTGTTTGAGATTCCATTTTCTACCAACATCAACCACCATACAAAAGTGTAACTAGGTCTCAAGTGTATTGGGCTTAATAGTTTGAGATAGAGTTGTTCCAACCTTTCTTGTGTGATCAAGAAGTCTGTCGAGGATAATAATATAGAGTGTAATCGGACTGATCTGGTGTGATCAACAACTTATAGTGCTATTAAGAAGTTTCTGATAGCTTGATACTACAGTGGATAATCTCACACGAGGTGTGGGGACTGAAAGTAGCCGATTTTGGTGAACTAGGATAAAACTCTTGTGTTCTCTTTCTTCTCTCATCTCTTAATTTTTGTTTAACACATCTCACACACTATCACTTATAATTAACAATATTAATTTTTTTTCAGAGTTCTCTCGTCCCTTAACTAAAATTAATATTTACCTACTAATTAATACTTATCAAGAACTTTCTGATCCCATTTATTTATTACTACTTTATTCTTAATATCTCCAGAGTTCTCTGGTCACTTTATCGCTTTATTTATTTCAGTTATATATCCATAACTTTCTGGTCCCTTTATCGCTTTATTTATTTCAGCTATATATCCAGAGTATTCTGGTCCTTTTATTACATTATTTATTTCAGTCATATATTCCAGAATTCTCTTGTTCTTTTATTTACTTTATTTTAAATATACAATCCAGAGTTCTCTGGTACTTTTATTTATTAATTAACAACATAAGTATTTTATTTGTTTAACCCTCACCAAGAACTTTCTTGAGTATATAAACTTATTTGAGTTTCAGGAATAATTTTTAAAAAGGTCACAATTAACCCCCCCTCCCCTCTTGCGATGTTTATTGCTACTTCAAGAAGTGTGTCAAGAAGGATTATTAAAATAATAAACAGTTGATGACTTGATTTATTTTATTACATTATCATGACTTATAAGGCTGGTAATATCAAATGTTTAATTTATACAATGAGTTTCGTTTTGGAAATTAGTACATATACACCTTTATCTCCATAATTCTTATTTTTCTACACTACGTCTGGAACCTTGTTCCTTATGATCAAAATCAAATTTGAAAGTTTTAAGATTTTTCTTTCTCATATGTTTCCTATCACACCAAACATATAAGTCCAACAAAGAAAACATAACAAAATGTAAATTTAAAATGAGCATCTGGTAGTTATGTATTGGACATGCAAAAATGAAAATTTAAAATAAACATCTGGTAGTTACGTAAATGATGTCTGGTAGTTATATAACAGACATGTTATTAAGGTTAAAAATGTAAATTTAGAGGGCTTAAAGAGATATTGGGGGGCCTAAAAAGATATCTTACATTTATTTCGGGACACAAACCAATTCACCTCTACCCACATCATTCTCACACAATAAATTGAGGAAAATAAAAGGGGGTTCTTATGGAGAAAAGAATAGAATAATCGTTGAAAAGGGAGAAGAAAATAGAAAGGGCTAGGGTTTTGTTCTAGGTGTCTCCATAAAACTGAGTTTTGCACGCAAAACACTTTACGTAACCTCATAATTCTCACCAGGGACAAATCCAAGATTAGTTTTTTGGTGCGGCTAAATTAGCAGTATAAAAAATATGTCCAATTAAATTAAAGACTATGTATTATTTCACCAAAAACAACAGTTTTAGTAGTTTTATTTTGGCCAATTTTATAAGCCCAATTCCATTTGTAATCCAAACAATTGCTAATATGAACAAAATGAACAATCAACCTCCTCTAACATTTTATTTTTCTTATCGCTCTAAAAAAATGCGCCACCTTCACTTTTATTTTATTTTATACAAAGTATTAATATGATTCATACTTATATATAATCATTCCAAAATAGTTTTATTTATTTATTTTGAGAGGAACATACTTTATATATATGGGTTTTGCTAATACACACCCACTCATTTTTATGAAGGTGTGCATTAGTAAGGTGCACCTTTTTGAGTTGGACAAAAATACCACTCTTTTTAAATTAAAAATAAATAAGACCGGGGATAGACATGTAATTTTGCCTTTTTTAGTTACCTTTTACCTCTCCATCTTCCTTAACACAACATTGTCAGGTAATGAAGACAGAAACAATGTCTTTGGTCATGAAACATCTCAGGTGGATTACCTCACGAGCAAAACAAAATAAGATTCCCCTGTTTGTATTATGAATTTAAAACGGACATAAATTTAAACATCTGTTTTGTTTTTTAAAGAACTAATTAAAAAATCTGAATCCTTTTTTATTTTGTTGAAGGATATAAATCTTTTTTTAACAACAGAAATTCGAGTTAGTGTGATTTATGACTTCTACGGAATCGACGTCAACTGTTTCAAAAACGACGTCGGTGCAGATGACGCCGAATCCAAGATCGACGTAGAGGAGTCTGTGCATCATGACCCAGTTGCGAGAAGATCTGGACAACGAGGATTGCTCCTGGGAAGAGGAACAAAAGAAGTTTTGTTACATCATTTGTGTAGGTATGGTGTTTCTCTGGGAAAGACGAAACCGGACATTGGAGAAAGGAAGCAAGGTGTTTCGGCGACGTTTAACTCACGAAGGAGATGGAGAAGTGAGAGGAAACAAAAAATTTGAAATTACATTTTTACCCCCAATTTTATTTATTTTTAATTTAAAAAGAGTGGTGTTTTTGTCCAACTCAAAAAGGTGCACCTTGCTAATGCACACCTTCATAAAAATGAGTAGGTGTGTATTAACAAAACCCTATAAACACAAAACATATATTTAATTTGAAAAATCACACCAAAGCCTTTTGGAAAAGCTCTTGTTTGACTGGACTTTTTTTATGAAAAAAATACAAGTAAAGTGTAATGGGCTAGCGGGTCATGTACAAGTTAGGCCCAAAACTTTCATGTGAAGATCGTAACCCTATTTTTTTTAAGTATGCGCCGCACACTCACATATTATAACCATTCACTTGTTGCTGGCTTAGTACATCTTCATATTTCCTAACTCTCGCCATCTTCATATTCTTTCCCACTCCATTTAACATATCAATTTTTACACAATCCATTACGAAATTCACACACTTACACACCCTCGCGAAATTTACACACTTACACACCTGTTACCTTGTTTCTCTCACCCCCACCAAAGTTACATGCTTACATAACTCATATATTGATTTTGAAATAACAATCATTTCACCATACCCACACCTTTATCACGCAATAAAAATAAGCAAGAATAAAAGCCGATCTTGTGAAGAAAATAATAGAGTAACGGTTGAAACAGGAGAAGAATGCAGTAAGAGCTACAATTTTGTTCTGGGTTTCTCCATATTTGCTACCATTTTTGGTGAGTTAACTACTTGTCTGATTTTTTAGGTTTTCAGGATTTATGAATAATTGAGGTTTTTCTAACATCGCCAATAATCCATGATTGGGTGCTTCTGATGCAGATTTTTTTTTATAGATTTATTATCATTAAAACTCAATTTTCTTGTTGATTTCAAATGTCTATTAGTTATGGGTTTGATAGAACAATTTAGTATGGCTTGTTAGTTTCTAGCTGCATGTTTCTCTTTAGGGTGAATCTATATGGTATCACCCTATTCTTAAATTGCTTGATTAGTGATTGGCTAAAGTAAAATATTGATTGAAATTTTAAGATATTTCAATGTTGAGAATTATACAGTTAAATAAGTTAGTAAATTAACATCTTCATGCTCTCATATTTTTTTTTAATAATGTTGATAATTATACAATTAAATAAGTTAGTAAATTTACATCTTCATGCTCCATTTTTTTTTTTTTTTTATAAAAAAAGTACTATTAAAGTTAGTGTATGATTTTGCATGAATTATGATTTTAACATGATAAATTTTATTATGATTCTATGTAAATTCTATGATTCTATAAAAACTTACAAAAATATGTTTATGCTTGAATTTTTAACTTTATCTTCATTCATAATTTGTATTGATTTGACATGAAGCTGAAATGTGCTTGTTCATTCAATTTGTAAAGATATTTTTTAGAATTTCAAATAAGTGAAGGGCAATACATTAAATGTGACTTTTTGGGTTCTTAAAGTGTCTTACAATTAATTTTAAAAATATTTAATCTACAAGGAAAATATTCTATATGTTTTTTTTTTATATGATGAGGAGTTGTATGGGCTGAACAAGAAGATACACCTCGTGATGTTGAATGTTATTAGGTGAGGTTGTATATATTAGGTGTATCATATATATGAATATTACCTTTTCCTATATGCATTTATATTGTTTGAGATTAGAAGAGGATTCACCAACACTTTATATCTCTCATATGATGGACATGTTGAAACATAAACTTATATAATTAATTAGGCTTTGTCCATGTTAAATCTACTCAGTATACTTTGAAACATGTTTTAATATGAGCTTATATTAATTCTATAATGCATGTATCATCTTACCATGTGTATAAGTGCATTTATTTTGTTATACGTGAGATTTGAAGCCATATGTAAAGTTTTATCTTAAAAGATATACATGTTTACATGTCTTATCTATGTTGACCCTTAAACCTATAATATTAAAGTTTTAAATTTATTTAAATATGTTTTGTCCTTAATTGTTCTATTACCTATTCACATTTGAAAGAGATGTATAAGTGTTTGTCTATGTGATACAAGCAAACTTGATACAAGATAAGCACCATAAATACTTTAAGCATGGAAAATTTCGCAGAAGCAACCAAAAGAACAATTTTAAAAATAAAACGCAAATGATTTTTTTTTCCCCATAATGTAGGATTGGTCACATTTCATGTTAAGACTTCACCAAATTATAATAAAAGAGGACTTAACACATATATTGATTCCGGGACAAAAGTTATTGTACCTTACCCACACTTTTCTTATGCAATAAAAAAAAGAAATAATAAAAGAGGATTTTGTGGAGAAAATAATAGAATAACCGTTGAAATGGGAGAAGAAAGCATAAAGGGCCAGGGTTTTGTTTTGGGCTTCTCCATATTTGTTGTCATTTTTGGCGAGTTCGCTACTTGAAGAAGACACAGTTTCTTATGTCACCCATCATAGAAGTATCCATTCATAACTTGGTGAAGTATTATCATTAAACATGGCCAATTCTACATTATGGGGCAATTTTCGTTTGCGTTTTATTTTTGAAATTGTTATTTTAGTTGCTTCTGAGAAATTTTCCATACTTAAAGTATTCATGGCGTTTATCACGTATTGAGTTTACATGTATGACACAACAAACATTTATACATGTCATTCAAACGTGAATAGGTAATTAGACAATTAAGGAAATATAATTTCAAAATAAATTTAGAACTTTAATTCACATGTTCAATGGTCATATTATATAATGCATGTAAACATGTATGTGTAGATAAAACTTTACATTTGGTTTTAAATCTCACAAGTAACAACATAAATTGACTTATACACTTGGTAAAATGATATACGCATTATAGAATAAACTTGAGCTCATAATAAACATGTTTCAAAGGATAATAATCAAATTTAACACGGAAGGAGTCCAATTGCACATATAAGTTTATGTTACCTGTCAATCATATGAGAGATATAAAGTCTCAACAAATTCTCTTAAAATTTAAAAAAATATAGATGCGCATAGAGAAAATTAATATTCATATATATATGATACACCTAATAATATACAACCTCATCTAATAATACTAAACTTCATGAGATATCTTGTCTTGCTCGGCCTAAACAACAACCCTGATCATATAAAAGAAAACAACATAGAATATTTTCCTAATCAATAATACAAGCAAAATCATAATTTTATAAGTTTCTCTGGAGATATACAATTTACATAGAATCATAATGAAATTTGTCCTATTACAAATTTAAAGTCAATAATTCATGCAAAATTATACACTAAATTCCATTGTACTTTTAAAAAAAATACAAGTGCACGAAGATGAAGCTTTACATACTTATTTAATTGTATAGTGTTTAACATTAAAATATCCCGAAATTTCAATCAACATTTTACTTTATCTAATCAATTTAAGCTACATCCATAAATAAATATACATAAGAAGCACCCAATCATGGATTATGGACAATGTTAGGAAAACCTTAATTTTTCAGAACTCTTGAGATCCCAAAAAATCAAATAAGTAGTTAACTCACCAAAAATAATAGCAAATATTCCTTAAAAAAAAAATAATAGCAAATATAGAGAAACCCAAAAAAAAAAAATTGTGGTTCTTTCTTATTTCTTCTCATGTTTTAAAACTTATTCTATTTTTTTCCACAAGATCCCCTTTTATTTTTTCTACTATTTATTGTGTGAGAAATGTGTGGGTAGGGTGATAAGATTTTTCTTCTTCTTAAAATAAGTATATTGGATAAGTAAGCATGTAACTTTTGTGGGGGATGAGAGATATAAATGTTATAGGTGTTTAAGTGTGTGAATTTAATGAGGGTGAGAAATATGAGATTACATAAAGTGTTTTGTGTGCAAAGCTCAATTTTATGGAGAAATCCATAACAAAACCTAATCATTTTCTGCTTTCTACTCTATTTTCAATGGTTATTCTATTTTTTTCTCCACAAGAAACCCCTTTTATTCTTTCTTATATTTATTGTGTAAGAATGATTGGGTAGGAGTGAACTGACTTTTGTTCCAAAATAAATATATGGGTGTGTAAGTATGTTTTTTTTGTTATATAACAAATATTAGTAATTAATTGTTAGATTAATTTTCTCTTCTCTGTCTAGGTTTGGAAGCACGTGACTTTGGTGGGAGTGAAAGACACAAGGTTATGGATATGTAAGCTTGTGAATCTCGTGAGGGTTAGAGTCTAGAGATATGAGTTGATATAAATTGTTTTGTGTTTAAAACTCAATTTTACCCTCATATAGTAAAACAAATTTCTAACTTGTCTTTATCCTTATTTATACTTTCATTCTAAAGGGTTCTTGTCTTATATTAAAATTTTATTTCTTTATAATAAATTAAATTATCATCTAACAAAACATATGTACGCTCTCAAGTTATCACAAATATTATTTTTAACATATAAAGTTTGACACCATATATTTAAAATATATTGTTTTTAAAAGTCTTTTTTATGTAAAAGTACAAATAAATAGAAACTTAAATGGTATTTTTTAATGAGCTTATTTGTGTTCTTGTAATTAGAAAATTTATTGAATGGAAAAATTTATTGATAAGAAGCAAACAAAAACAAGAAGTGTGTCAAGAAGGATTATTAAAATAATAAACAGTTGATGACTTGATTTATTTTATAACATTGTCGTGATTTTGAGGCTGATAATATCAAATGTTTAGTTTAGACAATGAACTTCGTTTAGAAAATTAGTACATATACGCCTTTATAACAATAATTCTCATTTTTCTACACTACGTTTGGAACCTTGTTCCTATCACACCAAACATATAAGCCCAACAAAGAACACATAACAAAATGTAAATTTAAAATGAACATCCAATAGATAACTACCAAATGTACAAAATGTAATTTTAAAATGAGCATTTGGAAGTTATGTACCGGAGATGCAAAAATGGAAATTTAAAATAAACATCCGATATCACGTACACGATGCTCCGGTAGTTATATACCGGATATGTTATTAAGGTTAAAAATGTAAATTTTGGAGGCTTAAAGAAATATTTGGCGTCTAAAAAGAAATCTTCAGATTTAAATGGGCTATCGTTTCAATACATTTTGTTTGAGCCCAACAAAATAAGTTACGCATCCCAATGATATTAATTATTGAGTTATGCTATTCTCTCAACAAAATAGCTCGCTCCCAACAAAATTTCCGAAAATACCCCTGCGTGAGTTAACTCGCACTATTGTTGATTCTGTATGACTTAACTCACGTTGCCTGAGTTAACTCACGTTGGGTATAACAACCGCTTGAGTTAACTCATGCAAGAGTTAAACATGAAAAAACCCCGCGTGAGTTAACTCATGCAGAGATTAACACTAGCGTGAGTGAAGTCACACATAATTAACACTAGCATGAATTAACTCACGCAAGGACATTTTTGAAAGTTTGGTTGGGAATGAGCAAAACATGTTGGGAGAATAGCAGAACTCTTAAGTATTAGCTGGAAGGGCAAAAAAGACATGATGTGACTTGTGGTTTCTAATTCCCATAGAGTATATACGAACAAATGTATAGGAGTATAACGTTAGCATTGGAAAATTATTATTAGTTTATTTTTTTGACAAGATTATTATTAGTTTATTATTACGCATTATAATGATGAAAGAATAAAATCTACTTAAAAATATGTAATACTAAGAAGGTATTTATATTGGTTATATTTTCTTGTTAATTTGAAAAATCATACTTTTGATATTATGGATCATGAAAAATTAGTTTACAGCAGAATTTTGAAGATTTTCATCAAAGTATTGTTAATTGGGGTTGAAATCATTGTAACAAAAAAAAGGTGGGAATCCTATCCATTTTTCAAAAGAAAGTGAAGATTTTATTGAGAGAGAAAAGATACAAAAAATATGATAAATGAATTAATATATCATCTATATTTTGTGCCTTATCTCTAGATAGCATTCTCAGTTTCCTTTAATTAACATATGGAGATTCAAACTTGTTAGTGGAGGTTACATTTCCAAGATATTTTTGGCATAAAAATTAGTTTTGAATTGAATACTTCCATTCCTGTTATTTGTGTTCAGCTTATACACTGACTCTATTAATTTGACATTGTCCTAGAGGTATATCACATAATAGTTGTGTTATGAACATACATAAACAACATGGCTTATAGTGTTATTTTATGTAGAAAAATTTAAGATGAGAAAATGACGCGAAGTTTAAGGTAGAGAATACCTTAAAATTTAAAGATGACTTACAAATGAATTTACATTTTAAAAAAACTAGTGGTAGTTTGCAGTAAAAATGAGATATTTACGTGTGAAGTGGTATAATGGAGAGAGTTTCAATTGATATCCCTAACAAAAATACAAAACATTATACTAATATAAATGATATTTGTACAACTATTTTCTAACAACTTTATCTTTCATACTCACATTATCTTCTTATTCTCTCTCTTCCTTTTTTTCTCTCTATTATTTTTGACCAATTAAAGGAGAGAAAACCAAAGTTATCATAAAAGTTGTACCAAAAGAGAAATTCTAATATGATCACATGACCAAATAAAAAGTGTTTGGTCACACACACATAAAGAAATATTTTTTTAATAATACGAAGGAAATTGATAAAAAAAAATAATTGAATATTTTAAGGACCATCTTTTTATGTCCAAACACTTTTGATTTGGTCCTATGACCATGAAAGAATTCCTCAGAGTTTTACAAATATCACTACTCATATACTAATCATTGTCATTTTAAAATTAAGACTTAGAAAAATGTCAGGAATGCATATAAGGACAAAAATTCCATTTGTTTTGTTGGTTGACATTTATGTTAGTTTGCTATTATCTTAATATTGAGAATCCTTCGAGCCTTATCTTAAAGCACCTAAAGGATCATCTAGTGATCAAACGGAATTGAGAGAAAAAAATGAACATAAGAAATTAAAAAAGAGGGACAGAATAATTATCGAAACATATAATGCATTCCTTTTCGTACCCATTTGGCTATTATATTAGATTAATTAATTGTAACAAATCATAAATTATTGTCATTGTTTAAGTACACGCAGTCAATTTAACTAGACATATGATAACATACAAAATCCATTGACTTAAATGCAGCTTAGTAAAGTCTAATATCGCCGCTTATGAAAAATGTAATTATTAATTAATCAAGCCACTAGTACTCTGGTCTGTATACCATGCTTCTCAATGGGAGGGCTACTGGGCCTGCATGAAGTTCTTTAAAAAGGTTACGAATATGCAAAGTAAAATATTTAAAATTCCAACTATACGTCATGCATATCTTGTTGAAAAACAAAACAGACACAATCTACCTTTTCGTGACATATTTTTTTAAAAACGTTTCACGTTTATGATATGAATAATAGACGGAGAAAAAAAAATGTCGTCAAAGTTTAACTCAGATGATATGAATATTTCATAATATGTGTATAGGTTGAGGTTTGGAAACCAAACTCCTCATTTATTCAATTTAGTTGAAAAATAGTTTCTATTTTACTTATATAGTCTTATCTTTATGTCATAATATTTTTTATATTTTTCACACACTTCAATTTATATTTCTCTTATATTTTAATTTTTTTTAACTTTCTCTTATATTTTAATTTTTTTTAACTTCTTGAATGCTTTGTTTTCTTTTAAAAATTACGGAAAACTAGAATGCCACAGCAAATTATAATAATTTACTAAAATAATTGTGCAAGTCTTACATTAGTTTTTTATTTTATTTTGGTGCGTTCTCTTCAAATTAGCATTATTTTATAATTCTATGAACCAAACTCAATTTATATTAATGCTATACACTAATGTGTGATTATTATATTTTGCCATTTTAAAATAAAAATTCTATAATTAAACTCAATATGATTGTTGCAACAAAAAAAGCTCAATATAATTGTGTGAAGTAATCATTTATCACAATAATGACATATGATTTGAAATGAACATCTATCGGTATTTTAGCTCAATTACAGTTTCGCTCTCCATACTTTTACTCACTCATAGAATTAGTCATTCAATTTTAGGATCTTTTTGGTTTGAGGTTTTTGGAGGAGAGGGGAGGGGAGAGAGTATTTTTAATTTGATATATTTGGTTCAATTTTATATTAAAACTCAAAATTATTCTTACTTAAATTTTAAGGGTAAAAAAGTAAATTAATTTTAAAATTCTTCCACTCCCTGTGTGAACCAAACATGTTTTTAATTAAAATATCTCTCTTTTCCTCTTCTTCCTTCTTTTGAACCAAACATATATTTAAGCAAAATATCTCCCTTCCCCTCTCCTCCTTTCCCTGTCCTCCGTTAAAATCTTTCTCTTCCCCTCTATTGAACCAAACATAGTCTCATTTATTGCTTCCTTCTAAATTGGAGTTTATTTAGGGGATGGAAGTTGTGCAATTAATATTTTATTACATTGACAAAACTATTTTACTTGAAATAAGCACAAGAAGAATACTCTGCTCGAGGAAGGGCTATGCGATGAAGTTTTAGGTTTATATATTAATCATACACTGAAATGATCTTTGGGGTGGTATTTATAGTTCTACTTGTCCTTCTTTTTGTAACAACCTTTCAATGGTTATATGGTTGGTTCCCTAACACTGGGGGCACGTGGGGCTTATCTTTATGAAAACATCATGCTTGAAGATAAGGATGAGAGGGGTGGTTCTCCATGTTTAGGCGGCACCTCCTTTTTTTTTTTTTTTTTGGGTCTACATGAAATCATAACGGTCCACTATCCTTAATTTTATATTATTAAAACTCAAAATTATTCTTACTTAAATTTTAAGGGTGAAAAGGTAAATTAATTTTAAAATCCCTCCCATTGTGAACCAAATATGTTTTTAATTAAAATATTTCCTTTGCCGTTCCTTCTTTTGAACCAAATATATATTTAACTAAAATATCTTCCTTCCCCTCCCCTCCTTTCCCCTTTGTCAAAGCAAATAGAGCCTTAAAATCACTTAACTTTGGTCTTTTTCTCATATTATTAGATTAAAAAATGGTGATGTGATATATTTTAATTGAAGTGTCATATGACATGATGATGTGGAATTATAAACAACAATGAAATTATCAAAAAAACCCATTTAAATTTTCAATTTAAATATGATATATAATCAATTTTAAGTTTAAAAATCTGAAAGAGAGACCAATTCCGAGAAGTTTGAAAATGGGGAACCAACTCGTAATTGAGTGAAAATAGAAAGGTAAAAAATGTAATTAAGCCAGGTATTTTTTTAAAGAATGGTAGTAAAGACTAAAGGTCTAATACTCCTTGATTGCGTACCAATTTTAAGTAATGTTGCTGTTAAATATACTAAAAAGTTATAAATGAAAAGAGGGAGTAATTGTTTTATGCATATTTACAGGGACAAAGTTAGAAGCAGGAGCAACTGAGGTTACGGTCCCCCAATTTTATTTTATTTAAAAAGAACTATACAATGTTATTATATTAGTTTATAAATGAATGAATTCTAATGAATGGATTTTTTTAAGTGACCTCTTTACTAAGTGTGAGAAACGGACAAACAAAACACACTGACGTACTCTAGAGACATTTAATGACAATTATAATTTTATAAATCTTTTTCTACAACTTCCAAAGCGCTAAAAGTTATTTAATTGATGTAACAAGAGGATTAACTCTATAAATTGTAAAGTGGTAAAACAATTTGGTATATGCAAAGGGAGGGTGGAGGAATATGACTGATATTGTCAAGTTTGTTTTTGCTATGATTATCTTTCTTGAGCTATTTCTTGTTGCAACAAACAATGACGGTAAGCCACTTTTTATCCTTTTCAAATTTCCTTCTTTACTTTGTAAATAATATTTCATCCACTATAGTTACATTATTTTATTCTCTCTTTTCATTACAACAGATGACAGTTGTTATAATGATTATCATTGTATCAACAAATCATGGTTGTGTCCATCTGATCTTGTGGTGAGATGTATAACACGCAAATGTAAATGCATTACAATCTTGAATCCAATAGATTTTGTGTCCACATGAATATGAATTTAATGTTAGACCAAAGAGATTACATAAAAGTTATATGCCAAAATATTTCACGGGTTGTCATTTAGTTATTGTATTGACACCCGATGATTTCAAGAACATTGTAGTTATCGCTTTGTACTATAATTTGATGGTAATAAAAGGAAACAAGACATCCAAAAATATTATATAGATTGCTTATTCACTCTTAGTTTTGAAGATTGTCGCCTTCCAATTAAAAAATATCACACATTTTGTACTCCCTTCTTTTAAGGGTTAGTCTTGGGTTGCCCTTTTCTAGATTAGCTATGGTTTGATCTCCTTCCCTCCCTGTTTGTTGTTTTAGGAGGGTTTCTTTTGTTTTGTTTTTGTTTGATTGGTGTTTGTATGAGGTTCAAGGCATCTCATGACTTTTTAATAAATTTCAAGCTTTATTAAAAAAAAAAAAAAACTCTACCGCCTATCAGAATAGCTTTAAGAGAGAGATAGTTAGTTTATGTTTTCAACATAGTGTTTATTGTTTATTGAAGAAAACGATGCAAAGTAAATAAGGGTATGTTGGTAAAGAAATAATTAATGTAATTGGAAATACCAAAATAGTCTTATAAAAAGGGACAATTTTTTTCTCAAAATGATCTTATAATTAGGGACGGAGTATGTTATATGCAATGATAGGGCGGATGAATATAAATGAAATGAGTAAATGATCACTTTGTTGCCTGACTCTGCACCTCGCTTTCACAAAGGTCCGTGACTCATGATTAAATATAAAGTAGTCCCTCAATGTGAACTTCTGTTGTCATTTTAGTCACTGACGTTAAATAATTACGTTAACTGATGATGTGGCAAAAGGTTTATGTTGACAAAGAGTATGAGGTGTTACGATGACTAAAGTGAAAGTAGAAAATTGTCACTTTGGTCCCTGAACTGAAAAGTAATATCCCCAAAAATCAATATCTCTGAACCAAGAATTAATATCCGCAAAATCGCTCCAACGATGCTCTTCGTCATGAACTGAGTCATCTTCCTCGATGAAGTAGTTTTGTGGTTGCGGGAGACTTGTTATTATGTCACTGCATACTTACTATAAGTTAGGTCCCTGACAGTAAACACTTACATGCATAAAGTAGGTCTACCATGATCCTATTTTATACTAATTTATCAATTCTAACAATATGAAGAATTGTTTCGGGCTTTCAGGTTTGGTTATGAATCAATTTTCCAAAATTTTGTATTTGTATATCTTGAATTCCTTCACAGTTTCTTCTTTTTAATCTCAATGTTAACTTCAAATTATACTATTTCATTTTTTAAGAAAGATTATTAGTTTCAACTAAACTGTAAATTGATCATTTACAAATATTGTCCTAATATATCTATCTGAGCATGTGCATTTCTGCAGTATGATTGCAGAACAGAAACGTAAAAAACTTGATTCAGTATTTGTTTTTATATTAGCTATTATAATAATCACTGAAATAACGTCAAACCTGTTATGTGAGTTGTTAGCTAAAATTTAGTGTTTGCTGTCACATTTTTATGCATATCGTGTGTTCATGGAATAGCAGCCATTGCATGGAAGCATGATAAATGTCGTAGGCGTGGAATAACAGCCATTGCATGAAAGCATGACAAATGATGTATGCCTCTAAGTGTTTACTGTCAGGGACCTAATAGCAAATCTCCTGCAACCACATACCAACTTCATTGAGGAAGATGACCCAGTTCAATGAACCTTGACAATAAGCAATTTTTTTTATCCTATTAAAATATTCTTCCTTACTTTGTAAACATTCTATTATTCTCTATTTTCATTACAATGGTAATATAGTAATATATATTTTGATTGTCCTAGGAAGTTGTGGTGGTGCCAAACAGTTTTTCAACTCAGGTGCAGAAGCCACCAATGTAAATGTGGTAAATCTAGTAAAAAAAACTTATTATGAACTTAATTAATATACTCTTAAGTAGCAAAATTGAGTAAATAATTTCTTGGTGAACGGTTTAAAAATCAAGTTCATTGATTTATTTGTCAATTTAAAGGACCAATACGTAACAATTAAATAATTTAAAAGATCTCTGAAATAATTTAGTCTATATAATAATAGAGTTAAATTGAGATATTCATCAACTGTGAAAATAGTAAAAATGTATTTTAACCACTTTTTAAAAATAACTATTAAATTATCAATTCTTTTTTAACATCAGCGTAAAACTAGTTCATACTCTCTTTTCTCGTATTAGATTGTATAACACATTTTTAAAAATATTTAGAGAAAATTTCAATTTATTTGTACTCTATATTACATATGCTAATATTAAAGTCAACCCCTTGCAAAAAAAAATAAAAAAATTCGAGGGAAACACCTTACAAGCCTTGATGTATGCATCTAATATACAGATAGATTTCAATCCTTTTTTTTTTTTTTGACAAAAGATAGATTTCAATCCTATTTTTGTATTTTTTTTTACACAAGTGTCCATGTGTGTTGAAATTCATTCATATAAAGCTAGCAAGATTCTTAGGTGCTTTAAGGAAGGATCTTGTAACTACGTGAGAGAATCAAACCATACCATGATAAGAAAATTTCGGGATCAGTTTGGGAAAAAAAGTTAAGTGAGTGGGAATGGCATAAGATTAATTTCAACGTGGGGATAGATCACCCATTAATCCCACAATTCCACAGTGACCTTGCCCCCTGAATTGAAAAACAGTAACAATCAGTAGAAAAAGTTTGATTGATTGATTGGATTTGAAAACGAACCTATTAGTATGTTTTCAGTCCCGATTAACCATAATCATTTCTATTTAATTGGTTACAAAACATTTACAAACATTCCGTAATATTTAAAAAAAAATAGAGTTAATTATGTTTTTAGTCTTTATAAATATATATATTTTTTAATTTTTCTATAAAATTTACAATCATCACTTTTGATCTCTATTTTTAAGTCAACTTATATATAGTCTTTGTATTTTTTAACGAAATTATGCAAAAATGTGTAAAATATTATAACAATCACTTCCAAATTAATTAGAATGTTTTAACAAAACATGAATTAAATATGATTTTTTAACCACAAAAAATATAAAAATTCATATTTAACTCATGTTTTGTTAAAAAAAAAAAATTTGGAAATATATTTTTTTTGACAATGAAAGAGATTCTTATAATATTATAAAAAAATTGCAAAATTTTATTCAAAAATATGAATTCTATATGTGAGTTTACTTAAAAAAAAGTAACCAAAAGTAAAGATGGAAAATTTATGGGGGGATTAAAAATCGAACAAAAAATTTAGAAGAACTAAAACGAAAAGTTGGTATATGAGAACAAAAATATGAATTCTAAATGTGAGCTTACTTAAAAAGGGACTAAAAGTGAAGATAGAAAATTTCTGAAAGACTAAAAATCGAATAAATTTTTTAGAGGGACTAAAACAAAAAGTTAGTATATAAGGATAAAAAATATATTTAACCCAAAAAAACATTAGGGTTTTTATAACTATTAGTGTTTCAAAACTAAACTTTTACCACAACCATTTCAAGTAATATTTAAAATAAAAAAAAGTCTTTGGCTCTTTTTGCAAAAAAAAATAAAATTGTTATAACTATTTTACAATCATATTTAGGGATGATTTTATACATTAGTATTTCAAGACTAAACTCTTACCACAACCATGTTAAGATCATAACAAAAAAAACATCTTAAGGTTAATTTTACAAACAATGTCAACGATATTTAAACTTGGACATGTTTAGATCTACAAAATCAAGCTATTATTTCCTATCTTTCATTTATGATCCATAAGAATCGCAACACTTGTTTAATTTCCGATTTTAAATATAAGTAAAATTGATTTTTTAAGTATATTCATTTAATGATGAATGTGGTCCATAAATCACATTTATCATTAAATGAATGAACCTAAAAAGTTAAATTTGTTTATATTTAAAAACGGAGGGAGTATGATTATTTTAGTTGGGTAAAAGATAAATTCATTTTATATTAAAATATTGTGGTTTATTCGTGTTGAATTAAACACAGTTTTGATTTTAGGTTGGATTAATCATGAATTCAACTTAATTATAACAACATAGTATTTGTTAGTGATTAATTAATGAAATATCAATAATAGAATGTATAAAAAGTGGATGTTGATTTGCGAATTTCAATCTCCTTGTTTCTCAAATAAAAAAAGTAAATATTATTAAATTGAACAAGTCAAGTCTAACTAAGAAGTAAGAAGAAAAAAACAAAACAAAAGAAAGGTTAACTATTCCCGGAGAAACCGGTGGTAGTTATCAAACGCGGCGGCGGGAACAGCCACCATGACCTTGACACTATCTCTTTCACCCTTCACCGGCAAAAATACACAGTACCTATCACTGCAAATGGGTCCCACAAACACCGGTTTCTCCATTCCAAACTCAACCCGTTCAAGACCCATCCTCGACCATTGTGTCAGTATCAACACACCAACCGAGTCAGGACATGCCCTTGACTCGGACACTATCTCTGTCACCTTCCTCACATACTCACTGTCCACTCTCTCTTTCGCTTTCTTCACTAAACCCGACCCGTACCCGATTCCTTTCTCCGTTAATTCCTTTGCGCTGGTTTGTGCACAACCTAGAACAAACGCGTTCCCGTAGTATCCGTCGGGTAAACCCGGTTTGACCCGGTTTCTTATGTTTACGCTGAGTAATAGTTTCAGTGTCTGGTTCGGTGGAAACCCTATTGCTCTCGCCCAACTTCTCCACACGTGTGCTGCAAGAACCTCAAAAGAGGTAAATGAGGATGAGTTAGAAATTTGACAAGTGCGATAAGCCATGGTTTTGAGATTGGTTAATCTTCGTTTATCAAACACAATGCAAGTTGGTCTTAGATGATTAGTCACCCGGTTCAAAAACCCTCCGCATAGATCCGGTACACGGTTGAACTCGGGATGACTCTCAATAAAATAGTCATCCCGAGTCATTGGCTTAAAATTGAAAACATGGCGATCCCAAATCAGTTTTGGTTTAGGACCGCTATGTTTTCCTGAAGCCAATTCAGCTACATAATTGAGAAACTCGCTACCACCGATGCCATCAGTGAGACAGTGGCTGATTCCAACTCCTAAAGCTGCACCACCATCTGAGAGCCATGTCAGCTGAAGAATCAACGGTGGTGATCCATTGAGAACATCTGGGACGCTAAAAGACAAGAGTCTCCTCCATTGTGCAACTGTCTTAGGAGCTTTATCGAAGTCGTTGACTGTGTAACGATCACTAACGGCTTCGATGAAAACCGCCCCTTGAGCTTTACACACCACCTCGAGGCCCGGGTTACCTGACCTGGGCCTTACTCTCCCAGCCAATGGGTAATAAGGAACAAGAGCTTTTGCTAATGCAGCTTTTAAACGAGAAGTGGTAGCAACTTTGTCCAGGCCCGGGCCGGGCCTGTAAACTAAAAGATACTCAACGGTGAAGCGGAGAAAAAGTTGAGAGTCTAAGGCTGAAAGTGAGAGGACACAATTTGGTGTGGGTTCTGAAGGTGTCACTACCACAGCTTCTTTAACACGCACTGAACTTCCCATGTGATTATTTTGAAAGAAAGTTTTAATAAAAAGACAAAGGATGGTGGAGAGAATTGATTAAGCCTAGAGAACTTTTTAGCAACGTTTTGGAATGTGAATTGTTAGGCCTTGGAGCATTTTAAGGTGAAGAAAGAGAGTAGATATGTATTTGTAGGAGGGGGACCCCGTGCAGTGTTGGTTGTGTGTATAACTGTGAAAGATTTGTGGAAAGATTCTCTAGGTATAACTTTACGCAAGAAAATGAATAACAAAACAAAAATAGTAAAACACAGCTCATGTGTGCATGTGCTAGATTGATTTGCTTTCTGTCTGTTGGGTGAACCGATGGCATGGCAATTGGCTACTCATTTCTCTATCACTACCTGATGGCAGGTCGAAATTAGATTAACACGTACACAAATTCCTTTTCTGTTTGTGACAAGTTAATCGATTTGGGTGGTTGGTTCTTTCATTTCTGATTTTTTGTCAGTCTCTTTCGTTTTCATGTTTCTATACCTAGTACGATTCTCATGCAACTAAATTTTGTGAGTAGGTAGAGACTCTACGTAGATGTATAAAAAGTTTCAAGTAAACTAGTACTGTATTAACAACATCTTTCAAACAAGAGCATTTATATTTGAATAATTATTTGAGATAACTTCATTATAATTGACTAATTTTATTAAAATAGATTAAGTAAAAGCAATTGAGAAATTGTATAATTGACAAATTACACCTTTAATTCTTTAAAGGGTCTTGTTAACTAGTGCACGGGGCCCTAGTTAAGGAAACAAAAAAGGAAATATTTGCATTGAAAACATCATTCTTTACACTTTTTAAACTTTGACTACACAAATTTCAAGGTACTTGTACTATATTTGGTTTCCTTAACCAGTGCCCCCGGGGCACTAGTTAATATTTTCCTTTTATAGAAACACTAAAATCGTACTTAAGGGATACTTATATTCCTTTTATAGAAATATTTTTCCTTTTGAATTCATATGAGTAATGAATTGTATTTTAAAATTTATATCAATGTGTTTTAGTTTAATAAGTATAATTAGAAATATGACACATATATAGGATTAAAACATTGAGCTTAAGCCACATAACATTAGACATTAAATATTTTGCTTTTGGAAAAAGTCTCAATTGTTTATAATTTAGATGGCGACCACACTCGACACCATTTTTCAAAGTATATTATAAATGGTTGAATAAGTTTTTGATCTTTAAAACTATAGCAAATTTTAATTTTAGTTCATAAAAAATCAAACGATATGTTTTCATGCTCCAAAATAATGGTTTTGTTTATGGTCCTAAATAATGAACATAATAATTTTGATATGTTCTTGACATGTTTTGAACGTAATATAAACATACAAAGATTGAAAATAATATACAAACATAATTTGGACACATCTTAAATATAAAAGGGTCATAACAATAAAAATGATATGAACAAAAAGTGTACGTTAACGACCAAAAATAGAACGATATTTTTTGGAAAGATGAAACTGAAGGCTCTAGCTATAGTTTTGATGATGTTAACTATAAATTGAAGCCTCTGATGTTAGTTTTGTTGGTATTTAGATTGTATGTTGATTAGTCTAACTTTGCCTTTAGATTTTGTTAAAGCACCCTAGCTTGTGTGTTCTCGTAAGAAAAACACTTGTTTATGTCAAAAATGTGTCTTTACTCTGCATGAATCGATTCATCTTTGTCTGAATCGTATCATAAAAGTCTCTGACTTGATGTGAATCGATTCATGATATCTAGGGGTGTTCAAAACCGAACCAACCCAATAAAAAAACTGCAAACCAAACCAATCCAAACCGAAACCGCAAAAAACTGCACTTGGTTTGGATGAATTCAGATGACTTTTGCACTGAACCGCGCGATTTGGTTCGGTTTGCGGTTTGCATCTCAGCAACCGAACCGAACCAAACCAAACCGCAAGAATTATGAATATTACTTAAACATTTACTAGCCCAATTACATAGCTCAAGAATAATTTCTTTCGATTCAATTTTTCCATTGTTGCACCATCAGGTTCGATTCTACTTCCTTTCCATCTCTTTCAATTCATTTCCAGTGATGAATTTGTTTCCTTTACTTCCAAATAATTTGTTTCATGCTTATGTTTCTTCTTAATTTTACCTATTTTGATATAAGTTTTACCTAATATTTTATCATATAAACAACAAAATAAAATGTCCTATGTTTATTTTGTAACAAGTTGGCAATATTAGAGTTAATGTAATATTTTTTTATATCGCGATAAACCGCACAAACCGAACCAATCCAAGCCGTATTGGTTTGGTTTGGATGACTTTTTAAAAATCAACCGAACCAAACCGAATCGCACCGCGAACACCCCTAATGATATCTATGAGTCGATTCATGCTTGAATTGTATCAATCATCTGTGAGTTGTGTCACTAAACTCTTTGAATCGATTCACACCAACTCTAAATTGATTCAAATCTTCATCCGGGCAGTTTGAATCGTTTCAAATATCACATGACACACATCAATCTTCATAATTAACCTCCCTTTCTCTCCAAGCTAATCTTGTTGCTGTCTGAACCGACTCATCCATTTAGTGAATCGATTCACATTGTTGTTTTTGTGCGAAAATTGTGCCTTGTTACTCCTCACTATATAAACCCTTCACTTCATATCATATCTCAAAATTATTGAATCATTTGCACCTATTCTCTCTATGTCTCAAAAACTCATTGCACATAAATTCTTCAAGATTAAACACTTTTTCTTAGAATCACTTTGTACATTAAGTCACATTGATTTGCTAGGGTGCTAGTAGGGATTGTAAGTTGGTTCTCTCAAGAAGATTGATTGGACTTAATCAAGGCTTCAAAGTGAAGTGAATAATCTCATTCCACCTTCAAAGGTCTTGGGGGTCTTTCTAACCGTTCTTGAAGTCGAAGGGATTCGTTTACCGAAAGTAGCATTGAAGGCTTGAGTGAAGAGTTCGAAGGGGTGCACGGGTAATCAAGGATTCGAAGATTCAAGAAGCACCAAATTCAAGGGTTACTTGAAGTTTGGGGGAGTGTTTGCATAGGGGTTGAAGAATTAGGTTTAATTTCAAGGAACTCTTGTAAACACATTGTAATCAACATTTGTTACTTAGTGGATGACCTTGGTGAATGTGTACTTCATCAAGAAGAGTAGACGTAGCTCTAGCAAGGACAAGAAAGAGCGAACTAGTATAAAAATATCGGTGTTATCTCTCTTCCCTATCCTATTTACTTTTTGCTATTACATGTGATTAATTGAATAATTGTTAGGATAATTGCTAATCTTGATTTAAGTTGTTTTTCATTGAAAGATTATCTAATTCATTGAATTAGGTTTTAAATAATTTGCTTAGATCAATTGATTGCAACATCTATTCAATTCTTCAATTTCACATGTATTGTATTTTGATTTGATAGCTTAGTATCTTTGTTATTTTAGGTTTGGTTTGGAATTGTGAAAAGTTTTGTATATTGTTCTAGAATTCATTAATATTTGATTGTATATAAGATTTGTATCGTGAATCTCTCAATTCAAGATAAAATCTTATTCCACATAGATTTATCTTTTTGTTATTTGTGGTGATTGTTCGCGCACGAATCCAATAGTCAATTTCGATAAACTTAATTTTCATTAACTCCGAATAATTTTTTTCAAAAAGCTATTCACCCCCCTCTAGCTTACAAACCAATTGGCCATATAGACCAACAGAAACCATTATGTTTTGTTTTTAATGGACTACAATCAAAATTCACTATATTTTTAGGGACGAAAAACATTATTTAATCTCATTATAAATATTGGAAATAAAATAAAATGAAAGGCACTATTTCTTCCATGAAATTGCAAAAGAAAATTAAAGAAGAAAGAGGAAGAAATTAGACTATTGGAGTTTCATCATGTCTTATACTATTTGGAGCTTTTTAATATTATTTTTTTGTTGAAGAGGGATCTTTTTCGTGATGTTAGTCACACGAGTGTCTTAAGGGCACAAGATAAGAAATCAGAAGTTAAAATAAAATTTTGAAAATTGTGTATTCTTAATTTTGAAATCTTTAAATTTTATCTTTTTAATGTGTATGTTTATTGATTAATTTCTTTTTTAAATTTTTAACTCGTGCCCTTAAAGTACAAGTTAGTATGAGCTTTTTTATTACACGCTCATAGCTATCATACAGGAAATAATGAACTTGGAGAATGAATAGTAGTATTAAAGAGGTTAAAAGACGTATCTCAATGTTTGCTGCACAAAATCTATGATTAAAACCTATCACATTGAACATATTATTAGAGTTAGTTAGACAATTTTACAAATTAGTAAGAAGCTGTTAGTTGGATTGCTTGCTTGTCAATTAATCAAGTGAAGAATATGTACTTATATAAATAGATGCATATGCCATAGTGTGCTTGCATAACAAAATTGCAAATCATTTTCGACATTCAATAAAAGTATTTTTCTCCCAATTTACTTGTTCAGTTGTCATTCACATTTTCACTAAACCACGTAGTTGTTCCAACACTTGGTATTTAAGCATAGTTCAATTAAAAAGTTTTGCAATCATGACGAATGTATTCAACAACCTCCTGAATTTGAAGTCAAATAGTAAGTGGTAAATCTTATTTCCAGTGCAAAATATGAAGGCAAGAATGTAAAGATGATAGGGTACTCAGATGCATATTGGTATGGAGACAAAGATGATAGAAAAAGCAGTGCAGAGTGTTGTTTTTTCTTAGACAAGGTACCAATCTCTTTGTGTTCAAAGAAGGAATTTGTGATTGCCTTATCTTCATGTGAGTCTCAGTACATTTCTGTTGCAATGAGTGCGTGCATGTCAAACAACTTGACTTGATTCACTAATGTTGAAACTAAGGATCAGAGAAGAAGATGCAGCGATTCTGATGATCCTTAACCAGCCAACTATCAATCTAGCCAAACATCCTATTGCACATTGTTAAAGCAAGCACATAGAAACTAGATTTCACTTTCTAAGAAACCAAGTGACAAAAAGAAAAATAGACTCTACAACATTGTAGCACATGGGTGCAGATGCTATGACCAAGTCTTAGAAGATTGAAAACTTTGATAAGTTGAGGAGCGTGATAGGCGTGGTGAACTCGACAAATATGAATTAAGGAAGAGAGCCAGGGTTAGTTACTTCATAGTTTGAGTTAGCTAGGTAGTTTTAAAAGTTAGTTAGAAATTGTTAGTTGGATTGCTTGCTTGTCAAGTAATCTATCAAGTGAAGAATATGTACATGTATAATAGATTCCTATGTCATAGTGTGCTTGCATTCCTAAATTCTTAATCATTTTCCACATTCAATGGAAAGTGATTTTCTCCCAAATTTCTTGTTCAATTCTCATTCTTATTTTCAAAAAAGTTCATTGTTCCACTGTTCTAACACATATTCCCTCCGGTCGCATTTACAAGCAAGAATCAACATTTTAGATTCATTAAATAACTAATGCATATGACCTATATATAGACCGAATACATTAGTTATTCAATTAACCTAAAAAATTATTTGTTGCTTATAAATATGACATGAGGGAGTATAGCAAAGCCTTGAGACGACTAAAGAGAATTTCATGATTCATTATTTACATGAATATTGTCAATGTTAACATATATCGTCATATTATCATTTATCACATATAGTGTTATATTACATGTATGTATATTGTCAACATTGAAATCATTCCATTTTATCACATTCCATTCATGACATATTGAGATCTTCCTTATTTTAACAAATTTTAGGAATTAACTCATTTGCGTTGACTTGGTGGTGGTGACTTGGACCTTTGAGTGCGCTCCTTCTCAAAGTCTCGTGTTCGATTCTCTCTGGTGTTAAGTTGGGTGAGCTAGTTTAGCTTTTTAAATAAAAAAACAAATTTTAGGTATTTGGTCAATTTCTTCAGGAATTGAATTCTTTTAAAAAAATTACGCAAAATTACATTCGTGATTGCTTGACTTAATTTCAACTAACAATTTCTTTTTTTGTGGTGGTCAGGGTTCGAACTCCAGACCTTTCATATATTATACATTGTCCTTACCAACTGAACTAAGACAACAAGGATTTTCAACTAACAATTTAGTCATTTATCTCTTTTCATGTTATTTTGATCCTTTTAATCTATTTTATATAAACTTTCAAGTTTCAAATATAAGTTGCATATAAAAATATGAGTAAAAGATCATAAATTTGATGGTCTAGAACTCACAAGTAAAATCATAAATTTAGAGTTTGAAAATTCATATACGAATCGAGTAAAAGAACAAATAACATAGTAAAAAATTAACCAAATTATTATTTAAAATTAAACTAAAAAGACTATAGACTAATTTTACTAGTTTTTAATAGAGTGATATTTTCTTGAGTTAAATATGTTTTTGGCCCTTATAAATATACCAACTTTTTGTTTAGTCCCTCTAAAATATTCCTTCAACTTTTAGTCCTTATAAAATTTTCAATCACTACTTTTTGTCCCTATTTTTAAGTTCATTTTAGTATTTTTTTTTTAATGAAATTGTGCAAAAATGTGTAGAATATTTTAAAAATATTTACCAAAAAAAAAAGAATTTTTTA